>ENA-ORMR01002808-ORMR01002808.1-human-gut-metagenome-genome-assembly--contig:-NODE-2808-length-10139-cov-5.358390_pt1 | contig 10139 bp, 8 predicted proteins | sample MGYA00242107_ERZ509003 | MGnify/ENA primary metagenome ERZ509003 (study PRJEB26280, sample SAMEA2338699) | human gut metagenome | biome: human gut; feature: human-associated habitat; material: faeces... | reverse complement strand
AGCGGGCACAGGCTCGGGAACCGGCATAGGAGCGGGCACAGGCTCGGGAACAGGCATAGGAGCGGGCACATGCTCAACAGGAGTCGGAACCGCGTTCACAGGCTGAACCGGAACAGGCTGAACGCTCTGAACAGGCTGCGCTGCCTGGGCATTCGGCTGATACTGGGGGTGCTGAGTCTGCCGGGGCTGCTGATAAGGAATAGTCGGCAGCTTCGGCTCAAACGCGGACTGGCTGTCCTTTGGCTCGTCGGCGGTGTTGTTGTCGGTATCGATCCCGGCGTTCTTTCTCACCGCGAGAACGGTCTCAAACAGAATGCGCAGAACGACGTTTCCAACGATGACGTACTTGAATATAGCGCCGAATCCGTCGATGGTGGTGATGCACTTCGCAATGCCTATAAACACAAGGAACGCCGCTAGGGAGTAGTAGGTTATCTTCACGATGCAAAGCGGCAGGAAGCGCTGACCGTTCGCGTACTGCATGAATTTGCCCGCGGACGGATCCTTCGCCTTCGGACCGAAAACCTTCCAGTAAAGCAGGATCCCCGCCGCGACTGAAATAACAAGTCCCAGTATAGTAAGCAGGAGATTCGCGATCATGCCGCCGCTCAGGGCTGCGTAGATATCAAACATAGCGTGTACCTCGTTTCATTTGATTTTTCGGCGTGTGCCGTAAGGTCACCTCTAAAAACCTTGTTTGAGTGAAAATGTGTATAGCACACCGACTGCTTCTTCAAACCTCCTCGTAAGGCATACAGCCTTACTTCGTCGGCTTTCATCGCATTCGGCGCACTCTACCCATTTTCCCTTTTCAAACCGGTTTTTAGAGGTTCCCATAATAGAATTATAACATAATTATACGACAAATGCAACAATATTTGTTATATTTTTTCAGAAATATCAAACGGAGTGGTCTGGTAAACGAAGTAGTTCAGCCAGTTGGTGTAGATGAGCGTGGAATGCGCCCTCCACTTGAGCACAGGCTGCTTCGCGGGGTCGTCGTCCGGGAAGTAGTGAGCGGGAATCTTCGGATTCAGACCCTTTTCAAGGTCGCGCTTGTACTCCAGAGCCAGTGTGTCCGCGTCGTACTCGGAATGCCCTGTTATGAAGAACTGGCGGCTGTCCTCGCTGCAAACAGCATACACGCCCGCCTCGTCGGAAACCGCCATCACCTTGAGCTGCGGCACCTTCTCGATGTCCTCGCGGCGAACCTCGGTATGGCGTGAATGCGGCGCCCAGAACTCGCTGTCGAACCCTCGGAACAGTCTTGATTTCGGTGTGAGCAGAGTGTGCCTGAACACGCCGGATAGCTTCTCCGGGAGCGGGTACTTCGGAATGCCGTAGTGGTAGTACAGCGCCGCCTGAGCCGCCCAGCAGATGTGGAACGTGGAATGCACATGGGTTTTCGTCCAGTCCATTATTTTGCAAATCTCCTCCCAGTAGTCGACCTCCTCAAACGGAAGGTGCTCCACCGGAGCGCCGGTGATTATGAACCCGTCAAAGTTCATGTCCTTTATCTCGTCGAAGGTCTTGTAGAAGTTCAGCAGGTGCTCATGTGAGGTGTTCTTGCTGGTGTAGGTTGAGGTCTGCACGAGAGTCACCTCGATTTGCAGCGGAGTATTAGACAGGCTGCGGAGTATCTGCGTTTCAGTCGCGACCTTGGTCGGCATGAGGTTCAGTATGCCTATCTTCAGCGGACGTATGTCCTGGTGGAGAGCGCGGTGCTCCGTCATGATGAATATATGCTCGTTTTCAAGTATCGACTGCGCGGGCAGTCCGTCGGCTATTTTTACTGGCATTTTTTATTCCTTTCCCATTGCGTATCCTTTGATACAGCCGTATAACGCGGCATTTATTTTTATAATATGAATCTATTATAGCTCAACGCGCTGTTTTTGTCAAGTTTGCGCCGCACCCGCTGAATAGTACGGAAAACCCCGGGAAGCCGAGCCTCCCGGGGTCTGTATCATTCGATGTTCTGAATCTGCTCGCGTATCTTTTCTATCTCGCTCTTCTGGTCGACGACTATGCGCGTTACCTCGATGTCCTGCACCTTGGAGCCTATGGTGTTGGTCTCGCGGTTCATCTCCTGCACCAGGAAGTCAAGCTTCCTGCCCACAGGCTCGCCGGATTCCAGCATTGTGCGGAACTGCGCGATGTGGCTGCGCAGGCGTACCGTTTCCTCGTCCACGGCGGTCTTTTCGGAGAATATCCCCGCCTCCATGAGTATGCGGTTTTCGTCGATGTTCGTGGAGCTCAGCACCTCGCACATCTTGTCGTAGAGCCGGCTGCGGTAGTCCTCCACCATCTGCGGGGAGCGCGTTTCTACTACGCCGACCCACTCCTCGATTTTATCCAGGCGCGACATTACGTCCCGCTTCATGCGCTCGCCCTCGGCTTCACGCATCGCGATGAAGTGCTCCAGAGCCTCCTCCGCCGCCGACTTCACGTCAGCCCAGAGCTGCTCCTCGTCGGTCTCGGTCTTTACTACGGTGAACGCGTCCGGGATACGCAGGATATCCGACAGCGAAAGGCCGTCGTTCAGCGAATACTCCTCCTTAACGGAGCGCAGCGCGTCAACGTATTCCTTTACTATTTCCTTATTTATAGTTATCTTCTCGTCCGCGGCCTCAACGTTGTTCACCAGCACGGATATCTCCACCTTGCCGCGGTTTATCCTGCCCTGGAGCAGGCTCTTGAGCTTCTCCTCAATGTAGCCCAGGCTGCGCGGGAGCCGCGAGCTGAACTCGTAATACCGATGATTCACCGCGCGTATCTCTACGGTGATATCCCTGCCGTTAAGTACCTGATGACCTCTGCCGAAGCCTGTCATGCTCTTTATCATGTTACTGTCCTTTCGACCTGTTGAACCCTACTGCTGTCAGATGTGCGCCAGACCCTTGTCCAGCATGTACTGCGCCGCGTGCATGATACCCGCCTTGCCTGTCGGGAACGTAAGCCCGCCCTGGAGCCACACTGCAAAAGGCTCACGCAGCGGAGCGTCCGCTGAAAGCTCGATGGAAGCGCCCATCGTGAAGGCTCCAGCCGCCATGATGACCTGGCTGTCGTAGCCCGGCATGTCCCACGGCTCCGGGGAAGCGAAGCTGTCCACCGGGGAGCCCGCCTGAATGCCCTGGCAGAACGCGATGAGCTGCTTCTCGCCGCCGAGCTTCAGCGCCTCGATGATGTCGGTGCGCTTCTCGCTGTACTTCGGGAACGCCTCGAAGCCGAGAAGCTCCGCCAGAGCCGCCGCAAACGCCGCAGTCTTGAGCGCCGCGCATACCGCTTCCGGCGCGTGGAATATTCCAAGGTACATTCCGCGGAGCTGATTCAGGCTCGCGCCGACCTCCTTGCCAGTGCCCGGAGTGGTCAGCCTGAACGCGCACAGCTCCACGAGGTCTGCCCTGCCCGCGATGTAGCCGCCGGTCTCCGCGATTCCGCCGCCGAGATTCTTGATAAGGCTGCCCGCGATGAGGTCGGCGCCGACTGAAACCGGCTCCTTTTCCTCGACCAGCTCGCCGTAGCAGTTGTCGGTGAATATCACGCAGTCCGGATTAACGCTGCGGACTGCCTCGCATATCTTCGCGATGACCTCAATGCTCAGCGACGGGCGCAGGGAATATCCCCTGGAGCGCTGGATATAAGCCATCCTGCAGGTTCCCGCGCGGCGCTTTATGCCGTCGTAGTCCGGGGTGCCGTCCGGCAGGAGGTCTACCTTGCCGAACTTCACGCCGAAATCCTTCAGTGAACCTATCCCATCGCCGGAAATTACGCCCTGCATGGTGTCGTAGGGGTCGCCGGTGACGGAAAGCAGCTCGTCCCCGGGGCGGAGGATACCGAACAGCGCGGTGGTTATCGCGTGGGTGCCGTTCACGAAATTGTGGCGCACCAGGGCGTCCTCGGCGCCGAGTATCTGCGCGAAGACCGCGTCCAGCTTGTCCCTGCCGTCGTCGCCGTAGCCGTAGCCGTTAGTCCCCTTCATGTGGATATCGCTTATCCTGTTGTCGATGAACGCCTTTAAAACGCGCTCGCCGTTGTATTCCGCCATGCGGTCGAACTCGGCAAACTGCGGAGCGCACAGCTCCATTGCCTTTTTTCCTGCTTCCACCAGTTCCGGTGAATAATCGAAGAATGCCATTTTATCTATCCTTTCAAGCCCGGGAGCCTTCCCGGAATACAATTAACGCATACATTTTTATTTTACACTTTTTTAGGGGTTATGTCAACACCTAAATGTGAAAAATTCAGAAATTCTGACGTTCTGAAATAAGGATTGACTTTTTCAGGAAAAGCGGGTATAATAGAAAGACCAAAGGAGGGTGATATATGAAAAAAAGAATCGCGATACTATCTGCGCTGCTTCTGCTGACAGGCTGCACCGGGAACATCACATCACCAGGGAGCCAGCCGAGCCAGTCCAGCCAAACCAGCCAAACCAGCCAGTCCGAGCAGTCCGGAACTGCGCCGAAGGAGTCCACGCCGGAAAGCTCCGCACAGGCGGAAGCCACCGCCGAACCGCCGAGCACCGAGCCTGTAAATACCGCGGAGCCTCCGGAAACCATGCCGACCGGGGAGCTTCCCGGAACCGGAACGGCTGAGAGCCTTCCGGTAAAGGCGCAGTACCTTGAGGACGTGCCGGAGCTTGGTGAGCACGACACGTTCAGTCAGACCGACGGAACCGAGGTCAGCGAATCAGCCGTAAAGGTGGTATTCTCCGCAGAAAGCACGGTCAGCGACTTCAGGCTGCTGTCGATAGCAATGCAGGACATCGACGAGAACGGGATCTTCACGTTCTCCGCCGAGGAGCTGTACTCGCAGCCCGAGCTTACGCCGGAGCGTCCGCTGGAAGCGAGTCTGGTGTTCTTGGGAGATATCCCGAACAATGGGATCTCCTTCACCGACGCCGATGGGAACGTAAAATACTGCGCCGTGGATATGAGCGGCATGGACGGTTCCCTGATACTCTGGGAGATAACCGTAATATGAAAAAATCCCGCAGCCATACGGCTGCGGGATCTTAATTTGTTGAACTATCAGAGGTTGGCAGAGGCGTCAGAATCACGCAGCGTGAAGTTCCCTATAAGGCCCTTCATCGTTGCAGCCTGCGCCGAAAGCTCCTCGGAAGCCGCAGCGGATTCCTCCGCAGTCGCGGAGTTCGTCTGGACTACGTTGGAGATCTGATCGATTCCTATGGAAATCTGCTTGATGGAATCCGCAGCCTCCTTTGTGGAATCGGAGATCTTGTTGTTGATCTCCTCGACCTTTGCAGAGGATTCTACAACCGCCGTCATCATCGCGGCTGCTTCGTTCACGATGGCGCTGCCGTTCTCAATTGCGGAAACGGTGCCTTCGATCATGTTCGTGGTGTTCTGTGCAGCCTCGCCGGACTTGGCGGCAAGGTTGCGCACCTCGTCAGCCACGACCGCGAAGCCCTTTCCGGCTTCACCCGCACGTGCGGCTTCTATCGCCGCGTTCAGCGCGAGTATATTCGTCTGGAACGCGATGTCCTCGATGGTCTTGATAATGTTCTTGGTCTCTGCGGAGGAATTCTTGATCTCATCCATTGCGCTGATGAGGTTCTCCATCTTCGCAGAGGTGTCGCCGAGCTTCTCGGCGGCTTCCTTTGTGCATTTGCTTGCATCTTCTGCGTCCTTGGAATTTTCGTGTATCATTTCGGATACCACGTTGATGGTCGCAGCCAGCTCCTCAACGGAGGAAGCCTGTTCGGTAGCGCCCTGTGACAGCGCCTGCGCGCCTGAGGAAACCTGTTCGGAGCCTGCCGCAACCTGGTCGGCGGCGGTGCTTATCTCGGACATGGTTGCGCTGAGCTTGTGGTTGATGTCGCGGACATAGTGGAGCAGCTTCTGGCAGTCGCCGACATAGAACTTTTCATTCTCAGCAGTATGTACGTTCAGGTTGCCGGTGGACATTGACTCGAGAATGCGCCCGATATCGCTGATAATGTTGTTGAGGTTGCTGACGACCGTCTTTGTCGCCTCGGAGAGACGTCCGGTCTCGTCCTTGGAATGAATCTCGGGAACCTGGCTTGTGAGGTCGCCCACGGCGAGCTTCTCGATACGCTCGGTGCATACTTTTACGGAGGAACCTATCTTCTTGCCGAGGCAAACTGAGATGAACGCTGAAACGACGCATGCAACAATAAGAAGGATCACGGTCATCACAATAGCGCGGGATGTAGAGTCCATAAAGTCGCCGGTGGGAGCGTAAACTGCAAGCGACCAGCCGTTTGAATCCTGGATCGGGGCATAGGAAAGGAACTTGCTTACGCCGTTGAGCGTGTACCGCGCAACGCCGGATTCGCCTGCACGCATGCTCTCGTGCGCCTTTGCAAGCGTCTTGTATCCGGCCTGACCGGAGGTGTCCGCAGCCGCAAGCTGTTCGATGTTCTCGCCGCGCTTTACAAGATCGCTGTCGAGGTCGGCGATGGTGTTGCCGTTCTTGTCGATTATGTAGGCTCCGCAGTTATCGCTGACCTTTATGCTTCTCACGATATCGTTGAGGAATTCGGGATCAGGAACGATGGTAATGCAGCCCACTGTTTCGCCGTCGGTAATGCCGTTTTTCCAGATAGGAGCCGCGATTATGATCATCAGTTCGCCGGTCACTCTGGAAACGATAGGCTCGGTTACGGTGACATTTCCTTTCATCGCGTTCTGGAAGTACTCGCGGTCGGAATAGTTGTTGCCGTCGAAGCTTTCCCCGTTAGGCTTGATGATGTTGCATTTCTGCAGTTCGTGACGCTCAATGATCTGCTGAACTATTTCGCTGAGTTCGCTGTCGCTGGTCGACGAGTCTGAGAGCTGGGACATTGTGCCAAGCTCCCTTGCAATGTTGGTATAGGAACGCATCTCCCAGTATGCGCGCTCCGCCGCGACCTGCGCCGAAGCGGTCATGCTGCTGTATACCAGATTTACGGTACTGTTGTAGATCATGATGCAGGCAAATCCGCCAAGCGTGAACAGCGAAATTGCAACTGTAAGGATACAGCTTACCAGTATCCTCATACCGATAGATTTCATAGAAAACCCTCCCTTTTTTTGCGGCGCCGCGCAGGTGTCATTCGGATCATACGGTGCTGCATATCACACCGCGAGCCGAACATTTGAACATTTATAGAAAATGCTCTGCCGTGATGTAATTTTCTTTAATTAATAATACCACAAAAATCATGGTAAATCAAGCGGATTTCCACACATTTTTCGACAATCTGGCGATTTTTGTAGATACTATATAAAAGCCGGGGCTGCATAGAGGTTCACATTATACAAACACGAACTGCACCAACAGCATGTAGATAACCGTCCCGGCGGCGATGGACAGCAGCATGCTGCGCTTCCACAGGTGAATTCCGACCGTGGCGGCTCCTGCGATAAGCTCAGGAAGACCCCAGCTATACTCCGTCACGGAAACGCTGCGCAGGCAGTAGACGATGAGCATTCCGAAAATTGCGCCGGGGAGCACCTTCCCGAGGTACTGTATGTATTTCGGGGTAGGCTTGTCCTGCCGGAACACCAGGAACGGCAGGAAACGCATTGCCATCGTCCCGAGGGTGCACATCGCGATGGTGATTATCTGTTCGGCGATGGTCACTTTTCCTCACCTGCCTTCCGCCCGACGGGCTTCCTGAACGCGGTGAGAAGCAGCAGTATGCATATCATCGCGGGTATCATGAAGTTATCCTTGCCGAATATCAGCAGGCAGGCAGCGCTGCTCGCCAGACCCGCCCACTCGCTGAAATGGCGCTTCTCCTTGAGCCACTGCTCCAGGAATATCACGATGAACATTGCTGTCATCACGAAATCCAGACCCTTCGTGTCGAAGGTGATGAGATTCCCGAGCAGACCTCCCAGTGTGGCTCCGCCGACCCAGTAGAGCTGGTTGAGCAGCGTTACGAAGAAGTAGAACCAGCCGCGGTCGCAGTCCTCGGGGATCTCAGCGGTGCAGTTTATGCTGAACGTTTCGTCGCACATGCCGTAGATGAGGTAGAATTTCTTCCAGCCCATGTCCTTGAACTTGTCCAGCATGGAAATTCCGTAGAACAGGTGCCGCGCCTGTATCATCAGCGACACCATCAGCACCTGGAGCGGCGCGAACGGCGAAAGCAGCATCTGCGCCGCGAGGAACTCCAGACTGCCGCCGAAAATCACCGCCGCCATTATCATCGGGTAAACAAAGCTGAACCCGGAAACGTTCATGTAGATACCGTAAGCCATTCCCAGAAACAGGAACCCCGCAAGTATCGGTATAGTGCAGGGAAACGCCGCCTTGAACGACCTCGTTATAATGCCCTTGTTATTTTCCATGTCGTGTAGTGCCTCCATTCCGAACAGCTATGTATTATATCATATTACTGGGTATTTTGCAAGAGAAGATAAGGAATTCCCGCCAGTATATGTAAGTATTCCGGGTCGTTTATACCTGTGCGGCGCGGTAAATAGTACTTTACAATCCGCGCAGAATATGTTATAATAAGTTATATTATGTTCGGAAAAGGGGAACCATTTATGAAAAAGCTGACCCGCCTTAAATGTCTATCGAGCCTTATCCTGGCTCTGGCGGCGGCGCTGCTGGTTTTGCCTCTGGGCAGCCTCCCGATCCACCTTTTCCTGAGAAAACGGCTTCGGGTGCGGGTGGAAGCACCCGCCGTGGTGCGGAAAGGGGACGAGGGCGGCGTCACGATCTGTCTGGAAAACCCCACGCTGCTGCCCGCCCTGCGTATCCGCTGCCGGGTAACGACCCGGAATCAGCTGAACGGCGAGCGCTGTACCCGGAATGTCATGACATGGGCGTTCCCGAAAGGGCAGCGGCGCACGTCCCTGCGCTTGGGAAGCGAGTATTGCGGACGCATCCGGATCTCCGTGGAGCAGGTGAAGCTCTACGACTGTTTCGGCCTCATCGGCGTCCCCTGCGGATGCAGTGCGGAAGCGCACATGACGGTGCAGCCGGACACCTTCCCCATTCGGGTGAATCTGATCCCCAATCCCGACAGTCAGGAGGACAGCGACACCTATTCTCAGGAGCGGCCCGGCGCCGACCTGACGGAGACGTTCCAGATCCGGGAATACGTCCCCGGCGACAGTATGCGGCAGATCCACTGGAAACTCAGCGGGAAATTTGACCGGCTGATCGTCCGGGATCCGGCGCTGCCCATCACCCGCAATGTGCTGGTGTTCTGGGAGAGAACGGGGCAGTCCGGCAATGTCAAACGCATTGACGCGCAGGCGGAAACGGTGGTGTCAGCGTGCCGGAGCCTGTCGGACAGCGGCATCCAGTTCACCCTCGGATGGAACGATACGGACAGCAATGTCTGCGTCCTGCATGAGATTCGCGGCATGGAAGATCTGGTCGGCGTTATCCCCCGGCTGCTGTGCGCCGCCGGAAGGAAGGATGGTGTCGGCGGCGCGTCGCTGCTGGTACAGACCCGGCCGGATGCTCTGTGCGGCCATATGGTGTACATCGGGGAGGAACCCTGCGCCGATGTATTGCAGATGCAGCGGCTGGGGCATGTCACGGCGCTGCTCTGCGGCGAATCGCCTTTGGAGGGGAGCATCCCCTTCGACGTGGGACGCTACAGGGAACAGCTGGGAGAAATTGACGTATAAGGGAGGCGAAAGCCTTGACCTCAAAAATAAAACAGGGGATGCACCTGCGTCAGCCTGAGAATTCGTCGGACGGCGCATGGATTTTTCAGACGTTGGCGGCGATGCTCGCCTGCGCGGCGCTGATGTTTGCGCTTGCGGCGTTGGCCGGGTTTCGGACGGGAAATCTGCTGCCAATCCTGCTGGCGGCGGGCGGATACGTGTGCATCGCCTACGGCGTGACCATCCGGTTTCAGAAGCAGCAGTGGTTTTTCCTTGCCGCGCTGGCCGTCCTGCTTCTGCTGGTTCTCATTTGCAGACAGCAGGTGCTGGAAGGCTACCGCCTGTTCTGGAATCAGATGCGCAATACCTATACCGCCGGAACGGGCTGGGTGCTTCCTAAGTGGGAGACGCAGCTTCCTGCGGAAAAAAGCGGGCTGTGCCTGACGCTGTTTGCCGTGGTGGCCGCAAGCGCTATAGCGCTGATTTGCTGCTGGCTGAGCGGCCGGGCGCCGGCTATACTGGCGGTGCTGCTGCCCG
>ENA-ORMR01002807-ORMR01002807.1-human-gut-metagenome-genome-assembly--contig:-NODE-2807-length-10144-cov-2.625136_pt1 | contig 10144 bp, 10 predicted proteins | sample MGYA00242107_ERZ509003 | MGnify/ENA primary metagenome ERZ509003 (study PRJEB26280, sample SAMEA2338699) | human gut metagenome | biome: human gut; feature: human-associated habitat; material: faeces... | reverse complement strand
CCGCTCACATAATTGCTGAAATAACGGTTGCGAATCGCCAGACGCGACAACGTTTCCGTAAATTCTTTTTGCGCTTCCATTTCCTTTGCAAAATGCTTTTGCAGATAATTATACATCGTCGTATTGGCAAAATTGCCGTTGTATTCATTTTTGGTATCAAACTGGATGCCCGCAAACAGAGCCTGTCTTGAGACCCAGGTACCCTTGGGATCCATCAGCCATTCTATCGGCTGAACCTCAAACCAATACGCCTTACCTTTTTCTACCTCTGTACCGTCAGACATTATTGAATTGCAGCCACGGGGTATTCCTTCAATACGGACATATTTTTTGCCTTTGAGCATGTACTCCGCACAGTTTCGCGGGGTAAACCCGGTATCTCGGGCGTCAAGTTCCACCGAATCGAAAGTATAGGTTTTGCCGGTGGTTTTAAGGGCGTTTTTCTGGTACTGAACCTCTAATTCCTGACTAACATCTTTAGGCGCCACGGTTTGCGGATAGGCCCCGTATTCGCAGATTTGTACCGTCTTGCCATTAGGCAGCGTCAGCGTTCTCACGTTGTCCGGGCGAATTTTGGATGTTACAGAGGCCAGCATTGCCGGACGACCGGCAATTTCTCGTTTATTAGGGATATGGGAATACTTGGAACCCTTATAGACGGTACAGACATGTTTAAATGAGGAAGACGCCAACCAGACACACCCGGAAGTAACGCCGGCAATGTCTTTAGTACCACCACAACCTGTCCCCAGAGCAATGGCAACATCCGAAATGCCTACGGCGGTGCCATACGCCTGTATCACTTCCAACGCATTGTCGTCCCAAATGTCTTTTTCCCTCAAAAACGTTACTTCCATTTTCCACCCCGCTATATATCGCCCTTTTATGCCTTATATGAACAATTTACCATATTTTCAGCCCATTGGCAAGCCGTTTTTTGCCGGACGATTCTCCAAGATCACATTTTTCTCCTCAAAAAAACGGCAGCCTTTCCGCTGCCGTTCCCTTTTACCAAAATACGTCGGTTAAATCTCGCCGACATACATTCCCATATCAACAGCCGCTCTGACATAAACGCTGTCTTTGTTCAGCAATGTCGTTCCCTCGGCAACAACTTCTTCCAGCGGATAAGTTTTAAGCTTATCGCCGTTCAGTGCCACCATAACATCCGTCTTTCCGGCTTTCAGCAATTCTACCGCTTTCGCTCCGAATGCACAAGCCAGCGCACGGTCAAATGCCGTCGGGTCGCCAGCACGCTGTACATGCCCCAGCTTGGTAACGCGGGTCTGGAATTCCGAATACTTGGCATTGATAGCTGCACTCAAATACTCACCGATACCGCCGTTAATTTTTTCGCCGATAAGATTCTTGGTATTGGAAACCATTTCTCCGCTTTCGGTATGGACGCCCTCGGAAACAACAATAACCGCATGATTCCGGCCTTTTGCCTTAACGCTTTTCAGTTTATTGATAATCCCGTCAATCGTATAAGGGATTTCCGGCACCAGGCAGACATCGGCAAAACCGGCCACTGCGGAATGCATAGCCAGATGTCCCGCATCGCGTCCCATAACTTCCAATATCAGTGCCCGCTGGTGTGAACGCGCAGTCTTCCACAAAGCGTCAACTGCCTCAACACAAACCTGACAAGCCGAGTTAAACCCGACCGAATATTGCGTCAGCGGCGTATCATTATCAATCGTCTTCGGAATGCCGACCATTTTGACCCCCGCATTACGGCAATAGTTGCTGACGATGTTCATACTGCCGTCGCCGCCAACAACCACAACCGCATCAAGTCCGAGTTCGGCAACGCCTTTGCCGAAACGCGCCGAAATTTCCACCTGCGATTCCATTTTTACGCCTTTGTTCAGTGACCCGAGGTATGACCCGGCCAGACGCGGCCACGGCGTATCAGAAAAATTCTTCTCCGTCAGCAGTTCATACGACAGCGGCGCCTCGGTCAGCCCGTCCGTTCCGTTGTGTATGCCATAAACTTCCCAGCCCAGCTTGGTTGCAGAATTAACCACGGCCAAAACCACCGCGTTAAGCCCGGCACAATCGCCGCCGCTTGTCAAAATACCGATTTTTTTAATTTCAGTCATACCTTAATTTCCTGTTTATAATAAGTTTCGTTTCATTTTCAGCAATAGATATCTGCATAATCTCCATATTACTAGCACAAATTTATTTTTTTTCACTTAATTTTTTAAATTAACCCTCAAAATAGCTTGATTTTTAACCTAAATTAATATATACTGCGCACAAATAATAAGAATCGCTGTCAAAGCGGCATAACACTATTTTCGGAGCGACGCTACAATGGTTAATTCAAATTCTTTCGGTAAACTTCAGGTACAGCTCTGCGAGTTGAAGCTTGAGGAAAGAAGGGTAAAATCAGATATAACCAAATTGGTAAAAAACAAACAGATGATTGATTTCTATCAGGCTCAGCAGCTGAACAGCCAGAAAGCGAGCCTGAAAAATAAAATTCAAAAACTGGAAACACTGATAAACCCGAATATTATCGCTTAACTCCGCTTGACGGATTAAGCAGTGTACAACTATGTTTAAATCCGAACCGCAGAAACAGGCCGATGAAATGAAAAGCAGCAAATACAAACTCCTGATATTAAGTGTATTTGCTGCTTTTATTTTATGCGCGGCAGCCTATATCCTTTTCATCAGCAAAACAGACTATTTAAAAATCTTCGTTGTTTACTACAAGCCGGCACCATTAATCAAAACGGAAATTTTTGAACCGATACAGGGCGGCCGCGCCGTTGCCGAAACCCCTTCCCGCCGCGGAACGTTCACACCTGAAGAAATAAACTGGCTCAAAGGCAATATGATTGGCGATGATACCGGAAATAACATTTCGGAACTGAACCGGTACTTTGCCGAACTGACTGCATTGTACTGGATATGGAAAAATACCGATTCGCCATATGTCGGAATGTTCCATTACCGCCGTTTTCTCAGCCTGAACGACAACGCCCGCTACCCGATGCTGAAATTTCCCTCTATGCGTTTCCGCCATCTGGGATTACGGCATCTTAATGGATTCGCCAAAGAATTTCTGCACGATTTGGAGCTGGAAAAAAAATATATCCTGCCGTGGTTTGCCACACACGATATTCTGGTATCCGAGCCGATAAGGGTAAATGCCTACGAACAATATAAAAAAGAGCACATCATTTCCGACCTTGATGCCGCTCTGGAAATTATCCGGCAGAAATACCCGCAAATGTATGATTCGGCCGTTAAGACACTCCATGGTAACGAAGGGTTTTATCCGACAAATATGTTCATTGCCCGCCGCGAAATACTAAACGATTACGCAACCTGGCTTTTTAGCATTTTGCTCCCGCTGTACGACAGCATAAAAGAAGAAGTCGCCGCCCGCAACACCGAACAAAAACTGGCTTTTGCCTATCTGGCCGAGCGCCTCTTTACCGTATATTTGCGTTACGAACAGCAGAAGCACGGACTGCGCATAAAAGAATTTCCGTTTGCTCTCGCGTCCGATTTCTTTGAACCGCCGGCAGGAATGCCGTTTATCATTATCAAAACGCCGCAATGGCAGGATATTTTCATAGACCAGCAAAACAACCGCATTTGCAGTTTTAACAACCCGTACCGCAACTGCGGAAAATTTGCTTTCAAACCGCAAAACCGTCTGCAAGTCAACTGGGACAATGGGGGAACCTCATATTTCCGACACTCCGGTGCAAATGTATTTGAACTGGAAAAATAATAAACGGCTCTTATTTTCTTAACAGGTTAACGCAAATTAAAGAAAATCTGTTTTATATATGCGATAATATAGTTTTTAATCCCGAAATTTGGCAAAAGCAATGCACGCAATACATTCTCTGATTGTCGACCTGACATTAATAACCATCTATGCCGGAATTACGACGCTGTTATGCAAAAAGTTCAAACAGCCTATTGTTTTGGGATACGTTTTAGCCGGAATTTTTGCCGGTCCCTACTTCGATTTGCTCCCGACTGTCCGGGATAAGGAAGACCTGACCCTTTGGGCAGATATCGGCGTCATATTTCTGCTGTTTGGCCTTGGCCTGGAATTTAGTTTCAAAAAAATGCTCAACGTCGGTAAACCGCCAATGCCAACATCATTTTTATGTTGTTCATCGGCTATAACACCGGACTTATGCTCGGCTGGTCAACCATGGACAGCTTTTTCCTCGGTTCCATGATTTCCATGTCTTCAACAACGATTATTATTAAAGCGTTTGACGATCTGAACATAAAAAAACAAAAATTTACCGACCTTGTTTTCGGAGTTTTGATTGTCGAAGACCTCGTCGGCATCTTGCTGCTGGTACTGCTCCCCACTATCGCATTGGGCAAAACGATTGATGGCATAGAGCTCGGATTAAGCACGCTCAAACTTGTCTTTTTCCTCATTTTATGTTTCATTACCGGAATTTATCTGGTTCCGACATTTCTGGCAAAAATCCAAAAGTTCTTAACCGACGAAATGCTTCTCCTTATCACCGTAAGCCTCTGTTTCGGTATGGTTCTGCTGGCAACGTCCTCCGGCTTTTCCTCCGCACTTGGAGCATTCATCATGGGGTCTATTCTCGCCGAAACGGAACTCATCGGCAGAATAGAAAAGAACCTCCAGCCGCTCAAAGATTTTTTTGGCGCAGTATTTTTCGTTTCTGTCGGCATGATGGTTGACCCGGGCATGTTCATCACTTACGCCGAACCGATTATCGTCATAACCCTTATTGTCATTATCGGCAAAATTTTCTTTTCCTGTTTCGGATTCGTCGCCTCGGGACAACCGCTCAAAACAGCCGTTTACGGAGGATTCTCATTGGCTCAGGTCGGCGAATTTGCATTTATTATCGCATCATTGGGAATGAGCCTGCAAGTATTGACCCCTAAAGTTTATCCGATAATTGTCGCCGTTTCCGTCATTACGACATTTTTAACCCCGCTGATGATAAAAGCCGCCGAACCGGCTTACAAAACCCTTAATCGGATTTTGCCTGAAAAATGGCTTAATTACATCAACAAGTATGCAACGACTGCCGCTATGACGCACAATGAAGAACGCTTATGGAGCGCCCTCTTCAAAAATTATCTGCTTCGTCTGACCCTTTTTTCAATCATCCTTTACAGCATCATCGCTTTTGCTTCGGCAATCCGCCCGTTTATCCGGGAAATCATTCCCTATCGGATTCCCGCCAACATCATCATGACCTGCCTGACATTCCTCCTTATGGCACCATTCCTCAAAGCTCTGATTGGTTGGAACATCATTACTACAAAATTCATCAAAGACAAACTGGGTTGGCTTTTTCCCCACAAACAGGCTGAAGAAATCGAACTGGCCGTCAAATGTGCAAAAGAAGAACATGACAACCCGGAACACTCCGAAAATACGGCCGCCGACGGAATTTGCACAACACTGGACGACAGAACCATACGTCTGCGCAACTTTTTTTCCGGCACCAGCCAGGTTTCAAAAATTTATTACAAATTATGGATGGCCAAAAAGGCCAACCGGCTGCCACTGATAGTTTTGACCAGTTTCCGTATTTTGGTATCATCATTCTTTATTGTAACCGTCGTTCATAAATTCCTGACCGAAAATCCCAAAGTAACATTTCTTCTTTTGTTACTGACGATTTTTTCGGTATCGCGGTCCCGCTGGCTGCTTGACCAATACCTTAAAATAGAAGCCCAGTTTCTGAGCAATCTCAAAGGACAAAGAAAAACATCCGCCCCGCAAGCCTCTGTACCCGATGAAGAAGCTGAAACCGCAAAAAACAATAATGCCGCCCCCAAGGCCGGCAAGGCGGAAATTATCCAATAATCAAATTTTATACTGATTTTCCCAAATGCTTCTAAATCAGAATCCTATGTTCTTCCACTGCCGGTTCAGGTGTATATTTTGCCATAAACCGCGACAAAGTCAACCTGTCCACCCCTAAAATCCGGGCAATCTGCGACTTCGAAATCTTTTCCCGGCGCATGGCAACAATTTTATCCTCTTTCCCTGTCAGCTTGAGTTTATCGTTTTTTCTTCCCCGCGGGCGCCCCAGCACCCGTCCCTCCGATTTCAGCCGCAACAGAGCTTCTTTCGTCCGCTGCGATATCAAATTGCGTTCTATTTCCGCCGACAGGCCAAAAGCAAATGCCAAAACCTTTGATTGAATATCCGCCCCCAGCCGATAATTGTCTTTTATCGTCCAAACCTGCACTTCAGACGCCATACAATGATGCAGAATACTCATAACCTGCAGCAGATTTCGCCCCAGCCTGGACAATTCTGAAGCGACGAGAATATCTCCGGCTTTAAGCTTTTTCAACAACTTGCCCAATTTGCGTTTATCCAACTCCTGCGTGGAACTGATAGTTTCCATTATCCATTTGTCGATAACCAGCTCATTCTTTATGGCAAATTCTTTAATCTCAAAGCGTTGATTCTCTGTTGTTTGCTTATCCGTACTGACACGTATATAACCATAAATCATAACATAGTCCCTTTCATATTTTTGGTTTACAGGGATTCGCTACGCTATTTTGACAATAAAAACACCTGTTTAAATAATTAAATAGTTCTGAACCAACCTTTTTAAATAATACTTATGATAGATACTCTTGCTTCTAAAGTTCCCCTTTGCAAACAGCACTTGTTCTCCGCCAATACGCTGTCGTTCAGTCTCTAACCGGAAATGGCATTACAATTAAGCTGCCGCAATATGTCATTTTACTCCGTGCTTTTTTAATTTTTCCACGTAGGGCTGCATCAAATCGTCGTAAATATCATTACGATCCCATTGGTCGAAGTATTGCCTCAAATCCTCACCAAAGGTTTTAAAATCTGCCCGCCCTCTTGCAGCTTTCCGGTTATAAAACTCTTCCCAGGACTTTATCACATAATGATTTATCTGCGCTTTCTTTACCGGCACAGACTTGTCTTTTCCGAACTCCGCACCGTTTTCATTTACCCATTTACCGCAGACCCACATATAATGCGCTCCGCAGTCAACAACCGTCCGCGGATTAAAAATAGATTTCGGACTGAAATCCGGAACGGCCGAATGTCCCTTGAAATTTTCCAGCACCAAACCATCAGGCCGCTTTTCATGCCCCGAACTGCCATATATAACCCAATGCAGGCTTATCTGGCTGCAATCGGCATATTCCGCCATAAAATCACGCAAATTATCCTTCTCATGCAAAACGATAAACTCGTCCAAATCCACCACCGCCATCCATCTGGTTTCCTGCCCGAAATGGGCTGTTGCATGACAATATGCCGGATCTTGCCTGTCCCTTCCCGGAAAATAAATATACGTAACATCTCCTGCGTCAATATACGGCTGAAGAACTTCTTTTGTATTGTCCGAACTTTCATTGTCATAAACATAAAAATGCTCAACGCCGATTAATTTATGATATTCAAGCCATTCTCTAAGATACGGGCCTTCGTTTTTAATAATGCAGGCAATAGACATAAAATACTTAAAAGCCCTGTTTTCACGGTTTTCTTCAGAGCTCAGGCGGGAAAGCCGGCGATATTCCGCAATACCGGTCTTTGGCAAACATATATAAAGCTGTTTTCTCTTATGTTTGTTACGGATAACCCAACGGAACAGAAATTTATAAAAACACTTTTTCAACGCTGCCATACCAACCTCCCGGGCTTTCCTGATGAATTTAAAGGATCGTTTAAAATCTACAATCGCAGCACCGCAAAAACCAGCAATTTCCATAGGTTTTACACAACCGTACGTATATGAAATAAAACGATCGTTTTATTCACACAGGCCAAACCTTTCCATAACATTTGCCAGGTAAAACGACCATGGGAAATATCTCCCGAACTTCAATTTTGCCAAATAAAAAAATCAAGAAGCCTTTACTTCTTTACATTAAAAAACAAACGGAATACATTATCGGCAACCCAACAACAGAGGCAAAACATGAAATACATTTATCCAATCATTCTTCTCGCCGTGTCCAACATATTTATGACATTTGCATGGTACGGGCACCTGCGTTTCAAATCGCACGGCTTATGGAGTGTCATTTTAATCAGCTGGCTGATTGCTTTTTTTGAGTACTGCTTTCAGGTTCCCGCCAACCGCCTCGGACACGAAGTCTATTCCGTAACCCAGCTCAAAGTAATTCAGGAAGTCATCACCCTTGCAATTTTCATAGTTTTTTCCATATTTTACATGAAAGAAGGCTTCCACTGGAACCATGCTGTCGGATTTCTGCTGATTTTGCTTGCTGTATTTTTCATATTCAAAAAATGAGATTAACACATCTCGGTTTTTCCTTGTCGTCAACCGACATAGCATACAAAATAATACCTGATGCCGCGAAAGATATTTAGCCAAATATATCTTCCCAATCCTGTTTTAGCCGTTCGCCTTTGTATTTAAGGTCATAACGCCGCTGTTCCCAACGCTCTCTGGCTCTGTTTTTCCAATAGTCGTCGCCTTCATTTTCATAGCGCCTGTATTCTTCCTTCGTCTCCTTGATTTTTTGTGCAGTACTGTGAATGTCGTCTAAAGATTGGGACAGCTTTTGATAAGAATTCCCGCCATCATACCCGCCGTTACTGGCACACCCCGCCACTAATAAAACGACAGCAAACAAACACAATTTTTTCATATTTTATCTCCCGGCAAATCAACTTATTGAAGCTTACTCTCCCAAACAATAAAAATCAACCTTCAATAACGTCTTAACCATAATTGCCTGCCCCGCCTGACAACATCATCTTATCTTAATTCTGCCAGATTATAAGCGTTTAATTTGAAAAACAAAAAACGCTCTTAAAAGAGCGTTTTTAATAAATGGTGCGCTAGGCCGGAATCGAACCGGCACGGGATTGCTCCCAACAGATTTTAAGTCTGCAGCGTCTACCTGTTCCGCCACAAGCGCAAATCATTTTCGTAGAGTTTTATACAAACAAAAAAATATAAATGCAACATAAAACTTGTTTTTTTTTAATTTGCCGCTAAACTTTCCGTGTTTTGGATATGCAGCGCATATCGCTTATTAACATACCGTTTGTGCGGCAGAAACAACGTTTCGGCACAAACATGACAGAAAGGCTAATTCTATGAAACCAATCAATCGGAAATTAAAACTTTCCAAAAACAAATTTTCGGAAGTTCCATTCCGTAAACTTGTTCCTAATATTGTAACCATGCTGGCTCTGTGCTCCGGCATCACGTCTATTCGCTATTCTGTACAGGAAGACTGGAGCAAAGCTGTCCTGTTTATTTTTCTCGCCGCCCTGTTTGACGGGCTGGACGGTCGGTTGGCCCGTATGCTGAAAGCATCATCAAAATTCGGAGCCGAACTGGATTCTCTCAGCGATTTCGTCAGTTTCGGCGTTGCCCCGGCTATTCTGATGTTCCAGTGGTGCCTCTTTGACCTGCCTAAAATCGGCTGGTTTTTCTGCCTGCTTTACGCTATGGGAATGGCTATGCGGCTGGCTCGGTTCAATACTATGCTTGAAGATAAAACTATTCCGCCCTATTGGTCGCATTACTTTACCGGCGTTCCGGCTCCGGCAGCTGCGGCAATGGTGATGATGCCTGTTTTAATCAGCTTTGATTTCATTGAAGCAGAAAATTACCTGCGCACGCACCTGTTTTGCGGCTTATGGATGTGCATTGTTTCTTACCTTGAAACCAGCAGAATCCCCACCATTTCATTGAAAAAAACCAAGATCAACGCATCTATGATTATTCCGCTGTTGATAATCGTTGCCCTAATGGCAAACTTTCTCTTCACACAAACCTGGCTGACCCTGGGAGTACTGACAGCTTTGTACACGCTGTCAATCCCGCTTGGCGTCCTGAAATTTCTCAAAGACAAACGGGATTTCCAGAAAGCTCAGGCTGTCAGCGAACAGATATAACGGCAAAGGAGGCTGCGGCCTCCTCTTTTTTTCCAAAAAAACCTTGATTTTTAAAACAATAAGCGCTATAAGACTTCCACCAACCGACACCCCTGGAGGCCGTTTGGTATAAATTTAATTTTATAAAGGATTAAAACATGTCAGAAATTACATTTAATGCAAATTTGCGTGAAAAAGCAGGTAAGGGGGCAGCTCGTGCATGTCGTAGAGAAGGCCGTA
>ENA-ORMR01002805-ORMR01002805.1-human-gut-metagenome-genome-assembly--contig:-NODE-2805-length-10153-cov-3.703209_pt1 | contig 10153 bp, 8 predicted proteins | sample MGYA00242107_ERZ509003 | MGnify/ENA primary metagenome ERZ509003 (study PRJEB26280, sample SAMEA2338699) | human gut metagenome | biome: human gut; feature: human-associated habitat; material: faeces... | reverse complement strand
CATCTTTTAATAATAAATATGTATCAATATTAATACAAATAAGTACTATATAATGTTTCATATTTTTACCAAATTTTACTCTAATGATTTATTTTATACAATAAAGAAATAAATAGTTGATATTCACATTGTAATAAATAAGCAATATCTTTTATTTGTGTAATAATATTTTTCATTTAAATAATATTTTTTTAAAACTAAGAAACTTTTTATCGTTTCTTAGTTTTTTGTTTTCTTTTTATGCGATTTTGGAGTAAATATCATCTAACAATCTTTCTATTCTTGAAATTCTTGTTTCAAAAACAGTGTTTGTCATATCGCTTATTTCATTATACTCCTGCAATTTTTGTAACTTTTTCATATTTGTTTTATGATTCTTTTCTACTATTTTAATTGTATTTTCTTGGTTGTTTTTTATTTCATTAACTACTTCTTTTATTTGCTTTATATCTTTACTATTAACTTGTTCTAACATGTTCATAAATTTAACCACCTCTTTGCAAATAAAATTATATTCATATTACCACAAAACATTTGTGTGGTCAATAGTTTTTTGTCAAATTTTATCATTTTTATTACCATTTAATTTTTATAGTATAACCATCTATATTTTATATCTTAATCTAATTCTTCAATTTTTATATGTACATCTTTTAATTGCTCTTTAGATACTTTAGATGGCGCTCCCATTAATATATCTCTGGCTTTTTTATTTTTAGGGAAAGCTATTACTTCTCTTATATTTTGACTATCAGAAATTAACATTACCATTCTATCTAAACCTGGTGCAGCACCTGCATGTGGTGGTGTACCATATTGAAATGCATTATAAAGTGCTCCAAATTTTAATTTAACATCTTCTTCTGTATATCCTGCAATTTCAAAAGCTTTAACCATTAATTCTGGATTATGATTTCTTACAGCACCTGATGCCATTTCATAACCATTACATACTAAATCATATTGATATGCTAAAATTTCTAATGGGTTCATATTTTCTAAAGCTTCCATTCCACCTTGTGGCATAGAAAATGGATTATGATTAAAATCTATTGTACCTTCATCTGATAATTCATACATTGGGAAATCTACAATCCAACAGAATTTGTAAACATTTTTTTCTATTAAATCTAAACGCTTTCCAAGTTCAATTCTAACAAGTCCTGCTATTTTTTGAGCTACTTTAAATTCATCTGCAACAAAGAAAATGCTATCGTTTGCTTTTACACCTAGTTCTTGAAGTCCAATTTTAACTTCTTCAGTTATAAATTTAGATATACCTCCAGTATACTCTCCATTTTCATCTATTTTAACCCATGCTAAGCCTTTTGCTCCTGCACTTTCTTTTGCAAATACATCCATACTATCAAAAAACTTACGTCCCTGAACACCACCATTTGGAACAATTATTATTTTAACTGTTTTTCCTTTAAATGCATTAAATTCAGTATTTAAAAATAACTCTGTTACATCTTGTATGATTAATGGATTTCTTAAATCTGGTTTATCTATACCATATTTCTCCATTGCTTCTAAATATGGAATACGTATAAATGGTCCCTCATCTACTTTCCAATTAGTATTTTCTTTAAATACATGTGGAACAACATTTTCTGCTACTTCAAAAACATCATCTTGGGTTGCAAAACTCATTTCATAATCTAATTGATAAAATTCACCTGGTGCTCTATCTGCTCTTGGATCTTCATCTCTAAAACATGGTGCTATTTGATAATATTTGTTAAATCCTGAAACCATTAGTAGTTGTTTAAATTGTTGTGGTGCTTGTGGTAATGCATAAAATTCTCCTGAATGTAATCTGCTTGGTACTAAATAATCTCTAGCTCCTTCTGGTGACGAATTTGCTAAGATTGGTGTTTGTATTTCTGTAAATCCTAATTCATCCATTTTATTTCTTAAAGATTTCATTATTTTAGAGCGAAGTAAAATATTATTATGTATTTTATTATTTCTTAAATCTAAGAATCTATATTCTAATCTTAAGTCTTCTCTTACAGATGAAATATCTATCTTTTCTGAATTAATTTCAAAAGGAAGTACATTTTTACATTTTCCTAACATTTCTATTTTGTTTACTTCTATTTCTATTTCTCCTGTAGGAATTTTATTATTTTTATTTGTTCTTTCTACAACTTTTCCTTCTATAGAAATTACACATTCTGTTACTAATTCTTCCTTAACTGTTACTAAATCTGATATGATAGCTTGAGTTATTCCAGATTCATCTCTTAAATCTATAAATTTCATTGCACCTAGATTTCTTATTCTTTGAACCCAACCTGCAAGTTTAACAGTTTCTCCAACATTTTTAATATTTAATTCTCCACAATTATGGTCTTTATATCTATTTTTCATTTTCGTCTCCTTTTTATGTTTTTATATAGTGGTTCATATTTTCTAATTACCACAACATAAACATTACTGCCTCTCCTACGATTTTTCGCAAAAATCAAGTGGCAAAAAACACATCTATTTATCATCATTTCCTATGATGATATTCTACAATACTATTTCAGTTATGTCTATAACATTTATAAATTTTCATTATTTTTTATACTAATTAAATTAAGTTGTTGAGATGATTATAACATAAAAGACAGATAATTATCTGTTCTATAATTTATAAACAATTATTTTATTCTCTTACTAATATAGTTTTCTAATATATCTATTGTTTGAACAATACCTAATTTTGATGTATCAACACACAAGTCATAATTATTTCTATCTCCCCAAGTTTGATTTGTAAAATGTTTATAATATTCTTCTCTTTGTTTATCTACTTGCTTAATCTTCTTTTTAGCAGTAGTTTCATTTAAATTTTCATATTTTATCTTTCTATTAACTTTAAAATTCATATCAGATGAATAAATAAATATTTTTATTACATTTTGATTATCTTTTAAAATATAATCAGAGCATCTTCCAATAATAATAGAACTTTCTCCACTATTATATAAATCTTCTATAACTTTTGCTTGTTTTAAGAATAAGTTATCATCAGCACTAATAGGCGAAATTTCATTATTATTTAAAAATACATAGTTTGTAGCAAAACTATACCAAAAACTTGATTTTTGTTTTTCATCTACTTTTTCTAACATTGTCATATCAATATTATAATTTTCAGAAACTTTTGTTAATAGTTCATTATCATAACATTTTATATTTAATCTTTTTGCTAATTCTTGTCCAATATATTTTCCACCACTACCAAACTCTCTACCAATAGATATAACAAAATTATTTTTCTGGTTTACTATTTGTTTATTTTCACTACTATTATCTTCTTCACTATTTTCTTTGGCTAATTTACTAATTTTTCTACATTCTATTGTAGCAAATATAACTGTTACAATAAAAGCTCCGATGTCTGATACAGGTCCAGCCCATAACATTGTATATAAATTTCCACATAGTCCCAAAATACATACCCCAGGAACAAGCAATATAACATCTCTCATTAAGGATAAAGTCATTGCTTTATATGGTTTATCTATTGATTGCAAATATATACAACTTGCTTTTTGAATACAACATAGTAATATTCCTCCTAGATAAATTCTAAAAGATAGACAAGCATATTCTTGATAAAACTCTAAATTGTTTGCATGTCCTCCAAATAAACTAACAATAAAGTTTGGTGTAAATTGAAACAATAACATTGATATAACTCCAATTATAACATTTATAATTATAATTAATTTATAAGTTTCTAATACTCTTTTATACTTTTTAGCACCATAGTTAAATCCTATTATTGGTCCGCCTCCTACTGCAACACCTAAACTAAATGCTAATACTATTGCGAATATCTTAAATACAATTCCTAATGCTCCTCCTGCATCTGTTGCATTTTCTCCTCCTATTGTTCCTACAACATTATTTGCAACAATGGTAATAATTGCAATAGACACTTGTGTAATAAAACTTGAAATCCCAAGTTTTAGAATCTTCCCTAATACTTTTTTGTCAATTCCAAAACTTTCTTTTGTTAGTTTCATTAGTTTTGGTTTTCTAAAATATATAGCACATAATAGAGCAGATGCAATTTGTCCTACTATTGTTGCAATTGCTGCTCCCTGAACTCCTAAATTAAATGCAAAAATAAGAATTGGGTCTAAAATTAAATTTATAATTGCTCCTACTATTGTTGAAATCATTGAATAACCTGGTGCTCCACTTGCACGAATTATTGATGCCATTGCTGATGCAAACATATAAAAAGGTGTACCACACAAAATTATCTTATAATATTGTTCTGTAAATAATATACATCTTTCATCATATCCATTTACACCTAATATACCTAGTATTGGTTTCATAAAAATAAAACCAATACTAACTAGAATAATACTAAATAGTATTGCTGTAATAATTGCATTTCCTACACTTTTGTTACTAGTTTTCTCATCATTTGCTCCAAGAGAAATGCTAAATAAAGTTGCACACCCATCTCCAATAAGCCCAGCAATAGCCAATGCTACTACAGTAAATGGGAATACTAGAGTTGTTGCCATTATACCAGCTGTTCCTGCACTACTGTTTCCAATAAATATTTGGTCAACTATATTATAAAGAGCACTTACTAACATTGCAAGTACACAAGGAATTGAAAATTTAATTAGTAGTTTTTTTATTGGTGCAGTTGTTAAATAAAAATTTTCATTTGATTCATTCATAAATCCTAATACCTCCTTTAAATTTTAGCAAAAAAATAGCATAGAAACCCTTTTGGTCGGATTTCTACGCTTTTTTTAGCTGTCCATGACTTTTATATTATACAAAATTAACTTAAGATTTGTCAAGAATAAAATTTAAAATTTTTACTTGCCCTACAACATTAAGTTACTGTTCAGACTAAAAAATTGTTTGTAGGCTAAAATTGAATATAAGACATTTTTATAAAAAATGAGACTTTATACTCATTGAATATATAAATAAATATTATCTAGTCTGAACAGTAACAACATTAATAATCACCCATTTTGAATAATGCATTATTTTTAGAATAACCCCTTATCTACATTTTATTGTAAATCTCTTAAAATTAAATTTTATATTTTATTTAAAACTATCTCCTTTAACCACACCTCTTACATATTCATAAATCATAATTCCTGTAGCTACAGATGCATTTAAACTCTCTGTTTTACCAAGCATAGGAATTTTTACTTTATAATCTGCTGAATCCTGAACAACTTTAGACACACCATTTGCCTCATTTCCAATAACTATAACTTTTTTCTTAAACTCTATATCATATACACTATTTTTTGTATCTAGTGCAGTAACAACAGTTTCATATCCATTTTGTTTTAAGTTTTGCAAACTCTCTACTAAGTCTTTGCTCTCTATAATATTAACTCTAAAAATTGCTCCCATTGTTGACCTTACAACTTTTGGATTATAAACATCTGTTGTATCTTTTGATACAATAACTTGCTTTAAATTAGCACTATCTATAGTTCTTAAAATTGTGCCTAAATTCCCTGGGTCTTGCAAGCCATCTAATACAACTATTATTTCTTCTGAATAGTTAATTTTATCACTATGATTATTTTTTTCAAGCACTGCCAAAATTCCCTGTGGATTAGAAACATCTGTTATAAATCCAAATACATTCTCACTTACATAAGTACAATCATATTTTGCAACTTCATATAAAGTCTTTTGATCAATACTTTTATCATTTATACAATCTTCACAAATTACAATAGATTTTATATTTTGATTTTCTTCTATTGCTTCTTTAACTAATTTAATACCTTCAATTATATAGCAATTTTCTTCATCTCTATATTTTTTATCTTTTAACTTTTTTATTTTTTTAACAAAATCGTTTTCTTTACTTGTTATAACTTGCATACAAACTCCTTTTTACATATATTATTCACTTTTTTATCCATTTACATTCATTCTATCTTTAAAAATCATCATGCACTAATAATTAATGGTTTTATAGTTTGGAAGTAGGTCTTAAATAGTCTTATATATTATAATAAAAAACAGTTCTGACCATGAGTCGTTATTCACACATCTTTTTATAGTGTGTCTCTAGAATATGAATCTGCTACACGCTAAAACGCCTTGGAAGAATTGTTTTTTATTATAATATATAAGACTATTTAAGACTGGACTATTGCCACTTACTAAAAAATAAACTACCAACAAAATCTAAGCCAAGTCCAATATTAATTCACACAGGTTCATTATACAAACAATATATAAATCAATTAACATTATTTAAACATTTCATCAAAAATTCTTTAACTTTCTCTATAATCTTTTCTTCAGAAGTTGTACCCAAATTTAATGTAAAATATGATTCTCTTCCAGGAGAAAATTTAATTAAATTTCTATACTCTTTTATTAATAAATCTATAATTTCCATATTAAAACTTTCTACATCAAAATAGAAAACTGCAGTATCTTTTCTTTGTACAATTTTCAAAATATTTGATTCTTTGCACAACCTCTTTATTCTAGCAATTTCTATTAAATTTTCTACTTCTTTTGGCATTGTTCCATATCTATCTATTATTTCATCTGTTACTTCTATCAAATCATCTTCATTTTTACTAATTGCAATATCTTGGTAAATTTCAATTTTCTGACTACTATTTTCAATATATTCATCTGGAATAAAGCTTGAAATATTCATATCTATTTGAACATCTTTTTCTTCTTCTATTTTTACACCTTGCATTTCTTTTACCACTTCATCTAATAATTTGCAATATGTATCATAACCAACTTGTTCCATATGTCCATGTTGTATCTCTCCGAAGTAAACTTCCTGCCCCTCTAATTTCTAAATCTCTCATCGCAATTCTAAATCCAGACCCAAACTCTGTAAATTCCTTAATTGCTTTTAATCTTTTATCTGCAACCTCTGTTAGAAGCTTATCACGTCTATATGTAACATATGCATATGCTTGTTTATCACCTCTACCAACTCTTCCTCTTATTTGATAAAGTTGTGCCAAACCTAATCTATCTGCATTTTCTACAATAATTGTGTTTGCATTAGGTATGTCAATTCCAGATTCTAATATTGTAGTACAAATTAATACATTTACTTCTTTATTTATAAATCTCATCATTATATCTTCTAACTGTTTACCTGTCATTTTACCATGTGCATATGCAACTTTGCATTCTGGTACAAGCTCTGAAATAAATCCAGCCTTTTTCTCTATTCCTTCTACATTATTAAACAAATAAAAAACCTGACCATCTCTTTCTAGTTCCTTTGTAATAGCCTCTTTTATAATTTCATCATCATATTCTAATACATATGTTTGAACAGGTCTTCTATTATGTGGTGGTTCATATATAACAGACATATCTCTTACACCAACAATTGACATATGAAGTGTTCTCGGTATTGGAGTTGCAGTCATTGTAAGTACATCCACACTATTTTTTAGTCCCTTTATTTTTTCTTTATCTTTTACACCAAAACGATGCTCTTCATCTATTATTAATAAACCTAGATCTTTAAACTCTACATCTTTACTAAGAATTCTGTGTGTACCAACCACACAATCCACTTCACCAAGTTTTAATTTTTTTATAACTTCATCTTGTTCCTTTTTAGTTCTAAATCGATTTAATAGCTCAACATTAATAGCAAAGCCTTCCATTCTAGTCTTAAATTCTTCATATTGTTGATTAGCCAAAACTGTAGTAGGTACCAAATATGCAACTTGCTTTTGGTCCATTATAGCCTTAAAAGCTGCTCTTATTGCTACCTCTGTTTTTCCATATCCAACATCTCCGACAAAGAAGTCTATCCATTGGCTTTTCATTTTCCATATCTTTTTTAGTTTCTTCAATACATCTTAATTGGTCATCTGTTTCAGAATATGGAAAATTATCCTCAAATTGCTTTTGCCATTCGGTATCTTTTGAAAAAGCATATCCTTTTACTTTTTGCCTTTTCGCATATAATTCTATTAACTCCCTTGCAACTTCTCTTAAGTTGGATTTTACTTTTGTTTTTGTATTATCCCATTCTTTTCCACCAAGTTTATTAAGCCTTGGCATAACTTCTCCGCCACCAATATATTTTCTAATTGTATCTAAATTATTAGTTGGAACATATAAAACATCATCATTCTTATATTTTATTTTGATGTAATCTTTTGTTACGTTATCTGCTTTAATTGTATTTACACCAATAAACTGCCCAATTCCATGGAATTTATGAACAACAAAATCTCCTATTCTTAAATCTGCAAATACAACTTTCTCTCCTTCTTTAAATGCCTGACTTTGTTTTCTTTTCTTATGTTCATTATTAAAAAATTCTTCACTACTAATAACTAACAAATCTAAATCATAACACTCAAATCCTGTTGACAAAGCCCCTTTTGTTACCAAACAAACTCCTTCTTTTAGGCTATCTACCTCTGGTTTTTCATTATACATGTGAGGAATATTATATTCTGCAAGCAAAAGTGACATTTTTCTTGCACTATTTTCATTTCCACCCAATAATGCAATTTTCTTTTTACTATCTACAGCAGATTTTAATTCATCTATAAGCATACTTGTTTCACTTTTAAAGAAATTAACTTCTCTATAATGAAAATGATATTCCCTTTCAATATTTCTTTTATTTGATATATCTTGTTTTTCTAAATATATAAGTCTATCCAATTTAATATTTTCTTGATATTCACTTATATTTTTTATAGAATCTGGCACAACTTTATTTTTTTCTATTAAGCTATTTACTAGATTTTTATTATCTTCTACTATATTTTCTGTTCTTTTAGAAATTTTAGAATCCTCATCTAAAAATAAAATTGTGTCTTCTGGTAAAAAGTCTAAGAAACTGCTCTTTTCTAAATAAAAAGAATTAAAATATTTATCTATTTTACTAAAATAATTTCCTTCTCTAATTTCTTGTACATCAGAATTAATAATCTCTTGTATGTCTATATTTTTTGTAGATTCTTCTAATATATTATTTATAACTTCTTCTAAAGATTTTTCTAATATAAACTCATGAGCAGGATATATGCATATATTATCTAGATTTTGGATAGACCTTTGAGATGAAAGTTTAAAAGTTCTTATAGAATCTACTTCATCACCCCAAAACTCTATTCTAACTCCTTCATTTTCAGAAATAGCTACATCTATAATTCCACCTCTAACACTAAAACTACCTCTAGATTCTACAAGTTCTACTCTTTCATATCCAAGTTCTATTAATTTATTTTTAAGTTTTTCTAAAGAAATTTCTATACCTACATTTAAATTCACAATATTTTTATATAAAGATTTTTTAGAAATCATACTTTGCATTATAGCTTCTATTGTTGTTACAACTATTTTTGTATTTCCATTTTGAATACTTTTTAAAACCTCTATTCTCTCATATGGCAAGTCTTTGCTTTCGCAGGCAAAATCATATGTTACAATTTCTCTCTTTGGAAAAAATTTTACATTATCTTCAAAAAATTTTAAATCATTTATAATTCTTTTAGCCTGTAATTCATTAAATGTAATAATACATACTGGCTTATTAGAAAATTCATTTGTTGCACATGCTATTTGAACTTTTGCAACATCAGATAGACCCGATACCAATACCGAGCCTTTATTAATTCCTTTTAAATATGATGCAAATAAAGGTAATTTTCCTAAATCGTGCAATAAAAAATTCATTTTACATTAAACCCTCTTTTTTATATTTTTCTAATGCTATAGCAATTTGATCTGGACAAGAAGTTCCTCTATATCCACATGGAATATCTTTTAACCTTTTTATAACTTCATCAATATTTTGTCCTTCTAACATTTTACTAAGACCAACTGTATTTCCAGCACAACCACCAATTATCCTAAGCGATTTTATTATATTATTTTCTATATTAAATATCATTTTTTGTGAACATACACCCTCTGGTATATATACATATTCCATTATTATCACTTTCTTTCATATATTTTAATCTTCATAAAATTTAGCACACATTTCATATATATTTAAATTTCACACTAATATTGTTATTTCAAGTCCACATATATCTAAATTTCACACTAACATTATATATGAATTTTACATAACTTTCAATACTAGAGTTGTTATTTACTTTATTTGAAATTATATTAA
>ENA-ORMR01002804-ORMR01002804.1-human-gut-metagenome-genome-assembly--contig:-NODE-2804-length-10156-cov-3.809722_pt1 | contig 10156 bp, 8 predicted proteins | sample MGYA00242107_ERZ509003 | MGnify/ENA primary metagenome ERZ509003 (study PRJEB26280, sample SAMEA2338699) | human gut metagenome | biome: human gut; feature: human-associated habitat; material: faeces... | reverse complement strand
TTACACTTCTATTACTTCTTTATCGCACATCAGTAAAGTAACAGGGAATGAAGCGACTCATGGCCGGTGGCGGTGTAGCACTTATCGGAACTACTCTTGTTCCGCTTCTTTCCGGGCTTTTCTAAGAAAGCCAGACCAAAAGTTAAATATTGTCAACTGATTTGAATTTACAGTGTATAGACAGTGTCATATAATATATACACAGAGAAAGAGGGGTGCTTTTATGGAACAGATGGGAATTGTACAGGCAAGAACAGCAGAGAGTGTAAAAGAAAATGCAACTAACATTTTAGAAAAGCTCGGTCTCAATATGTCTACATATATTAATATGGCACTGAATCAGTTGATTATTCAGGAAGGAATTCCTTTTTCAGTTAAGCTGGCAAAGACGTCATATACAGATGAGGAAAAGATTAGCGAAGTAGCTGCTACCTTAAAGATGGAAGGTCTTCAATTGAGCGACAGTGACATTTCAATGCTGCAGGAAATCAAGCACGGCAACATAAACGCCTAATAACAGCATCAGTAAAAGGAGGAATCGACGAATGAGACAACGAAAAATGAAACAACGGAAATCAGAACAAAGCAAATCATTAGCAAAAATCCTGACCTTGGGGATTGCCGCAGCTACGGTCGTGTCATCCATGAGTGTACCTGGTGGATTGCTTGCACCGGAAACGGTATACGCGAGCGACAACACCGGGACGGCAGAATCCGGAGATCAGGGCACAGAGCCACAGGAGGAAACAATTCAGTTTGATGTGAGTATAAGACCAAACGATAGCGCTACCGTATATGTTATGCAGGTGACAAGTCCGGCAGATACTGATATGATGAGCTATCAGTATAGTATCAATGGCACAGATTATTACTCATTGCAGAAACTTCAGACGCAGGAGACATTTGGCGCCAGTCAGAAGGTTGATCTTCACGTCAGAGCGGTCGGATCAGATAATAAGATTTTGGCAGCTGGCAATCGTAAGATTGAAACTCCGAGAGACAGCGGCGTTCCGACGATTTCCGGTGTTGACAAGTTTTCGGATCGCACGGATGTGACGATCACAGCGCCCCCCGGTGCGATCATTTATTACACAACAGATGGTACAGTGCCAACAAAGGAATCAAAGAAGTACGACACACCGATTACGCTGACAGATACGACTACGATCCGGGCAATTGCGATAGAAGCTGGTCATATCATGAGTGATGTGGTTGGAATGGCATTTACGAAAGAATCATCCGGCGGCAGTAGTTCGGATGGGGGCACTTCCGGTGGAAGCAGCTCCGGTGGAAGCAGTTCCGGCAGTAGCTCGGACAGTGGCAGCAGCTCCGGTAGCAGTTCATCGGGCGGTTCCACCGACAGCGGATCTGAAACTACTCCGCCACAGGATGACGGAAACAATGGTACGACGACTAAGACCGAGACCAGAGAGGATGGTACAGTTGTGACCACGACTGAAATCCGGGCAGAGGATGGTTCGGTACAGATTAAGACCGAGATCAGAAACGAAGCGACTGGATTGAACGTGACGGTAAATGTATCGAAGAATGCCAAAGGTAAGATCACTTCAGCGACCGCAGAAATTCTTGACAGAGGTTTTGGCAATGTGAAGATCTCCGGGGAAGCACTTTCAGAGATCGTAAAGGCAGCAGGTACGAAAAATGTAAAGACTACGATCAAGATGCTCACGAAAAACGACTGGGTCATCCGGGAAGTGACGGTCAATGTAAATACGCTTCTGAAAAGAACCGTGAGACCTAAAAAAATGAAGATCATTGAGATAGATCCCGAAACAGGTGAGAAGCTTGTGGTCAGTAAAATGCCTTTCAGGGTAGCGGCAGATGGAAGCGTTGAACTGGATCATAATGAGCTGGGTCACGGAATCTATGAGTTAGTGACAGCCGATGAGGAAGAAGCACTCACGAAACAGATACTGCGGTCGATCAAAGCCACGAAACAATCAGCCACTATCCGCGAGAAGCAGGGGACGTACTTCTGGTTTGAGAAAGGAGTCAACTGGTACAATGTTGATAAAGTGACTTATTCAGTTCTCAATCCGGATGTGGCGCGCGTTAGCTCAAATGGAAGGATCACGGGTCTGAAGCCCGGAAAGACAGTCGTCAAGGCGGTTGTCAGACTGCAAAACGGTCAGTCAAAGGTCATAAGAATGACTGTAACCGTAAATGAGAAGAAGTAACAGCTATTGGAAATGACATACCATCAAGTGTACTTGTGGAACTTGCAAAAGCTCTTCATACTACACCAAATTATCTTCTTCTTGGAGATGTTGAAGCAGATGACTGGATGATATGATTCAAATGCTTGAAAAGATCAAGAGACCGGAACATAGAGAATTGGCAAAAAAGCAGATTGCTTTGATGCTTGATATATTATAATTAAGAAGAAACTAGACTGCCAGGTGCATACTTGGCAGTATTTTTTATTGTAAAGTTTCCTCTACGCAACTTTTGTTGCCGGATGGGGTGCTGTTTCTTCCGGTTATTCCCGATAGAATAATACTTGTCAAGGACAACAAGACAAGCAATAACCGGTTAAAGCTTGGTCGAACATCAAAGCAAAGGAGTAAGAGATGAGCGGCGGAGCAAATATTGTAGAGCAGTATGCCGGAGCTGATGTTCCGGCAAGGATAGAGCTTCTTATTAAATACTATCCAAATTTTATTCGCCTGGTGGAAGGCTATGAGCAGAGCTTAAGCTTTATGATCAAAGAAGAAAAAGCTTACGCGAGAAAAAGTGCCATGGAAGATCTTGGTGTGAGAGTACAGACCTCCGGAACAGGTGATCCGGGAAGCGAGAAAATCAGACGACCTTCTCGACGCGATTTTCCCTTGCGGTAAATGTGTCAACTTGAATTGACAAAATCATTGCTATATGGTAGTATAATACAATTTACAAAGTCGAAAACCAACTAAGTCAATATATTAATAGGAGTTACTATTATGAATTTCTATCTTTCCGAGGTCCCGTTTTCTCGATTCGGCTCGTATATGGCTCTCGCCGAGCTGCCGGATTGGTGGCAAGGGCATAAAATTGAACACGGTATCTATTTGAAGAATGTCAGCGGGGCGACGCAGAACCCTATCGTCGCTAAGTTTATTTTTTCTGGCGACGAGCTTTCCGCAGACTTAGACGGCGGTTCGATGTCTCTCGTTTCGGGAGATTTCAAATGTGATTTTTGCTTCCCCGACCCCGAAACGCTTATTATTCGCGGGGGCAGATCCGCTGTATTGACTCTTGACTTTATGACCGAAAGCGGACCTTATGACTACATTTATGAGTTCGACGCGGACGGACGCCATTGCTATGCCGAAAACTGTTACAAAAACAACACGAGCTATGTCGTATGGGCGCAGGAGGGAGATATTTATTTAGAACAGAATTGGTCTGAGCAGTCGTCGGAGTTTTCAAGGCTGAATATTGCCGGTACGGACGGCTTTTTGCTGATAATTAAGGAGACGCAGATAGAGTGGGACAGAAAATGTCCCGAGTACGATTTTGAAGCCTGTCGCGAGAAAGTCGCGCGTGAGTTTTCGGAGTTTTACAAAAGCTATCCCATACTTCCGAAAGAATATGAAGAAGTATCAGTTCTCGGTGCGTATATCAACTGGTCGGCATATGTTATGCCGCGAGGGTTCTTAAAGCGCCATGCGATGCTGATGTCAAAAAACCACATGACAAATGTCTGGAGCTGGGATCACTGCTTCAACGCGCTTGCGCTGTCATACAAAAATCCGTCTTTGGCATGGGAACAGTTCATGATAATGTTTGATTTTCAGGATAAATCGGGCAGACTTCCTGACAGCGTGAACGATTCAAAGGTGATATGGAACTATGTCAAGCCGCCGATACACGGCTGGACGCTCAAGAAAATACTTGAAAACGGTATGACGCTCACTAAAAATCAGCTTACAGAGGCATACTCTGCACTTGAAAAGCAGACGCTTTGGTGGATAAATTACCGCGATTTTGATGGCGACGGTGTCTGCGAATATGTCCACGGAAATGATTCGGGCTGGGACAACTCGACGGTATTTGCAACTGTTCCGCCGATAGCTTCTCCAGATCTGCAGGCGTTTTTACTTGTGCAGATGGCTATGCTCGCCGAACTTGCAGAGAGCCTTGGTATGCCTCAAGAGAGCGACAATTGGAAAGCAAGATTCGAGAAGGCCTCAAGCAATTTTTTGGAGAAGTGCTTTGTAAACGGTCTGCCGACAGCATTTCAGAGCGGCACTCACAAGGTTGTTGAAAACCAAAGTCTTCTGCCGTATCTATGCCTGATTTTGGGCGACAGATTGCCGAAAGAGTATCGGAAAAATATGATAGACAAGTTAAAATGTGGAAGATTCATCACTGATCACGGCTTTGCGACGGAGAGCCTTGACAGCAATTGTTACCGACCTGACGGCTACTGGCGCGGTCCGATATGGGCACCGTCAACGGTTATTTTGTGCGACGGACTGAGCAGGTGCGGCGAGATTGACCTCGCCAAAGAGACCGCCCGAAAATTCCTTGAAATGGCAAAGCAAAGCGGCTTTGCTGAGAACTATAACGCCGTAACAGGCGAGGGCTTACGCGACAGGGCGTATACTTGGACTTCAAGCGGGGTGTTTATTCTCGCGGAGGAATACTTGAACAGTCATGCTTGATGTAGGATAAACTTGCTTCCAGGCAGAAGTCCAGTGGCAGTAAACAGTGTCATCTGCGTATCATCGGATATTTCTGCTATACCGTTACGGAGTTCATATTCCGTAATGCCGTTTGCACCATATTTTCAAATATAGATACAGCAGTACATACAAAAAAAGACGTATTTTAAGGCGAATGACATCTTTTGGACGTACAAAAGTCAAAAAACATGCAAGAGTGACCAAGTATATAGAATCCGGGAAAGCCCATTTTCCAAGGGCTTGCAAGGATATACAAGAGTAACCTGAGCAATCAAAAAAATTCCCGACGATGAAAAGTCTCAATTAGTGTACGGATTCACTGAGAATTATGGAAATCCATAGACGTTCAAATGCGTCCAACCTTGCCCCGAAAGTACTACAAATCCATTGGTTTTGCCATTGTAATACTACGGGCATTACTGATTAACCAATTACCCAAGAAAACATTTTTAATATTATGGGGAATAGTAATGGTTCGATTAGTAATACCTTTTACCGCACCTTCGGCATTCAGTATCTATTCGTTAATACCGGAAAAAGAACAAAGCATTCTTCAAAGGGACTGGGATATGATGATGTAATAGTCATAAACGGCAAAAATGAAACATATGGCTTCCCGACAAAAGTTGAAGATGATCCGGTGCTTTCGTTGGTTATAAAAGGGGATCGGTCTATAGATTATGCAGAAGAACGTAGACTTTTTTATGTTGCAATGACCAGGACCAAAAACAGGGTATTCTTTGTGGCTCCTGAAGCCTATCCGGTTCTCTATGGTGAACTGGATCTGAATGACGTTGTATTCAATATTGTTAAGGCTTGGCAAAATGTTAGCAGGATTAAATTCTATGGTATGACAGTATTTTGCGAGGTCCTATGTGGTGAGGAGAACAAACGGATCCAGGACAATAAGCTGGATAAGATTCCGGAGTATGGAATCTATAAGACGCTTTCAGGAGATGCAGTAAGAACCGTAGTCGACTGGATGATTTCGGAACACTATATTCTAAAAACCAAGGGAAAGTATCCCGTTCTCCATTCAACTTATGAGGGATTGCATTATTCAGAGAGTATTACAGAGGGTAAGCTTAAAAAGCTAAAGAAACAACTGGAAGGGAATAAGATACCGTTTGATATGTAACGGCATTTGGCATTAAGCATGGATGCAAAAGAAGCATTAAAAGTCTACTTTGGTTATGATTCCTATAAACCCGGACAGGAAGAGATCATTGATTCGATTCTTGCAGGAAAAGATGTATTGGCAATCATGCCGACGGGATCAGGTAAGTCAATTTGTTATCAGGTACCTGCATTACTCTTGCCAGGTATTACGATTGTTATTTCACCGCTTATTTCACTTATGCAGGATCAGGTCAAAGCATTGAATGAGGCGGGGATCAAGGCAGGATATATTAACTCTTCATTGACGGAATCGCAGATATCTACAGTATATGCCAGAGCACTTGATGGAGCATATAAGATCCTGTATGTTGCGCCGGAACGCCTTGAAAGTTATGAGTTTACTAATTTTGTTGACAAAGTCGGTATCTCAATGGTTACGGTAGATGAGGCCCACTGTATTTCTCAATGGGGCCAGGACTTCAGACCAAGCTATCTTAAAATAGTGGATTTTATAGATGGTCTGAGCAAGAGACCTATAGTAAGTGCCTTTACAGCTACAGCAACTGAAGAAGTAAAAAATGATATTTCATGTGTTCTTAAACTGAAGGATCCCAAGATCGTGGTGACCGGTTTTGATCGTGAGAATCTGTATTTTGATGTGGAAACGATCAAGAAGAAGGATGACTATGTTTTGGAATATATCAAAAATCATCCTGAGGACAGCGGCATCATATACTGCGCTACAAGAAAAAATGTAGATGCATTGTATGAACTTCTTTCAAATGCTGGAATTCAGGTAGCAAGGTATCATGCCGGAATGAATAATGAAGACCGTAAAGAAAGTCAGAATGATTTCATATATGACAGATCGCCTGTGATCATAGCTACAAATGCATTCGGTATGGGTATTGATAAATCCAATGTCCGATTTGTTATTCATTACAACATGCCGCAGAGCATGGAGAACTACTATCAGGAAGCCGGCCGTGCGGGGAGAGACGGTGAACCGTCACAATGCATACTGCTGTTCTCGGCTCAGGATATTATGATAAACAAGTTCCTTTTGGATCATAAGGATTTTACGGATATTCCATATGAAGATATTGAACTGATCAGGCAAAGGGATGCAAAAAGACTTCAGATCATGGAAGGATATTGCAGAACATCCGGATGCCTTCGAAACTATATCCTTGAATACTTCGGAGAGAAGCGCAACGAGCCTTGTGACAGCTGCGGAAATTGCCATAGAGAGTTTGCTGAGATTGATATGACAGAGGATGCCAAGCTGGTCATCAATTGTGTATGGGAAACAAAGGGCAGATATGGATTGAATATAATCCTTGGAACTCTCCTTGGCGCGAACAGAGCCAGATTAAAAGAACTTGGAACCACTGAATACAAGACATACGGTGCGTTAAAGAGTCGATCTGAATCAGAGCTGAGGCTCCTTATCAGCCAATTGCTTTTGGATGGATATCTTTACCAGACTGCAGATAAATATAGCGTGATCCGCTTAGGAAATATAGATCCTCTTAAGGAAGCGAGTGCACGTGTCTTGATCAGAACATACGAAGACAGAGAACCTGAAAGACAGACTAGAAGCCGTAGCAGGAGAAGCACTGATTCTCTTACTAAGGCCGGATACGAATTATTTGAGACTCTCCGCCAGTTGAGACTGACTATTGCAAGGGAAGAGGGGATGCCGCCATATATTGTCTTCAGTGATAAAACATTGATAGACATGAGTGTTAAGGCTCCGCGGGACAGATTATCTATGCTGGGAGTATCGGGAGTCGGTGAAGCAAAGTATGAGAAATATGGTGAGAGGTTTATAGAGGCTATAACGGCTTTTATAGATGAGAATCCTGAATCGGTAACAAGCATCAAAGATGATGACGATGCTGCAGAAGTAAGGGTTAAGTCGGCAAGGAAGCGGAGGAGTCGAAAAGGAACTTTTTATCTTAATCCTGAGGATGAGGAAAAGTTCGAATACTGCGACCTCTATCTTGTAGGTGAGATCAAGGATGAACTGAATAGGATTACTTCCGGAAATAATGTTAAACATATATTTGGAACGGATATCTATAGATTCCTTACAGAAAAAGGGTATGTGGAAGAGCGGAATATCAATGGCAGATCTGTGCAGGTTCCGACAGAGATCGGTCAGACGAAGGGCATTATTGCTGTTGAACAGACCAGTAAAATAGGCACGGTATATACTGTGCTGAAGTATCCTCACGCGGTTCAGAAAGAAATAGTTGAGCATTATATAGAGATCCGTGATCAGGTTGCCACCACTGAGGACGAGGAAGAAGATGTAGCAGAAAATGCTTCTTTTGACCGTGCTGCATACAATCGGAAGATGAACAGACCTGACGGAGCCGGTGCATCCTGGTCAGAGGAAGAGGATAAGCAGCTTGATGAAGAGTTTAATGGTGGCATGAAGATTTTCGAAATTACGAAGATTCACAATCGAACTAATGGCGCAATTCGTGCAAGACTCAGAAAACATGGGCTGATAGAGTGAGTAAGAGGGTGTTTAACTATGTTATATAGGCTCAGTAAAGAAGATAATACAATTGAGTTAATGCCTTATGCTGATTTTGAATCCTTGGCAAAAAAAGAGAAGGATCTTGAAAATCTTTTGGCTGAAAATCTTGGCGATTTCTATATAGAAGATGGTCAGCTGATGCGTATTTTTCAAGAAAGAGCTAGGCAGGAGGAGCCAGATCTTTGTGCATTAGATAAGAACGGTAATCTTGTTCTGGTTGAATTAAAACGTGGAGAGGTTCAGGGCGATACAACCATACAGGTGATGCGCTATGCCCAATCTTGGGGTCAGAAGTCATATTATGATTTGAACGAGGCGTATGCAAAGTATTGTGATAAATATAAGCTCCCCAAACAGGAATTGAAAGAAGCACACGAAGATGCATTTGGGCTGGATTCTGCTTTGGATTACGTACAATTCAATAGAGAGCAGAAAATGATAATAGTTGGTAGCTCCTCTGATAGCAGGTTGGTTTCTGCTGTTGATTATTGGAAAGCACAAGGGCTTAGTATCGATTTTATTCCGTACCGTATTTATTTGATAGGTGATGAGTATTATTTTGAATTCTTTTCAAAACCATATGATACGCATGTAAATCCGAAAGATAGAAAAGGTATTATATTTGATACCAACTTTGCATATGATGAGAACTCCATCTGGGATATGTTCCTCAAACATAAGGTTAGCGCTTACGGATCTGTAGCTGGATCGGTAAACAGCTTTCAAAAAGGTGATTATGTTTTGTATTATCACAAGGGATATGGAGTCGTTGGTGCTGGAAAAATTAAATCGGATACTAAGGAAAACAAGGAATATAAGAGGGATTATGAATTGTTCCGTGAAGTAGAATTGTTGACTCCGGAGATATCCAAGATTGAAGATATTCGATATATATCATATTCAGAACTCTGTGAGTTGTTAAACAATCCATGCGGATCTCCTACGCACTGACCGGAGACAGGACGGCTCCGGCTATGAACGGCATTATGATAAAGTGCCACACTCACAAATGTACCAGAGTAGTGACCCTCAAAAATTTTACAGAGGGGCAGATCCTCGAGAGAACGGATGCTCTCGGAAAGTGCTACTTATAAGCTTTAGCAATCAGGACGAAATCAAGCGTGCATGACACGCATAATGACAACTATACAAACGAACAAGTTCGTTTGTCGGGGTTACAGACAACTTATAGTTACAGAAAAACTGAATGAGGGCTTCATGATATGGGGGCATGACCCACCGCGGACGCATGAAAAGATAACCGGTAAAACGGAGTCTTTTCGTGCGTTTTGTTTATTGTAACGGACACAACAGTACATCTCTTTTTTCCGGTTCGCCGGAAAGAAGGAGAAGATGAACATATCTAATAAGGAAGAAACATTAGGACAGAGGATCAGAGCACAGCGTATCAGACTTGGAATGACCCAGGAGGAACTGGCAGAAGCATTATATGTAGAGAAGTCTATAATCTCCTACTACGAGAATGATAAGAAGGAGATGAGAGCCAGCGGTCTGGCAGAGATAGCCAAAGTACTTCAGACTACGCCGAATTATCTGCTGGGTTTTGCAGATAATAATGATGGATTTGCGGACGAAGCGCTTGGTTTGTTGCGAGATGTGAAGGATCAGTCTGTAAGAGAGATTCTTTTGAAGCAGATCAGGGCACTGATTTGAAAAATGTATTGCTTTTGTCCGTACATTGACTTATAATATGGGTAAAAGAAAGGGGCGTGATGATATGGCAGCTAAATCAGCAAATCTTTATGCAAGAATAGAGCCGGATGTTAAAGAACAGGCT
>ENA-ORMR01002802-ORMR01002802.1-human-gut-metagenome-genome-assembly--contig:-NODE-2802-length-10159-cov-1.979117_pt1 | contig 10159 bp, 8 predicted proteins | sample MGYA00242107_ERZ509003 | MGnify/ENA primary metagenome ERZ509003 (study PRJEB26280, sample SAMEA2338699) | human gut metagenome | biome: human gut; feature: human-associated habitat; material: faeces... | reverse complement strand
GTTTGCATGGCATATTCTCCTTTTGTTGAGTTTTAAGATGCAAGCACATATATGCCGAAAATGTCCGGTTTCAAGAGGTTAGCGGCTGGTGCAGAGGGTTATTTTTTTAATTCGCGGTCGCGGTTGGCGTAAAATGACAGCATGATGCCGAAGCTTGCCATTACCGAGATGATGACGGTGCCGCCGTAGCTAATCAGCGGCAAGGGAATTCCGACGACCGGGAGCAGGCCGATAACCATGGCGACATTGATGAAAACATACAGGAAATAGTTGGTATTTAAACCAAGAATGACCATTTTGCCAAAGTAGTTTGAGTTATGGATGCGGAAAGCGAACCAATAGCCGTAGCTAATCAGAATCAGGTTGAGAAACAGAATAAAGGCGCCGCCCATCATGCCGAATTCTTCCGAGAATGTGGTAAAGATAAAGTCGGTATGTTTTTCGGGGAGGAAATTCAGGTGGCTCTGGGTGCCGGAAAGAAAACCTTTGCCCCAGACGCTGCCGGAGCCGAGGGCAATTTTGGCCTGAATAATATGGTAGCCGGCTCCCTGCGGGTCGCGTTCAGGGTCCAGGAACGTCAAAATTCTATTTTTCTGGTAGTCGTGCAGAAAATGCCAAAGCACGGGGGCTGCTGCAGCGACGGCGGCGATGACGGCGGCGAATTTCCACCACTGGACACCGGCAAGATAAAACAGGGCGGCGGCACAGAACAAGACCATCAGCGATGTGCCCAAATCCGGCTGAATCATAATAAATGCGACGGGGACGGCAACAGTAACGGCCGGAATGACTATGCCGCGCAGGGTGCGGATTTCTTCGTACGGCGTATTGCTGAAGTAGCGGGCGAGCTGCAAAACGATGGCCAGTTTCATCAATTCGGAAGGCTGAAGCTTGAAGAAACCGAGGTTTATCCAGCGCTGGGCGCCCATGCCGGTATGTCCGGCGACATCAACGACAAGAAGCAGAAAGAGCGTGAACAGATAAAAAGGAGTGGCGATTTTGTAGTAGAATTCGGGACGAATCAGTGCGGCGACAATCATAACGCCCAATCCCATGCCGAAGCGGATTCCCTGATTGAGTGCCCACGGTGTCATTTTGCCTCCGGCGGCGGAATAAAGGGTAATGCAGCCTATGGCAGCCAGAAGGGCAATGATGAGGATGAAAATAAAATTCAGGTTAAAAAAGCGTTCTTTGAGCGTTAGTTCCTGATTTTGGTTGAGTATAATTGCCATATTTTTCTCCGACGCGGTTATCTGATGTCCAGCCTGAGGGCTTCTTCAAGGATTTTGGAGGCGATGGGGGCGGCAACGCCTGCGCCCGAACGGCCGTGTTCGACGATGACGGCAACCGCATACTTGGGTTTGTCATGCGGGGCGTATGCCATAAACCAGGCGTGGTTGCGGTATTTCCAGGGCAGGTCTTCGTCTTTTTTTATGCCTTCGGCACGTTCTTTGAGGCTGATGCGGCGTACCTGCGTGGTTCCGGTTTTGCCACCGATTTTTATGCCGTTGAAGTTGATTTTGGCGCGTGTTGCGGTTCCGCCGACGCCGTTGACAACTTCAAACATGCCTTTTTTTACCAGTTCTATGTCAGCCGGATTAAGGTTCAGCGATTGCGGAGCGGGGGTATTTTCCGTTTTGACGAATGTCGGGGTGACGGCATAGCCGCCATTGACAACGCGAGCCAGCATAGTTGCCAGCTGGAGCGGCGTTACGAGGACATAGCCCTGACCGATGCCGGCGATGACGGTTTCTCCCTGCTGCCACGGTGCGTTGAATTTGGCGCGTTTCCAGTCGCGGTCGGGAATGACACCGGCTTTCTGGTTTTCCAGCCCCAAGTCATAAACGGTGCCAAGGCCGAGGCGCCGGCTCATTGCGGCGATTTTTTCGATGCCGAGTTTTAGCGCCGTTTCGTAAAAGAAAATATCGCAGGAATTTTTTATAGCTTCGACGAGTGTCTGCCGTCCGTGTCCGTAGTGTTTCCAACAGTGGAACAAATGGTTGCCGAGCTTCATTCTGCCGGAGCAGAAAAAGCTGGTTTTGTCGTCAATCACGCCGGCCTCGAGCGCGGCAAGGGCTACGACGATTTTAAATGTCGAACCGGGGGAATACTGCCCTGAAATTGCTTTGTCGGTCAGCGGCGTTTTTTCGTCATAGAGCAGATTGTTCCAGTTTTTGACGGAGATGCCGTCGACGAAAAGATTGGGGTCAAAGCCGGGGGCGGAAACGAATGCGAGGATTTCGCCGGTATGTACGTCAAGGACGACAGCGGCGCCCGCTTCGTCGCCGAAAGCGTCGTAAGCGGCCTGCTGGAGGCGGATGTCAATAGTCAAATCCAAATCTTTGCCTTTGGTTCCGTCGATTTTTTCAATTTCGCGCATAATGCGGCCGTAGGCGTTGACTTCGTATTTCAGGGAACCTTCGGTGCCGCGCAGGCTTTCGTCATACGTTTTTTCAAATCCGGATTTGCCGATTTTGAAACCGGGAACCTGCAACAGGGGAGCATCTGAATTTTTAAGATCTTTTTCGGAAACGGACCCGACATAGCCGAGCGGATGGGCGGTATATTCGCGGAACGGATAACTGCGCACCAGACCCTGGTCGATGACAAGCCCCGGCCAGCGGTGGTTGTCCAGCATCAGGGCTGCAACTTCTTCCCAGCTCAGGTTGTCTTTGATTTTGACCGGGGCAAAGCGGCGGTGCCGCGCGATATCTTTGCGGATACGGGCGACATCTTCAGGCGACAGCGAGAGAATCGGCGAAATTTCCTGCAACAGGGTGTCAATGCTGCCGCGTACCTGTTCGGCAATCAGCATGGCCTGAAAGTTTTGGATATTTGTGGCAAGTTCTATGCCGTTGCGGTCATTTATGCTGCCGCGCGGCGGAACCAGCAGACGGGTAGAAAAGCGGTTGCTGTCGGCCAGAAGCGCGTATTTTTCCCCTTGATAAACCTGCAGATAATACAGACGGCCGACGAGGACAAAGAGCAGAAAAATATTGACGCTGAACATAACCAGCGACCGTTTGAGCAAAATCCTCAGCTTGTCGTTAGATTTTCTCATACCGCTCCTCCAGATGGATGTACCGTCCTTCCGCCCAGATGTAGAAACGGGCGAGAATCGGATAAAGCGTAACGGTCAGCAGATATTCGAATACGAGAAAATTAAGAGGGACGAATGCCCGGTAGAAAGCGCTGATGATGAGTGCTTTGAACAGCATGGCGGCGAAAGCAGCTACGGCAAACAGCATCCAGGAATAAGAGAACTTTTTTATGTTGAAACTGGCGGAAAAGCGGGAGGCGAGAAAGTACAAAACCAAAAAAGCCATAACGTTGACACCGAGCGGGGCTGCGCTGACAACGTCGGCAAAAATACCCAAGACGAATGCCGAAATGCCGTTGAAGGCGTCCGGGCGCTGGCTAATCCAAAAATAAATTCCGGCGTAAAAAGGAGGGAGCCGCAGGTAATTCCAAAATTCCGTAAAACGGGGAATGTAAAATACCAACACCATTGCCATGATGCTTAAAACAGGGACGGCATATACGCCAATGCCGGCGAAGAAATTTTTTATTGCCGCCATTATTCGAGTTCCTTTGCAGTTTCGGGGTCGGGGAGAACGTCATAAGCAATAATCTTGACGACTTCAATGTCAGACGGCGTAAATAACGGAACGGCGGTAATGTTGTCAACACCGGCCCTTTTAATGCGGGCGACGGGAATATCGGGCGGGAGGCCGCCGCCGATACCGGATGTAACCAGCAGGTCGCCTTTGTGCAGTTCGGCCAGAAGCGGGGTAAATATCAGAGAAAGCTCTCTGCCGTTATTGCCGGCGAGAATGCCGCGGTCGCGGCTTTTTTGCGAAACGACCGGAATTTTGGAGTTGATGTCGGTGATAAGCGTAACGCGCGCATAGCGCCCGCTGACAATATCAATACGCCCGATGAGGCCGGCTGCGTTGACGACGGCATAGCCGCTTTTGATGTAGGGATAAGCGTTGCCGAGATAGATTATCAGCGAATTGGCAAAGGCGTTGCCGTTTTCGGCGATGACGCGGGCGGTGTAACTCCGGGTATTGGGAACATCAATATGGTGCAGGAGCTTTTTTAAGATGGCGTTTTCCGCCTGCAGGGCTTTCATACGGTCTTTTAAAAGGAAGAGTTCGCCGTTTTCTTCTCTCAGGCGTTCATTTTCTTCATAAACGCTGATGATTTCGGCGGTTTTTTTATAAGCGTAGCTTAGACCTTCGGCGGGGAGGACGGCAGTGTGGATGAGCGGGGCAGAGATGAAAAAAACGCCTTTGGAAACGCCGGAAATCAGGCCTAAGTCGATTTTGTGTACCAAAATCAAGAGCAGGGCTATAACAAACAGCCCTGCTACCATAAAGCTTTTGAGTACCCGTAAAACATAGTTCTCTTTTAAGAACAGCACTTTTTGGCGTTTCATGTCTAATCCTCAAAGTTGCGGCGCGAGTTATAGGTGCAGCAATCGGCTACGGTATTTTAGCAGCAGGCGCCACTGTTGCGGTGGTACCGTATGCGGCATACTGACGGCGCCCCTTTGCTGGCAGCGGCGGCAATGCTGCGGAAAGCGCCGCGCTTATTCGCAGGGCTGCCAGCACATTATTCGTAGAGGACGCCGCGAAATTCTTCAAAGTTGTCGAGAGCCTTTCCCGTGCCTCTGACGACGCAGGTCAGCGGGTCTTCCGCAAGCGAAACGGGGAGCCCGGTTGCGTTACGGATGACCGTGTCCAAATTGGCCAAGATAGAGCCGCCTCCGGTCATCATAATTCCTTTGTCGACAATGTCTGCTGCCAGTTCCGGCGCTGTGTTTTCAAGCGCGATTTTAACCGCTTCGACAATCGCCATAACCGGTTCGGCCAGGCTTTCGGCAATTTGGCGTTCGGTAATGACAATTTCCTTCGGAACGCCGTTGACGAGGTCTCGGCCTTTGATTTCCATGGTTTTGCCGTCGCCTTTGGCAGGAACGCAGGCGGAGCCGATTTCCTTTTTGATGCGCTCGGCACTGCCTTCACCGACCAGCAGGTTCAGGTTACGGCGAATGTAAGAGATAATGGCACTGTCCATCTTGTCACCGCCGACGCGAACGGAACGCGAGTATACGATGCCGCCCAGCGAAAGCACGGCAACTTCGGTCGTACCGCCGCCGATATCAACCACCATGGAGCCGGTCGGGTCGTTGACGGGCAGCCCCGCACCGATTGCGGCAGCCATAGGTTCGTATATCAGCCAGACGCGCTTGGCACCGGCGTTGACGGCTGATTCCTTGATTGCCCTTTCTTCCACTTCGGTTGCGCCGGAGGGGACGCAGATAATAATGGTCGGACTAAGCAGGCGTCTGCGGTGGTTGACTTCTTCAATAAAGTATTTAATCATCGCTTCGGCCGCTTCAAAGTCGGCAATAACGCCGTCGCGCAGCGGGCGGATAGCCCTGATGTCGCCGGGGGTGCGCCCAAGCATCTGTTTGGCCTTGGCGCCGACGGCCCAGACTTCTTTTTTGCCGTTAAAGTCTTTGACGGCGACGACGGACGGCTCATTGAGGACAATCCCTTTGCCCTTAACGTGTACCAGTGTGTTCGCCGTACCGAGGTCGATGGCCATATCGGCGGAAAATAAACCTAACAAATTTTGAAAAAACATACTTGTGCCCCCGTTATAATTACATATTTCTTTATCTTTTAAGGATAAAACGCTTATTTTGCAAGCATTTTATAGTGCTTTTTTAAATTATCAACAACCTCGTCAACAAAATTTTTGCTGACGGAGCTGTCTGCTGCGAATCTGTGGGTGATGCCTTCCGCTGCAAATCTGTTGCTGCCGGAGGAACTGCCCGGTGCAAACTTGTCAGAGCCGGCATCGTTCGTCGGAAATCTGCCGGTCGGGGCGGACGTTTCGAAATAACCGGGAAAAACAAGGTCGGGCGAGAAACGGTTGTTGAACCATGTAGACTGGCGTTTGGCATATTGGCGGGTATGCAGCTTGGCCAGTTCGACGGCTTCTTCAAGCGATGTCTGGCCGTTAAGAAAGGCTTTTAATTCCTGGACGCCGAGCGCGCGCATGGCGGGCAGCGAATCGGGAAGATTGCGTGCGGCGAGCTCCTGTACTTCCTTCAGGGCTCCTTGCTGCATCATCAGGTTAAAACGAATCCGCGCCCTGGTATCAAGAATGTCGCGCGGCGGCTTGATGTAAATGCGGAAAAAATCTTGCGGCGCGAAATTTTTTATGAGCGGAACGGTGTGCCAGTAGGACAAGGGCTTGCCAGTGTGAAGCCAGATTTCGGCAGCGCGGCGGAGACGCGTGGCGTCGTTCGGACTGAGGCGGGCGGCTGTTTCCGGGTCGTTTTTCGCTACCAAATCATAAACGGCGGCGAGCCCCTGTTCCTTTTGGAGGAGCGCAATTTGGCTGCGTATGGCGCCCGGTGTTTCGGGAATCGGGGTAACGCCTTCGGTCAGCGCTTCAATATACATTCCGGTTCCGCCAACAATCACCGGCGTTTTATTTCGGGCGTGGGCGGCGGCGATTTCGGCTTTGCACAGTTCCAGCCAATCGACAACATTGCCGTGAACCGAGGCATCGTATATGCCGTAGAGCCGGTGCGGGACACGAGAGCAGTCAGATGCGGACGGTGCGGCGGCGAGAATGGGAATATCGCGATATACCTGCATCGAATCGGCATTGATGACGACACCGTCCAACCGTTCTGCCAATGCCAGGGCAAGACCGGATTTTCCGGATGCGGTCGGACCGGCGATGACGATTATTTCAGAGGTCTGCATGAGGCTTCTTCCACGAGGTTTTGACAGAGGTCTTCATAAGAAATGCCGATGTATTTCGCCTGTTCGGGAACCAGCGACAGTGCGGTCATCCCGGGGTGGGTGTTGATTTCCAGAAAGACGACGCCGTCTTCGGGATTGTAGCGCAAGTCGGTGCGCGAAACGGTTTTGCAATTCAGGCGGCGGTGCATGGTTTCGGCATAGGAAAGGCAGGTTTGCGCCACATCTTCGGGGATGGCAGCGGGCAGAACATGGATTGTTTCGCCGGCGGTGTATTTGTGTTCATAATCATAAAAACCGCCATTGGCTTTCAATTCGGTAACGACATGGGCTTTGCCGTGATAACACATAACGGTAAGCTCTTGTCCCGGAATGTACTTTTCAACCAGAATTTCGGTTTCCGGATCATTGTAACGGATTTTGAAAACGTCTTCGGGGTTGTTGACGATAAAAACGCCGACCGAAGAACCGTCGGATACGGGTTTGACGACAAACGGGCGGGCAACCGGCGAGCCCTGGGTGATGAATTCCCGGGCAGTCAGTTTGCGTCCGTAAGCGGTTTTTAAGCCGGCTTTTTCGGCAATCAGACGGCAGAGGTATTTGTTCATACCGACACAGGAAGCCTGCATGCCGGAGTGGGTATAGGGGATTTGGAGCAAGTCCAGCAGCGCGGGGACGGTTCCGTCTTCGCCCCAGTTGCCGTGCAGCGCGTTGAATACAACGTCCGGCTTGCTGCGTCCGAGTTCGGCAAGCAGCTGGCGCGTGTCGGAGAGGTCGTGCGTCGTTACTTCGTAGCCTTTGCGGCGGAGCGCTTCGGCGATGCCGGCGCCGCTTTGGAGGCTGACTTCGCGCTCAGCGGAAAAGCCGCCCATTAAAACCATTACTTTTTTAGTCATTATTTAACCCCTTATTTTTTAAGATACGGTATTGTACCGGGCTGGCCGGCGGCGCGTTGTGCCGTTTTGGAGCGCTTGCAGCGTTTGTACCCGGTTCTTATGCAGATGAATTTAAAAGAAAAAATTTAAGAAAGGCTAAAGTTTTGGGCGAAAAAAAGAAAAATTGGCGAAAGGGCATTTGCGGCATTGCGCTGCTGTTTGCCGGAATGGGGGCGTTTGGGGTGGAAACGGCCGAGGCGGCAGGGTTTACGCAGGAAATGCAGGTTCAAATCGGCGTGTTTGACGCGGCAGAAGTAAAGTTGGACTATGAGCAAAAGGAAGGAAAATACGATATCAGCGCGGAAGTCAGAACGGCGAACCTGTTTGATGCCTTATATCCTTTTACCGCCCGCTACGGCAGCCGGGGCAGGGTCGTACGGAGTGCGGCGGAAAAAGGGAACGGAAGTGATGTTGCTGCCGAACTGTATCAGACATATACAAAGTCGCGCAACCATATCCGCACCAAAAAGATATTTTATGATGCGGCAGGGAAAGCGTATAAAAGGATTTCCACCAAAGACAAAAAGCAGAATACGGTTGCCATAACCGGCGTGCCGCAAAGTGCGGATGCGGCGGATTTGCAGACGGTATTTGCAGGGCTTATCGGCAGTTTTCGCCGGACAAAAAGCTGTGCGACGGTGCGCGAAGTTTATGACGGCAAAAAACATTACCGGGTCATTGCCCGGGACGAAGGAACGGAAAGCCGCTATTTTGAGCTTCCGGGGCGAACCGAAAACGCATATAAGTGTTCAATTTATATTGAAAATTTGAAAGACAATAATGACAATATTTTATGGGATGTCAGTGCTGAGAAACCGATTTGGCTTTGGATAGGCGTTGATGCCGCGGCCGCTTTGCCGTATGTGCTGGAAATAAGGATTGACTCCACGCCGCTCGGGGCGTTAAAAGTAACGCCAAAGACTTTGGAAATTAAATAAGGAATCTAGAAATGAGCGGAACAGTCGATGAAAGATGCCGGAAGAAAGAAATGCCGGACGGAGGGGCAGACAATATGAGATGTTGGGAGGAAGAAGTGTCGGAAGATGGAATGGGCAATATAAAATGTTGGGAGAAAAAGGCGTCGGGAGGTGGGATGAGCGATATGAAATGCCGAGAGAATGAAGTTTGGGAAAATAAGATGAAAAAACATAAATCCGAGCTGCTGCTGCCGGCGGGGTCGCTGGTTAAGCTTAAAACGGCACTGTTGTACGGGGCGGATGCCGTTTATGCGGGTACGCCGGATATGAGCCTTAGGACGCAGTCAAAGTTTTCGTTGGAGGAACTGGAAGAGGGAATCCGCATTGTTCATGAACGGGGCAAAAAGATTTATCTGACGCTGAACCTATATATTCATAATGAAGAAGCAGAGAAACTGCCGCAGTTTGTGGATACGCTGAAACGCCTGGAACCGGACGGCGTATTGGTGGCGGATCCGGGCGTGTTTTATTATCTCAAGGAAAATGCGCCGGAGCTGAACCGTTTCGTTTCCACGCAGGCGAATATCTGTTCGGCGCAGACGGTCAGGTTCTGGCAGGCGATGGGGGCGAAACTCTGCGTTTTGGGGCGCGAGGTTACGTTTAAGGAAATGGCGGAAATCCGCAGGCAGTGTCCTGATATTGAATTGGAATGTTTTATGCACGGGGCAATGTGTATGTCGTATTCGGGGCGGTGCCTGATTTCCAACTTTATGGCAGACCGGAGCGCAAACAAAGGAAAATGCGCGCATTGTTGCCGCTGGCATTACAAGCTGCATATCCGTATGAAAGACGGGACGGTGCGCGAGCTGGTCATCAACGACGAGAACAAAGACAATTTTGAATATCTTCTGGAGGAGGATTTTCGTCCCGGCGAGTATTATGAAGTGGTGGAGGACGAACATGGCAGCTATCTGCTGAATTCGAAGGATATGTGCCTGATGCCGCGATTGAATGACCTGCTTGGAATCGGGATGGACTCGCTGAAAGTGGAAGGGCGCAACAAAACCGAATATTATGCCGGCGTGGTGGCTCGTGCCTATCGGCAGGCAATTGACGACTATTATGCGAATCCGGACGGGTGGTCTTACGAAAAGTATATGCCGGAGCTTATGACTTTGCAGAATCGCGGCTACTGCCTCGGTTTTCATGACGGCAAGATTACCAATATCAGCCAGAATTACGAATATACGCGAACGCTCGGCGAATGGCTGTTTGCCGGTTCGATTGTCGAGTGGCAGGGGGATGATGCGATATTTGAACTGCGCAATTATATTGAGAGCGGCGAATTTATCGAATTCCTGATACCGGGCGGGCTTACCAACCTGCGGCTGGCGCTGACGGAGTTTGAAGACGCAGAAAGCGGAGAAATTACGCCGAAAGTTTCGGCAGGGCAAGGCAAGAAAATCCGTATCAGGCCGGATAAGTGGGCGTGCGGGGTTGCGGAAGCAAAGAGGCTGTT
>ENA-ORMR01002799-ORMR01002799.1-human-gut-metagenome-genome-assembly--contig:-NODE-2799-length-10170-cov-2.748196_pt1 | contig 10170 bp, 9 predicted proteins | sample MGYA00242107_ERZ509003 | MGnify/ENA primary metagenome ERZ509003 (study PRJEB26280, sample SAMEA2338699) | human gut metagenome | biome: human gut; feature: human-associated habitat; material: faeces... | reverse complement strand
TGGTGATACCAACTGTGATCCGGAAGAACTGGATTACATCATTCCTGGTAATGATGATGCAATCAGAGCCGTTAAACTGATCGTTTCCAAGATGGCTGATGCAGTAATCGAAGCAAACCAGGGTGAGGAATCTCTTACCGCAGCAGATGCAAATGCTGATGCAGAAGTAGAAGCTACCGATGTAGAAGAAGTAGCAGCAGACGCTGAATAATTTCATTGCAGGGAAAGGACAGGTATACAAACATGGCAAATATTACAGCAGCAATGGTTAAGGACTTAAGAGAACTTACCGGAGCAGGTATGATGGATTGTAAGAAGGCACTTGGCGAGACCGATGGAGATATGGATGCAGCAGTAGAATATCTTCGTAAGAATGGTCAGGCCAAGGCTGAGAAGAAGGCCGGAAGAATTGCAGCAGAAGGTCTTTGCAAGGTTGTACTTAAGGATGACAGGACAGCAGCAGTTGTAGAAGTAAACTCTGAAACAGATTTCGTTGCTAAGAATGAAGTATTCCAGAGCTTTGTTGCAGCAGTTGCAGATCAGGCAGTAGACTCTTCCGCAGCAGACATGGATGCATTCATGGCTGAAAAATGGAATCAGGATAACTCTATTACTGTTAAGGAAGCATTAGTTGCACAGATCGCCAAGATCGGTGAGAACCTCAACATCAGAAGATTTGAGAAGGTTGTTGCTGACAACGGATGTGTTGTTTCCTATACACATGGCGGCGGACGCATCGGCGTTATCGTAGAAGCTGAAACAGATGTTGTAAATGATGCAATCAAGGAAGCAATGACCAATGTTGCAATGCAGATTGCAGCACTTTCTCCGAAGTATGTATCTACAGATGATGTATCTGAAGAATACAAGGCACATGAGAAGGAAATCCTTATGGCTCAGATCGCAAACGATCCTAAGATGGCCGGTAAGCCGGAGAAGGTAATCGAGGGAGCAGTAGTTGGACGTCTTAATAAGGAATTAAAGGAAGTATGTCTTCTTGAGCAGCCTTATGTTAAGGCAGAGGACGGCAAGCAGACTGTAGCACAGTATCTTGCACAGGTTGCTAAGGAAAATGGTGCAAAGCTTTCTGTTAAGAAGTTTGTCCGTTTTGAAACCGGTGAAGGTCTTGAGAAGAAGGTTGATGACTTCGCAGCAGAGGTTGCAGCACAGGCTGGAATGTAATTCTGAAGTCACAAATCAGGCTGGTTTATAAGCAGTATATAACGAGTTGAAGCAGTTCTATCTGCATTTGTGCATAAGATAAAAGAGTAAAGGACCGATTTTGCAGAGATGACAAATCGGTCCTTGTTGTTGTCATACATATGAGAAAAGGATCCAGTGGATCATTTTTGAGTTTTGGAGAGGAGAAAGCATGTATCACGTATCAACCCTGACTATTCTGGCGATTATTTTTACCATGTTTGTTTCAATCGGAGGACCTGTTTTTCTGTGTTTTCTGGTCGTGAAGAAGTTTCATGCCAAGCTCTACCCGGCTGTGATCGGTGCAGCAGCCTTTGTATTTTTTGTGCTGGTGCTGGAATCCCTGATGCATAGAGCGGTTCTTGGTGTAACCGGAGATGTGATTACAGGAAATATCTGGCTGTATGGCTTATATGGCGGACTTGCTGCAGGACTTTTTGAGGAGACCGGACGTTATCTTGCCATGCGGCTTTATATGAAGAAGTCCCTGACGAAAGAAAATTCCCTGATGTATGGTGTCGGACATGGTGGAATTGAGGCAGTCATGATTGTGGGAATGTCCTATATCAGCAATCTGATGGTAGCTTTGATGATTAATTTGAAAGGTCTTGACAGCCTTCTTGCCGGACTTGATGCTGCAACAGCCACAGCAACGACGGAACAGTTGTCGGCACTATGGACGATTCCGTCCTATCAGTTTTTCTTTGCAGGAGTGGAACGGATTTCTGCCATGATGCTGCAGATTGCGCTTTCCTATCTGGTATACCGTGCTGTGAAGGAGAAGCAGATGAAGTTTTATGGAATCGCTGTTGGAATCCACTTTGCTGTAGATGCGATTACCGTGATTTTGTCCGGATATCTGGGAAGCAGCTTTGTGGGACTCCTTGTTCTGGAGGGAGTATTGCTTGCCCTTGTGATCCTGATCTGTATGAAGGTAAGTATGCTGTACCGTGCGGAACCGGAAACCGTACAGGCTGACCGGAGAGCGACAGCTCCGGTGGCAGCAGAAAGAGAAAAACAGGCAGCTGCGGTAAAGAAAAACACCGGAATTGCACAGGCAGCAAATGCTGTAAAGAGAATGTCCGGAGAGATAGAAAATGCCGAAGCTGCTGAAATAACCGGAGAATCAGAAATGTCGAAAGAGACAGAAACAGCCACAGAGAATGAAACAAAAGATGGAGAGTAATGCAATGAATCAGACAACAGTACCAATGGGAGAACAAGAGTCAAAGTATATCACGAAACTGGCAAGGAAACAGTTGTCACGGATCGGGTTTGTTTATCTTGCAGGAACCGTTCTTTTGCTTGCACTGGAGCTGTCTTTGGTAAGGCTTTTTCAATTTGGAAATCCGGCTGGAGGTTATGACAGCAGCGTTTTGACTTTCTGCAATCTGTTTTTACGTTTTGTACTGGGATATCCTCTGATGCTGTGTCTGATTCATTTAGTGAAAAAGGGGAAACCCATTCCGGAGAAAAAGATGAAGGCAGGAAGCATTTTTACTGCATTTTTCATGTCCTATGCCATGGCGATGATTGCAAATATCATCGGGCTTCTTCTTACGTCAATTATCAATGCGTTTCATGAGGGGGTCAATATAACCGATTTGCAGGAAACCATGCTTGCGCTTCCTTCGGTATGGCTGATCCTGTTTGTCTGTGTCGGCGCTCCTGTATTCGAGGAGCTGATCTTCCGGAAAGCACTGATAGACCGTGCCATTTATTGTGGAGAGGGCATTGCCATTGCCATGTCCGGAGTGATGTTCGGACTGTTCCACGGAAATTTGAATCAGTTTGTCTATGCGGCAGCACTGGGGACGTTCTTTGCTTTTATTTATGTACGTACCGGAAAAATCAGGTATACCATGATTTTGCATGCAATGGTAAATAGTATGGGAACCATTGGTACACTGCTGCTGAAGCTGCTTTCAGAAGGAACGGACGGGTATCTTCAGGGAACGGAGGTGCTTACTTTGGTCAGCTCTCCGGATCTGTATGGGCTGCTTAAGGATCCCTTAAGTGGTGTAATGTATCTTGGGGGTGCCATTGGACTGTGTATCTGGCTCCTTGCAATAGCAGCCTTTGTCATTACAGGAATCATTCTGTGGATTATAAAGGGGAAGAGGTTGTTTCTGCTTCCGCCCAGAGAACTTTCCGTACCGAAAGGAAAACGGTTTTCTACAGCTTTCCTCAATCCCGGTATGATTTGCTTCTGCATGGTGTGGATTTTGTTAATAGGCAGTTCCCTTTTGGGCTGAAATTTTATATAATTATAAGAAGGATCTTGGAACGGCTACTTTCTTTTGGAGGCATAATTATGGATAAGGGAAATGAGAGAATTACAATTGGGGTTTTAGTCGGGGGTATCATGGATTATTTCACGATCGAGATCTGCCGTGGTGTGGCACAGATGGCAAGAACCTTTGATGTGGATGTAGTGGTGCTTCCGGGGAAATATCTGAACCGTGATCTGAGCGGTAATAAGGAATTAACCTATGAATATCAGTTTAATACTCTCTTTCAATATGCGAAGATCCCACAGATTCAGGGAATTATTGTGGCAGAAGGAAGCATTGGCTGTTTTGCCAATGAAGAGATTATGAGGGAGATGTTAAGCCAGTATGAGGGAATTCCGAGTGTCCTTATTGCTTCCCGCCAGGAAGGCTACACGACCGTGAATTTTGATAACCGGATCGGAATCCGTGAAGGTATGCGTTACCTGATCGAACGGGTAAACTGTAAAAAAATCGGAATGCTGGGAGGACCGCTATGCAATTCAGATGCCAGAGAGAGGAAAGAGGTTTACGAACAGGTCCTGGCAGAATATGGACTTCCCTTTGAAAAAAAGCAGTATGTGGGCGGAAGTTATGAGCGCGGGTGCTATCAGGAGGCAGGGCGGCTCCTTGATGACAATCCGGATCTGGATGCCATTCTCTGTGTGAATGATGATACAGCATTGGGATTATATGAAGAAATGAAACGGAGAGGTCTTGTGCCGGGACGTGATATTTCAGTGCTTGGCTTTGATGATACCAGACTTGCGGCACGTGCAACGCCACCGCTGTCTTCGGTGAAGGCAGATCCCATGGAGCTTGGAAATGTAGCATTGAAGATGCTGCTTAACAAGATTGAAGGACGCAGTGTCTGTGATATGGAGCTCCCGACACATTTTGTGCGGAGAGGCTCGATTGCGAAGGTGAAGCAGAAAATTGTGACAGAGGAAGCAGGAAAAGCCAGTGAACTGGCAGATGCTTATTTTGGTGACATCTATTATCGTTACCGTGACGGGGAGCAGGCAGATGTTATTTATCGTCTGAAGGACAGCTTTATCCGTCTGGTGGATCTGCTTGAAGAGGCTGCCGAAGGTGAGGAACTGTTAAGTAATCAGGCGTTCCGTATTGAAATGGCCGTAGATGAATACATCGCATCCGGAGCAATCACTTATGCGGATATGGGTGTGCTGATTCCGAACTTCCAGAAGATTTTCCATGACGTCGAAAGCAGTGTTTCTAATATTGAGAAGAGATGTGAATTAAAACAGCTTTTTGCAAATATTTATTGTAAGATGCTTCAGGCGATGGATAACCGCTGGGGTGAGGATATGGAGTATAAGATCAGGGAAGATCACCAGACGAAGCTCTTTGTACGCGAGACCCTTCTTTTTGAAAAGGGAAATGATTTAAGCTATGCAATGATGGTTGGCCGCCTGCAATGGCTTGGGGTCCAAAATGCCATGGTATACATCTTTCCGAAGATTATTTCCCATCTGGCAAGAGAAAGCTTTGAGATTCCGGATTATCTTTACCTGAAAGCCTATTTGAAGGATGGAGTGGCCATTTCGATTCCGAAGCTCCGCCAGAAGGTCAGCAGGAATATGCTGTTCCGGAACAATGTGGTGGATCCGGACCGCCGTATCTTTGAGGTGATGCTCCCGCTTTACAGTAATGAGAACCTGTATGGCGTGGTACTCATGGACCTGACGGAAAAGGTATTTGAAAATGGAGAGTTTCTGGTAAATCAGTTAAGCTCGGCAGCAAAGATGATTGATCTGCTGAAAACCAATGAGAAGGTACAGCAGAAGCTGGAGGAAAGCCTTGCTGTCTTAAAGGAAAATAATATTGCGCTAGATAACCTGTCAAGGATAGATGCCATGACCGGAATCCTGAACCGGAGAGGCTTCATGGATGCGGCACAGAAGATGATTGACCGGAAGGATGGCACAGTCTATGTCATCTATGTGGATATGAATAATCTGAAGATTATCAATGACCGTTATGGTCATGAGGAGGGGGATTACTCCTTAAAGCTGATCGCAGATATCTTAGGAAAAACAGTAGAAGGAAGAGGAGTTGCCGGACGGATTGGTGGAGATGAGTTTGCCTGTGCCCTTGACTATGACAAAGAGGATGAGGGAGAAGCTGTTTTACAGGAAATTTATCATCAGTTTTATCTGCATAACCAGAGTAGTGACAAGCCATACAATGTAACCGTATCGGCAGGGACCAGTAAGGTCGATGAGGAAAGCGGACTGACGCTGCAGCATGCACTGACACAGGCGGATGAAGGCCTGTACCATGTGAAGATGCTGCGGTCCAAAGATGTTGCCAAAGAGTAAGGACATGTGATACAATCAAACAGAACTATCAAATCAAACTATAATGATCTTATATTCAGATGGAAAGGTCATGACAATATGAAGAAGGAAATCAATCGTTCGCAGCGTGTGAAACGATTGAAAAAAATGATTTTATGGACAATTGCCCTTGCAATTCTGATTCCGGTCATTGGCTGCATTTTACTTTCAGTACGTGTATTCCAGTTAAAAAAACAGGTTGCTGTATTGACGGAGCAGCTCCCTACGGAAGAAATGCAGGAAGAGGCTTCCGGCGTTTATGAGACCACAAAGGTCGAAGAGTCTGTAAGAGATACAGAGACAAAAGCGGAGGAACCGGCGAAGATAAATCCGGTAAAGAGCAGCGGTAAGAAGGTATATCTTACCTTTGATGACGGTCCGAGCAGTAATACGGATCAGATACTGGACATTTTAAAGGACTATGACGTAAAAGCCACGTTTTTTGTTGTAGGCAAGACGGATGAACGGTCTGTGAAAGCGTATCAGCGGATCGTAGAGGAAGGGCACACCCTGGCAATGCATTCCTATAGTCATAAGTATGATGAAATTTATGAATCGAAGGAAGCTTTTGCAAGAGATCTGAATTCCCTGCAGGAATACCTGTACGAAACAACGGGAGTATGGCCACGTATTTACCGCTTTCCGGGAGGCAGCTCGAATACGGTGAGCAAGGTGGATATGCAGGAATTAATCGAATATCTGACCGATATCGGAATTACCTATTTTGACTGGAACGTTGCATCGGGGGATGCCGTGTCAAGAACGCTTCCGGCAGAAACGATTGTGAATAACTGTCTTTCAGGCATTGAGAAGCAGAAGGAGAGTGTGATTCTGATGCACGATGCTTCCAATAAGGGAACGACGATAGAGGCACTTCCCCAGATTATCGAAGCAATTCAGGAACAGGGAGATGCCGAGCTTTTACCAATTACGGACGAAACGGTGCCCGTACAGCATATTGCGGCGCCTGAAAAGCAATAACAAAAGTGAATGGAGGATTTGAAAATGGGTTTTTTCTCAGATTTAAAGGAAGATTTATCACAGGCAGTAAACGAACTGATTCCGGAGGACGGAGCTGATGTCAAAGAGACGGAAGCGGAAGCAGGGTCCGGTGCAGAAGTGCAGGAGGATGAGACGGCAAAGGGACCTCAGACTGTCAATAATTTCCATGCAGATTTAAGTGCAATGCTGGATCATGTGGATGATGCAGAGCCGGAGACAGACGAGGAGGAAGAAGAGGTTTATGTAGCGCCTGTTGTTCCTGAGAAACCTGTTTTCGAACAGCGTACTACCAATAAAGTAGCAAATGATGAAGTTTCCGTGATTATGGAGAGCATGATTATCAATGGTAATATCGCAACCGAAGGAGCTCTTGATATCCGCGGAAGTATTGTAGGAGATGTGGAAGCGTTAGGAAAGCTTAACATTACAGGAACGATTCAGGGTAATTCCCGTGCAACCGAAGTGTTTGCAGAGGGAGCGAAGATTACCGGTGAAATCCGCAGTAACGGAGCCATCAAGGTAGGACAGAGTTCCGTAATCATCGGAGATATTTATGCAACAAGTGCAGTGATTGCCGGGGCAATCAAGGGTGATATTGATGTTAAGGGACCGGTGATCTTAGACGCATCCGCAATCGTTATGGGTAACATCAAATCCAAATCCGTACAGATCAATAACGGCGCAGTTATTGAAGGTATGTGCTCCCAGTGCTATGCAGAGGTTAATCCTACCTCCTTCTTTGAAGAGCTTAAAAAGATGTAACGCAGCGGTTTTTCGAATGGGGTTCTGAATAGTTACAAATACAAATATAAAAAAATATAGAAATCGAGGACATGGTATGCAGCGTATTTTATTGAAATTAAGCGGAGAAGCGCTTGCCGGAGACAAGAAGACCGGCTTTGATGAAGCTACCGTGAGAGAGGTTGCTTTACAGGTAAAGCAGCTTGTAGATCAGGGAATCCAGGTTGGAATTGTTACAGGAGGCGGTAACTTCTGGCGTGGAAGAACCAGCGAGAACATTGACCGTACCAAGGCCGATCAGATTGGTATGCTGGCAACGGTCATGAACTGTATTTATGTATCGGAAATCTTCCGCAGCGTTGGAATGAAGACCGCCATCTTAACGCCGTTTGAGTGTGGATCGTTCACGAAGCTGTTCTCTAAGGACAGAGCGAACAAGTATTTTGAACATGGCATGGTTGTATTCTTTGCAGGTGGAACCGGTCATCCGTACTTCTCAACTGATACCGGAGTCGTTCTCCGTGCGATCGAAGTGGATGCCGAAGTGATCTTGCTTGCAAAATCCATCGACGGAGTTTATGACAGTGATCCGAAGCAGAATCCGGATGCGAAGAAGTATGATGAGGTCACCATTGATGAAGTCATCGAAAAGAATCTGCAGGTTGTCGATATGACCGCATCCATCCTGGCAAGGGATAACAGGATGCCGATGTGGGTATTCGGTTTAAATGAAGAAAACAGTATTGTAAATACCATGAGTGGTAAATTTAATGGAACGAAGGTTCTGGTATAAGGGAGGCTATTATGGACGAGAGAATTCAGGTATATGATGATAAGATGAAGAAGACACTGGAGCATTTGGCAGCAGACTATCAGGGAATCCGTGCAGGACGTGCCAATCCCCATGTATTGGATAAGCTTCGTGTGGACTATTATGGAACGCCGACACCGATCCAGCAGGTTGGTAATATCACGGTTCCGGAAGCAAGAATGATTCAGATTGCACCGTGGGAGAAGTCTCTGATTAAGGATATCGAGAAAGCAATTTTGGCTTCTGATTTGGGACTTACACCGGCAAACGATGGAAAAGTGATTCGTCTGGTATTTCCGGAACTTACCGAAGATCGTCGTAAAGAACTGGTAAAAGATGTCAAGAAAAAAGGTGAGGAAGCTAAGGTTGCCATCCGAAACATTCGTAGAGATGCCAATGATGCTGTGAAAAAAGAAGCAAAGGCAAACGAGATTTCAGAAGACGACCAGAAACAGTTAGAAGATAAGATTCAGAAACTTACCGATGAGTATGTAAAGAAAATTGATCAGGCAATTGATGCAAAATCAACAGAAGTAATGACCGTATAGAAGGAGTTTCGGTGCACATGTGCCGGATATTAGGACAGCCTGTTCCTGCTTTGCAGGAGTCTTGTCTGTCCTTCCTTTTTTTAGAAGATGGAGGAATTTTTATGGAACGTTCAGAATTAAATGCGCCAAACCATGTTGCCATTATTTTGGATGGTAACGGAAGATGGGCAAAAAAACGATTGCTGCCACGTAAAGCAGGGCATGTTGCCGGAAGTAAAACCGTGGAGCAGATTTGTGAGGATGCCTATAATCTTGGGATAAATTATCTTACCGTATATGCGTTTTCTACGGAGAATTGGAAACGGCCACAGGATGAGGTTAATGCGCTGATGAAACTTCTCAGACAGTATTTGAAAGACTGCATTAAGAGAAGTAAAAAAAATAATATGTGCGTTCGTGTAATTGGTGATATTACTCCGTTAGAAGAGGACATGAAACAGAGTATCAAAGAACTAGAAGAAGCAACGAAAGATAATACCGGACTTCATTTTCAGGTTGCCTTAAACTATGGGAGCCGGGATGAAATGACACGTGCAATGAGAACGATGACGGCGGATGTTAAAGAGGGTAAAGTAAAGCCTGAGGATATCAGCGAGGAAATGTTTGCCGGATATTTGGACACCAAAGGTCTTCCGGATCCGGATTTGTTGATTCGCACAAGTGGGGAAGAAAGACTTTCTAACTTTATGCTTTGGCAGCTTATACCGAATTCTATTTTACGGATGTTTTGTGGCCGGATTTTAATAAAAAAGAATTACAAAAAGCGATTGATTATTATAACAAAAGAGACCGTCGCTTTGGAGGAGTTTAGGAGGAGCAAATCATGTTTTTTACTCGTTTAATCAGTGGGATTATCTTAGTGCTTGCCGCAATTTTCTTCTTTGTTCAGGGAGGTTATTTTCTGCTTTTTGCGCTCGCTGTTTTATCGCTTCTTGGTTTATATGAACTGCTGCGTGTACTTCAGATGGAAAAATCTTCTCTGGCAGTGGTGACGTATGTGGCGACTGCGGTATATTATAGCATGCTTTGTATCTATGGAGGAATTGACTGGCTGTTGTTGGGACTGCTCATATTTATGATGCTTGCCCTGTTAGTGATTTATGTAGTTTCTTATCCAAAGTTACGAATTGAAGATATTACGAAAGCAGTGTTTGTTTTTTTGTATGTAAGTGTTTTGTTCAGTTATATTGCAAGAACGAGAGATTTAGTTGCCGGAAACTGGTTAGTATGGCTGATTA
>ENA-ORMR01002796-ORMR01002796.1-human-gut-metagenome-genome-assembly--contig:-NODE-2796-length-10190-cov-4.749778_pt1 | contig 10190 bp, 9 predicted proteins | sample MGYA00242107_ERZ509003 | MGnify/ENA primary metagenome ERZ509003 (study PRJEB26280, sample SAMEA2338699) | human gut metagenome | biome: human gut; feature: human-associated habitat; material: faeces... | reverse complement strand
TTCCGAACTTCTGAACTCTCTTGACAGTGGTGCAACGACAAAAATCACAATCAATAATCGTCGGCTCAACAGACTGGATTTTGAGCAGACAATCCTTATTCCGACAACCGGAGATAATCTGGACGAGTATCGAGAGGAATACAACAAAATGCTTCTTGATAAGGCAACGGGTGCAAACTCCATTGTTCAGGATAAGTATATTACCATTTCCATCAACAAAAAGAGTGTGGAGGACGCAAGAACTTATTTTGCCCGTGTCGGTGCAGATTTGATTGCTCACTTCGGCAGGCTTGGAAGTAAGTGTGTGGAACTGGAAACAGACGAAAGACTTCGTATTTTCCACGACTTCTATCGTGTGGGAGAGGAAAGCTCTTTCCACTTTGATATTAAGGAAACAAGAAAAAAGGGACACGATTTTAAGGATTATATCTGCCCCGACACAATGGAATTTGAAAAGGACTATTTCAAGATGGGAAACCGTTATGGAAGAGTCCTTTTTCTTCGTGAATATGCGTCCTATATCAAAGACAGTATGGTAGCGGAACTTACGGATATGAACAGAAATCTGATGATGTCCATTGATATTGTTCCCGTTCCAACTGATGAAGCAGTAAAGGAAGCAGAGAACCGTCTGCTTGGTGTGGAAACCAATATCACAAACTGGCAGCGTAGGCAGAATGCCAATAACAACTTCTCTGCAACTGTTCCGTATGATATGGAGCAGCAGAAGAAAGAAATGAAAGAGTTCCTCGATGACCTTACGACCCGTGACCAGAGAATGATGTTCGCTGTTATCACAATGGTTATTACAGCAGACAGTAAGGAACAGCTTGAGAATGATACGGAAGCGTTGCTTACCACAGCAAGAAAACATCTTTGCCAGTTTGCAACACTGAGATTTCAGCAGGTAGATGGACTCAATACGGTAATGCCGTTTGGAACAAGAAAGATTGATGCGTTCAGAACACTTACAACAGAGAGCCTTTCGGTATTTATCCCATTCAGGGTGCAGGATATTTTCCACGAGAACGGTATCTATTACGGTCAGAATGTTATCAGCAAAAATATGATTATCGCAGACCGTAAGCAGCTTTTGAATGGTAACTCCTTTATTCTCGGTGTATCTGGTGGCGGTAAGTCATTTGCGGCAAAGGGAGAAATCATCAATCAGGTGCTTTCTTCAGACGCAGATATTATCATCATCGACCCTGAGCGAGAGTATTCACAGCTTGTCAGTGCAATGGGCGGAGAGGTAATCAATATTTCTGCTACTTCCGACAATCACATCAATGCAATGGATATGAATAAGGATTACGGCGACGGTGCAAACCCTGTCATTTTGAAATCCGAGTTTATTATGTCCCTTTGTGAACAGCTTATCGGAGGAACAAATCTCGGAGCGAAGCAGAAGTCTATCATTGACCGTTGCACGGCAAGCGTGTATCGCAGTTATCAGCAGAATGACTATCAGGGACATATACCGACCTTGCAGGATTTCAGGGCAGAACTTTTGCAGCAGGACGAACCGGAAGCAAAGGAACTGGCACTTGCCATTGAACTTTTCACACACGGTTCTCTGAATACCTTTGCAAAGCAGACGAATGTGGATACCAATAATCGCCTTATCTGCTATGACATTCTTGATTTGGGTAAACAGCTTATGCCGATTGGTATGCTTGTTGTCCTTGACTCTATCCTGAACCGTATCACACAGAACCGTGCAAAGGGTAAGAACACCTTTATCTTCATTGATGAGATTTATCTTCTGTTCCAGCACGAATACTCTGCAAACTTCCTCTTTACCTTGTGGAAGCGTGTGAGAAAATACGGTGCATACGCAAGTGGAATCACTCAGAATGTCGATGACCTTTTGCAGAGCCACACAGCGAGAACAATGCTTGCAAACTCAGAGTTCATCATTATGCTGAATCAGGCTTCCACAGACAGGCTTGAGCTTGCAAAACTTCTGAATATTTCTGACCTCCAGATGTCCTATATCACGAATGTGGAAGCAGGACACGGACTTATCAAGGTGGGAAGTTCGCTTGTACCGTTTGCAAACAAATTCCCTAAGAACACGAAACTTTATAAACTGATGACGACCAAGCCGGGCGAAGCGTAAGGAGGGATTTACAATGTCTAAAATTCAATTTCGCAATGCTGCACACAGAGATTTTGTATTGGAAAATCTGGATAAGTGCAAAGTCAACGACTGCTATCACAGAGCATTTTTCTATGTGATGGGTATTTCAGAAGAAACAAGAATGAACATCGGAAAGATGTTTGATTTTAAGAGGGATTGCATCATACCGGAAGGTATGCACGGCGGTTGGCAGACAAGTGGCACAGTCAAGGTCTGCCACCTTGCCTTTAATCTCTGGAATGGATTTACGGAAGAAGGCAGGGAAAATCTCTATACACCGGAGGAACTGTTCTGTTGTGGATATGCTCCGTATTTCATGGAGGGTATCAAGTTGAGGTATCCGGAGTATTGCAGAGATTTGACTCCACCTAAGAGAAACGATATGGAAAGGTAAGAGAAAATGAGCAGAAAAATCTATATTATTATTGCGATGGTGTTTACGGTAGTGTTGTCTGTAAGCACCTTCTTTATTATCCGTAATCACATTGACTCTGCCAAGCAGAATGAAGTCTATGATAACCTTGCGGAGATTGTGGAGGACGAGCCGCCAAAGGAAAATGAGGGCGTGACGTTTTCGGAAGATAAGGACTATCTTGCGGAATATTTTGAACTTTATCGGCAGAATGAGGATATGGTGGGTTGGATAAAGGTTGAGGATACCAATATCAACTATCCGGTCGTGCAGTCTGTAAATGAGCCGAACTTCTACCTGAAGCACAAGTTTGATAAGACCTATTCCGCTTATGGCTGTCCATATGTGCAGGAAAATTGTGATGTGCAGAAACCTTCAGACAACATCATTATATACGGACACCATATGAATGACGGCTCGATGTTTACGGGACTGATGAAGTACAGAAACAAGAGCTTTTGGGAAGGTCATAAGACGATTACCTTTGATACACTGACGGACAGACACCAGTATGAAGTGATTGCAGTCTTTAAGACAGTCGTTTATACAGACAGCTCCGATAGCTTTAAGTATTATGAGTTTACGGACGCAGAAAATGCGGCAGAGTTTGATGCGTATGTTGCTAAGTGCAAGGAACTTTCTTTGTATGATACCGGAGTATCGGCAGAGTATGGCGACAAGCTTATTTCTCTTTCTACTTGTGAATATTCAAGAAACAATGGCAGGCTTGTTGTTGTCGCTAAGAGAGTGGATTAAACCCCACTCTCTATTATTTTTCGAGAAAGGAGGAAACCGATGGCTGATATAAAAACAAGAGATACAAGCAAAGGTACAATCAAGACCATAAATAAGGCAGCAGTTGCCACGGAGCGAATGAAGAAAGCCTATGTGATGACGAAAGATAAGGCAGAACATTCCACCAATGCTTCGGAAAATTCCGCAGAGGAATATGCTTCCGATAAAATCGAAGCGGCAACGGATAGGACTGTTCACGAAACGGCATACCGTGCGGATAAAGTCGGCAGATGGGGTGTGCGTGAAACAAGACAGAATTATCAGAAAGCCAAAACGGGAATTGAGAATTTCAAGACCAAGCGTGCAGAGAAACAGCTTCAGAAACAATCGGTCAATCCTGTCGGAAAACAGAGCATCCGAACTCTGGAGCGTACGGAGAAAACAATTAAACAGTCTGCAAGGTCGGCAGGAAATACGACAGTCAAGACCGTATCGAAAGGTGCAACCAATACTGTTCAAAGGTCGGTCAAGACCGCAGAACAAACGGCAAAGACTTCTATTAAGACCACCAAAGAAGCTGCCATTATAGCACAGAAAACAGCAAAAACAACAGCCAAAGCAACACAGAAAGCGGCTCAGACGGCAAAGAAAGCGGCGAAAGCCACAGCAGATACCGTTAAAGCCACAGCGAAAGCTACTGTTGCGACAGTCAAAGCGATTATTGCAGGGACAAAAGCACTTGTAGCAGCAATCGCCGCAGGCGGTTGGATAGCGGTTCTGATTATTATGATTGTCGTGCTGTTTGGTGCTGCCGTAGCAATGTTTGGAGGAGGAAGTGACAGTAATTCCTATACTCCGGTAAGTGCAGAGGTAGAAGCCTATGAACCCATCATACAGAAGTATGCCAAAGAGTACGGCATTCCTGAGTATGTGGAACTTATCAAGGCGGTTATGATGCAGGAAAGCGGTGGCAGAGGACTTGACCCTATGCAGGCAGCAGAGGGAAGTTTCAATACAAGGTATCCGCACGAACCTAATGGAATTAAAGACCCTGAATATTCTATCCAGTGTGGAGTTCAGGAATTGAAAGCGGCTCTTACTTCGGCAGAAGTGGAAAGTCCGATAGATATGGAGCATATCAAACTTGCCTTGCAAGGCTACAACTTCGGTAATGGGTATATTTCTTGGGCAAAAACAAAGTATGGCGGTTATTCTTATGCCAATGCAGTGGAGTTTTCCACTCAGCAGGCACAAAGGCTTGGTTGGGACAGTTATGGAGATACCCAATATCCGGCTCACGTTCTGAGATACTATCCGTATGGGCGAGCCTTTACTGCCGGAGGTAATCAGGCGATTGTTGAGGTTGCCTTGACACAGCTAGGCAATCAGGGCGGACAACCTTACTGGAGCTGGTACGGCTTTAATAGTCGAGTGGAATGGTGTGCCTGCTTCGTATCTTGGTGTGCTGACCAATGCGGGTATATTGAAAGCGGACTTGTTCCGAAATTTGCAGGTTGCGTGGATGGTGCAAACTGGTTTAAGTCAAATGGAAAATGGCAAGACCGCACTTATGAACCAAAGGTAGGAGATATTATCTTCTTTGATTGGGAAGGCGACGGTACAACAGACCACGTTGGTATCGTAGAGAAGTGTGAGAATGGCACAGTTTATACCGTAGAGGGCAACTCAGGCGACGCCTGCAAGCAAAGACAGTACGCAGTCGGAAGCAGCAATATCTATGGATACGGTATTCCGGCATATTAAAAATTCCAGACGGTGTCTGGAAAATTGAAAAGATGGCTGCTCAGTTGAGTAGCCATCGGGTACATTATGAGAAATCAGTTGTTTCTCTGTTATTCAGGAAAATATGGTGTGTGTGATAAGTGAAGCTGAAAAGCATATCGGCATTTTCTTTACTGCCGTCTAAAAAGGAAATATCATCGGCAAGGATAAAAAGAATTGCTAACAGCTTCTTGATATATCCAGTGTAGCAGGCATAATCTACATAGATGTTAGCGATATATCCCTCGGCAAATTCTATCAGGTCAGCGTCAATTTCAAAGCTGTTGGATAACTCGTAAACGGTCTTGATGAATTTGTCCTTATCAGCAATTCGTTCTTTACTTGGAACACTTCTGCGGTTCTTCTGTATGAATTTCAAAAAATCATCAGCTTCCGTAAAGTCAGGAGTGATTGTGTTGCCAGTTCCCAAATCTGTTTTGTAATCCTCAAATTTCTCTTTTTCAAACCGATTACTGAATATTATCTTTTGTTCGTCCATTCCTTTTTACCCCTAAGTTTATTCTATGGAGATTGTTTAACTTGGCTCTTGGGTTGTGATTTGTCTTTCGCCATTAACAATCGTGAATTACTACTTTTATAGTATAACATAAAAATAGTTGGGAATCATCACTAATAGTTGGTTTGACTTCCTTTGGGTGCGTGTGATTTGAAATCGACTTAACCTATACTATTAGTTATGGAAACACACTAAGGGAGGTGATGTGATGAAGCTCGATACAATCGGCAAGAATATAAGAAAGTTCCGACTTGCGAGGAAATTACGCCAAGAAGATTTGGCTGAGAAAACAGATTTGACAACAAATTATATTGGTATGGTTGAGCGTGGAGAGAAAATTCCGTCACTCGAAACTTTCATAAAGATAGTAAATGCTTTAGGTGTATCATCGGATATGGTTCTTACAGATGTTCTGGAAACGGGATATACAGTCAAGAACTCAATGCTGAATGAGAAGCTTGAAAAACTTGTTCCTGAAGATAGAAACAGAATTTATGAAGTCATAGATACACTTGTGAAGCAGTCAAAGCAAATACTTCCATAAAACACAGAAGTTCGTCCTAATCGACGAGCTTTCTTTTTTTCAGTATAAAAAATTTCAGCTATCGACAAATTTTTCGGGACTTCGACAGAGAGAATATGCTATAACAACAACTGTCAGTGATAGACACATACTAATAGACATAGGAGGAAGTAGAAGTGAACGACATTTTCAGACAAATAGCAAAAGAAAATGGAACAACCGAAAAAGCAGTAAAAGAGGAAATGCAGTTTGCCATTCGGGAAGCAATGAAAAGTGCTGAACCGGAAGCAATAGCTTTTTGGAAAGCAGTTGCACCGGACGGAAAAGAGCCGCCGATAGAAAAGGTCATAGCAATGATTGCATTGAATGTTAATAATAGAATGTATAATTGAGGTGCTTCGGCATCTCTTTTTTAGTATTCTTTAAAAGAGTCGTATTAGGTGTTTGTAAAAAGTGACACCTTAGTGTCTGAAAGGTTACATTTCTGTCCGAAATCTTGAAATGCCTGAAAATTTAATATATAATGTTAAATGGTTAACTGTAACGAAGAAGAATTATAAGATGAAGAGGTGTTACTGATGAAGATATGCTATAACAAACTTCAAAAACTTATGATTGACAATCAAATGAAAAGACAGGATTTAATGCGTGCAGCCGAAATTACATCATACGCTGCAACGAAGATAAATAAGAATGAGCCAGTATCTCTTGAAGTACTGATGAGGATATGTCAGGTGTTTCATTGTGACATCGGAGATATATGCGAAGTTATTTTAGATGAAGATTAAAACACGGAGGTAATTATAGATGGCAAGGGCTGCTAAACCAAAGAAAGAAATATCAATGGAAGAAGCACTTTGGAAAAGTGCTGATAAACTGAGAGGTTCTGTTGAGCCTGCGGAGTATAAGCACGTTGTTCTGAGTTTATTCTTCCTTAAATTTGCCAGTGACAAGTTTGAGGAATGCCGTAATAAGATTATTTCTACACACGGCGAAAAGTATGCGGATATGAAGCCGTTTTATACTCAGGAAAATGTATTCTATCTTCCTGAAGAAAGCCGTTGGAAGTACATTATTGAAAATGCAAAGCAGGACGATATTGCCCTGAAGATAGATACAGCACTTTATACGATTGAAAAGAACAACCCGGCACTGAAAGGTGCTTTGCCGGATAACTATTACTCCCGCTTACATATTGATACGGCAAAGTTGGCTTCTTTGCTTGATGAAATCAATCGTATCAACACTGATGATAAAGAGAACGATATTATAGGTCGTGTATATGAGTATTTTCTTAGTAAGTTCGCTCTTGCAGAAGGAAAAGGTAAAGGAGAGTTCTACACACCAAAGTGTATTGTAAACCTGATTGCCGAAATGCTTGAGCCTTACGATGGAATACTTTATGACCCTTGTTGCGGTTCGGGCGGTATGTTTGTGCAGTCCATCAAGTTCGTAGAAGCACACAGCGGTAATAAAAAGAAAGTGTCTATTTACGGTCAGGAATACACAAATACCACTTTCAAACTGGCAAAAATGAACTTAGCTATCCGTGGTATTTCTGCAAATCTTGGAGAGATGGCAGCCAATACATTTACCAACGACCAGCACAAAGACCTTAAAGCAGATTTCATTATGGCAAACCCACCTTTCAATCAGAAGCAGTGGAGAGCCGAAAATGAGCTTGTAGACGACCCTCGTTGGAACGGATATGAAGTTCCGCCAACAAGCAACGCAAACTATGGTTGGATACTGAATATTGTTTCCAAACTCTCTCAAAACGGTGTAGCAGGTTTCCTGCTTGCCAATGGTGCATTATCTGATGATGGTACAGAGCTGAAAATCAGGCAGCAGCTTATAGAAAATCACTTGGTAGAAGCGATTATTATTCTTCCGAGAAACCTTTTCTATACCACTGACATCAGCGTTACCCTTTGGGTACTCAATAAGAATAAAAAGGCTCGTGTTGTGGAACAGAATGGAAAGCTAAAACGCTATCGTAATCGAGAAGATGAAATACTCTTTATGGATTTACGACAGATGGGCAGTCCTTATGAGAAGAAGTACATTGAATTGACAGAGGAAGATAGAGCCAAAGTTACAAGTGTATATCATAACTGGCAGCAGGAAGGCTATGAGGAAACTTATGAGAATGTGCCGGAATTTTGCTATTCTGCTTCTTTTGATGAAGTAAAGGAAAAAGGATTTACTCTTGTACCGAGCAGATATATTGAGTTTGTCAACCGTGATGAGAACATCGACTTTGATACAAAAATGAAGTCATTGCAGGGAGAACTCAAAGAACTTCTTGTTCAAGAGGAAAAATCCAAATCAGATTTGCTTGCTGTATTTAAGGAGTTGGGATATGAAATCGAATTATGATATTTTAGGAAACCATATCCGACTGATTGATACTCGGAACAGAGAAAGCATAACAGACAGAGTTTTGGGAATTAACATAGACAAGTTCTTTATGCCGTCGGTTGCAAATGTCATTGGTACGGATTTGAGTAAATATAAACTGATAACAAAAGGAAAGTTTGCGTGTAATCCAATGCACGTTGGTCGTGATGAACGACTTCCGGTTGCATTGTATGATGAAGAAGAACCTGCTATTGTTTCTCCGGCATATTTTATGTTTGAGGTAATAGATAACAGCATTTTGAATGAAGATTATCTGATGATGTGGTTTCGCAGACCGGAATTTGACCGTATTTGTTGGTTACATACTGACGGAAGTGTTCGTGGTGGGATTACTTGGGACGATATTTGCAGACTGGAATTGCCTATCCCGCCTATTGAAAAACAGCTTGAAATAGTGAACAGTTATAAGGCGATTACGGAGAGAATTGCTTTAAAGCAGAAGATAAATGATAATTTAGTAGCTTGATAATTTGGTTAAAAGTGTATCTTTCATATCACAAAGCATTCGTATTTCATTTGTATTAGAAAAAATTAAAGCATAAATTTTGGTGGCTATTTCCCCAAACCTTTCAAGTTCCTCATCTGAAGGTACAGGAATTTCAAACCTTTCAAGTTCTTGTTTATTTATTGCTTCACGAGTCGACCCGGATTGACCAATACCAAGTAATTTTGCTTTATTTTCAGATGTACATAAAGTACACATTATATAATAGCTCATATTTTTACCTTTATATGGTCGGATAATCATTACATGTTGGTTGACTCTGGCGGGCAGAACATCATCAGGAACTACACAACATCGGGTAACTGATACTCCAGTTATATTAAATAATACATCTGCCTGTTGTATTTCCACATTTGCCAACGCATTTGCTTGAATTTGAGAGATATGAGCCAACTCCGGATACGAAAAGAAATAGTCAAAAACATTCATACTACGGATTAGCGATATTCCTTTATCAAAATATGCAGCTTTTCCACCTTTAGGAGTTGCACCACTACCTATTTTGGAACATAAATCTGCAAGAGGTTTTGTTATATATGTGTTTTGTGATTCCAAAAACATTTTTTTATATATAATCTGTAAAGTTGAAACTAAATTATCATTTATCTTCTGTTTCAAAGCTATTCTATCGGTTATTGTCTTGTAGGCTTTCACAATTTTTCTCTGCTTTTCAATATCTGGTACTGGAAGTTCTACCTTACACATTTCCTCCCAATCCATTACTTCACGTACACTGCCGTGCGATTTAAAACGAGCATATCTATCAAATTCAGGACGGCTAAACCACAACATTAAATATTCCGGCAAAAGTTTCTCTGTATCTATTACCTCAAATACTGTATAAACATTACTTACAAGCCCTTCTTCATAATCCTCAAGCAATGCAATAGCGATTTTATCTCCTCTACGAGAAGTATCTGGTATATATGTGAATTGTCCCTTTTTAACTACCTTGTATTTTGTAAAATCTGTCCCAACAGTATTTGCAATAGACTGAATAAACTGCTTTTGTACAGAAACACCTAAGAGATTTTCTTTTTTTCCTTCCTTGTTGCGAATATCTACCTGTCGTATATACTCCCCAAGAACTCTGTATCCTTCTTTCATTCTTACCACCTTAACCAATGTATTTTCTATGAGCAATTTTCACAT
>ENA-ORMR01002787-ORMR01002787.1-human-gut-metagenome-genome-assembly--contig:-NODE-2787-length-10210-cov-4.247070_pt1 | contig 10210 bp, 10 predicted proteins | sample MGYA00242107_ERZ509003 | MGnify/ENA primary metagenome ERZ509003 (study PRJEB26280, sample SAMEA2338699) | human gut metagenome | biome: human gut; feature: human-associated habitat; material: faeces... | reverse complement strand
CGATTGGAAGAAATTCTGAAATGGCTGTCCACGCTGGAGCATGGCATCCGGGGTGAGATTGAACGGGTTTTTAATGAGAGTATGGGCGATCCGAAGCGGTGGGCAGACCTGGGCTTTGCCAATCTGCTGGGCCGGTACTATGAGGCAAAACGGCACAATATTCCATTAGAAGCAGAGCGCAGGCAGCGGGAAGAACGATGGGCGGCAGAGCGTGAAGCAGAAAGGTGTCAGAGGGAACAGGAACAGCAGGCCCGCTATGATGCCGCTATCCGGGAGGCGGAGAAGGATATTCTGGCGGGAAAGGAGGTGGTAATATGGATAAACGGATAATAAAAGCCGCAATAACGGTAATTATTGCGACTTTAGAAATTATTATCTTGTATCTATAGGGTACTAAGTGAAGTCCTCGACAACGTCCTAACTCTGTCGGGGGCTTCCCCCTATGAATATATTATTTACGATTTTTACAAATTTGTCAACCTTCTGAATTTATAATGAGAAGTCAAATAGTTCTGAGATTTCAACATCGAGGGCATTAGCGATGAGTTTCAATTTTTCGAGAGTAGGGTTTGCGTCACCGCGCTCTATTTCGCCGACATAGATTTCACTTATATCAGCTTTTTCTGCTAACTTCTCTTGCGAAAACCGTCTGCTTTTTCGCAAATATGCGATTTTAGCGCCAAGTTTCTTTTCTAAATCAAACCTTCTCATACATAATAAATTATAAATTTTTGGAAATATTTTTACAAAATGCCCATAGTATAAATTGCTATACTGTGAATATATACCTTTTATTAATAAAAGAGATTATTATTAATTTAATAGTACATTGATTTTTATTTAGCCTCCGGCGGGTGCTCCGCGCACGGCGGTCACTTTGGCGGCAAAGTGACACAAACCGCCGACCTGAGCTACGTTCGCTAATCAATTGTAACGCTCAAGCTAAAACAGGCTGACTCGCTCTATTGTGGTCAAATTTGCTAATTTTAGTTGAAGCTTTCCGCTCAGACAAAGCCTGTTCTGTTGTTCTTTCGCTAACATTGATTGCTTACTTCGCAAAGGTCGGTTCCAACCCTGCACGCCACGGCGGCAGACGTACTAATCCCCTCGCCCCTTGCGGGAGAGGACTCTGCCGAAAAAACGATTAAGTATCGTTTTTGAGAGGTAATTTCTTAGTGAGCCGGGGCGAACTTAGAAAACTGGGTGAGGGGTCAAAAATTTAAGGAATAATTATGGATAGAATAGAACAACGAAATAAATTAATTGATAACGGCGAGTTTATAATATTTAAATACCCTTATAAGCAGTTTGATGTTGGTGATTTGGTCTCGTTCCACCTTATTAGCGATGTTAAAACTTTCAATAAGCAAAAAGCTATTGCTGTAGTTTCATCAGAAATTAGTAACAATGATTTGCTCGTTGAAAATGATATAATTTTAGAAAAATTTTTTAACAAAGAAATTTTCTACCGCGTCCAAAAGAAGAAGAACTCAAAAAAACTTAAAATAGTTTATGATTTTGAACTTACCAACCAGAAAGACAAGTATGAAATATTAGAAAAACATTTCAAAAAGGAAAGATGTAACCTTAGATTAGTAACTTAAACAGTTTCAACCAACTCCTTGGCAGTATTTAGGGACTCATTGAACGAATTCCCGATTGTCGGAAAGTCATTCCCGAAATTTGATTTTCCGACAATTTTCCTTGCGTAAGACCCCACCGCTATCCCGTGATATTCAATCCCGCACATTTTAGCAAGTTCGGCGGTTTTCGAATTAGTTCCGCCGGAAAGCATTATGTAAACCGGAAGTTTTGCGTTTTGAACAATTTCCGCCGTCGCAACCGCCTGCAACGTCGTCTTGTAATCGTCCTTTCCGCCGCTCATCGGAAACCCGTCTGCCTGAACTATTACGCGATAAGGCTCAAGACCGTCAATCATTTCTTTAACCAGTTCAATAAGCCCGCGGTCGCTTAATTCCCCGCGGCTTGTGCAAATGCTCAGCATCCCGCTGAAATTATTTTTGATAAAATCCCAATTGCGTTTGATTTCATCCCCCGCGCCGTTCATTGCATGAAGTTCAATACAATCAATCCCCATTTCAATCAATGGCGGCAGAATTTCAGACAACTCTTTGGGTTCCGAAATGTATGAAATCGCTTTTTTCGGACAAACTTTTGCACACCGCCCGCAGCCGATACAGCGCGGACGCTTAACTTTATGGTAACGGATTGCGCCTTGAGGACAAATCTCGTCACACTGGCCGCAGCCTATGCATTTATCGAAATCAATCACAGCCTTGCTTACATGCGGGTCACCCTTAATCCCGACACTTACGCATAAATACGCGTCATCAGCTCCGGCGGATTTCAAACCTCTTTTTGCCGCCGCAACAATCTCCGGCGACGCGTTCAAATCAAAAAAACGACAGCCTGCTTTGGCGTAAATATAAGTAAGCCATTCAACTTCGGCGGCATCCTCGTTTCCGGCACCGCAAACAAGTTTAAAACATTTTTTTGTTTCCAGCAAATCTTTCAGCATAAAATTATCTTACCATATAATTGTAGATAATTTCAGACGCTTTCACAATATAATCCTTGCCCAAAGGTGAGTTGTAAGGTCTGTTTGCAAGAATTGCTACGATATATTTCTTGCCGTTTGGCGCGTAAACAATTCCGGCATCTCCAAGCATTTTGCCGATATCGCCCGTTTTATGAAGGAATACAGCGCCGGCGCCTAAACCTGCCGGTATAAGGCGGTCATTATGAACATGTCCCATGTAATCAAAGATTTTTTCACGCGAACTAATGCTCAAAAAATTCGGATTGTCGAGATTGTAAAGCATTCTTCCCAAATCCTCGGCAGTTGTAAAGTTTGTGCCGTTCATATCCGGAAGCCATGTGTTTACACGGGTTTTGCTTAACCCCCACTGTCTGATACCGGAGTTTACGTCAGTCATTGAGCCGAGTTTTGCCATAATCATGTTTGTCGCTGAATTGTCGGACTCGGTTATCATAATTCTTGCCAAATCGTCAATTGTCCAGACTGAATTTTCAGCCTTAAACTGCAAACTTCCGGAGCCTTCCGCGCGGTAGTAGTCAGTAAGCTTCATTGTGTCATAAATCGTAAGCTGGCCTGCTTCAATGGAGCGGAAAAGCTGGATTAAGACAGGAATTTTTATAATACTTGCTGCTGAGTAAAGTTTGTCGGAATTAATTCCGGCGTAATTTCCGGTATCGTAATCCCATACAAAAACAGCCGGTTCGATTGACGGATAAAGCGAGGAAAGATTTTCAAGCTGATTTTCAAGGCCTGAAAGTCTTTCATTCATTGTTAGAGCTGTCATTTGCGGCTTTTTGGTTTCAGCGCCCTTCAGCGAATAGGTATCAAGAAAAATATCGTTGTACAAATAGCTTGAAGTCGGTGTCAAAAGTTTTTGGTAATCCGTTTTCACAGACGGATAAGGCGATTTATAGAAAAAAGATTTTACAATGCGGTTGTATGTAATAGGAAATACAAACATCGCCAGAGAAGTCAAAAACAGAATTGATATAATTCTATGAAGAAAGATATTTTTCTGAGCTTTTTTGCTTTTTTGTTTTACATAACGCGGCTGGGCTTCTCTAACCTTTGCTCCGGCAGCGTTTATGTAAGTTCTGCGGGGCATATAGACAGTATTATTATAATTCTCCCGATAGCCGTATTTTTCTGCTAATCTCGGCATTGTTCCTCCCATATTTACCATTTTACCGTCATGAAGTTTAGATGGCAAGTAAATTTACAATTATTTATAACATTGATTTTTTCAAATTCCCATTGTAATATTAACTGATATGTGAGGTGAAATATGGATAATAATTGTATTTTTTGCAAAATAATAAACGGCGATTTTAACACTGAATTTGTGTACGAAAACGAGCACGTCGCGGTGTTTAAGGATATAAACCCGAAAGCTCCGGTACACCTTCTTGTAGTTCCGAAAGTTCATGTGGAATCGCTGAACGAATTGGAAGACAAAAACCTTATGGCAGAGCTTTTGCAGGCCGTGAAGGACACAACTAAGAAAATCGGCTTAAAATCTTATAAAACTCTGATTAACACCGGAAAAGAAGCCGGTCAGGAAGTTTTCCATCTGCATGTGCATGTTATGGGTGAATAATTACAATTTTGAAAAATATTCAACAACATCTTCCGCCTTGACAAAACCTACGTCCGGAAATTTTTGCTGCAAATCTTTGATAATATTGTAATACGCGTCATTTACGATTACATGCTTTATGCCGCCATCAGTTATGAGCTTTGACTTTTCGCCCACTATAATAAAAGAACCGTCACGATATGCACCTCCTGCAGTTCCCAGATTAATTCCTTTACCCTTGGGAACAAGCGGGGCTGTATGAAACCACCTTGAAGTATCAATTCCATCAGTTAAGAGCTTGTTTAATTGGTATAATTGATCAGTAACGCTTATTTTTGCAATACCATGGGCGTCAAATTTAGACCCTATTTCAGCAGGCAAACCATTTAAGAAAACCATCGCATCACAGTTTACATCAGTTGGAACTTTTATATTTGGAAAAGCTTTTTTTAATAAAGCATTAAGTTCTGCATCGTTAAAGCCTTTTTTCACTGTTGGCCTGTTGAGCTGTCTGCAAACTGCTCGCAAATCCATTCCGTCATATTTTATAAAATCATCTATTTTATTTTCAGGCAAAGCTTCCAGAATATAAGGATTTTTTAAGTCGAATTTTAAAGCCTTGGGCATTTTTGACAACCCGTTAGCAGACAATGGATAACCTTTCCTTACTGCATTAAAAATTTTCAATCCCAGTTTAATCATTTTTCCCTTTCCTAAATTTTTCCCCTGTTTATATATAAAAACATTTCGTGCGCAGAAATTGCCTAAAAATTTTTGTGACTTTATACAAGTTCACACAAGAATTGTTAAATTACTGTCATTCTGAGGCCAGTTAGGCCGAAGAATCTCACAAAATTCAAAGATACTTGCTTGCATGCATTGCAGGCGAGTTAGCGAGCCTTACTAGGCAGAATGCCCTTTGGTACGCTATCGCTCAGTATGACTATGTTTTGGCTATATTCCGTGTGAAGTTGGATATAAATCCCAAATTTTGACAACTTTAAAAAAAATCTTTTTATTGTATAATCTTCTCAAAATAATAGACATAATATGGAGAGAATTATATGAAAAACGGAATAGAAAATGGTTATTACCACGAAATCACGCCATCAGGCTTTGGGATTGCAATAAAAGCCGGAAAAGTTTTATTTTCAAAACAATCTGACTTCCAAAAAGTAGAAGTTTTTGAAACAGAATCTGATTTAGGCAGAGTTTTGACACTTGACGACTTGATGATGACGACCGAAGGCGATGAATATCATTATCATGAGATGATTGCGCATATTCCGATGATGCAGCACAAAAATCCGGAATCCGTTCTTGTAATCGGCGGCGGCGACGGCGGTACAGTCAGAGAAGTTCTAAAACACAAAACCGTTAAAAAAGTTGTACTTTGTGAAATCGACGGAATGGTTATTGATGCGTGCAAAGAATTTCTTCCGACAATCTCCTGCGGCTTAACCGACCCTCGCGTGGAAATCAAAGTTGAAGATGCAATCGAATTCATCAAAGACAAGAAGAACGAATACGACATCGTATTAATTGATTCAACCGACCCGATGGGTCCCGGAGAAGGACTTTTTACAGAAGAATTCTACACAAACGTAAAAAATTCACTGAAAGAAGGCGGAATCGTTGCAGCGCAATCTGAAAGCCCGTTTGTTAACAAAGAAGAAATCAAAAAAATGTATGATTTATTGAAAAAAGTTTTTCCGATATGTTCAACTTACACCTCAAACATTCCGACATATCCCGGCGGATACTGGGCCTGGGCGTTCTGTTCAGAAAGCGTAAAACCGCTTTCATACCTTGACGATGAGCGCTGTGAAGAAATTACGAAAACCTGCAAAATTTACAACAAAGATTATCACATGGCACGCTTTGCGCTTCCAAATTATTTGAAAGAGATTTTGTAGATTTTTGGAGACGATAGGGTAAGAAGATTTTTATCGCTGGTGAAAAGTGAGAAGTGAAAGGTGAAAAGTCCGTTACGTTTTTTAGGAAGTCGTAAGGACGATAAGATTTGTTTTTTATATATGAATATCATTAAACTTCTACAATAACAGTATAAAGGAAATGGTCTTTTCACTTTTCACTAAATTCTTCCCTTTTCCTCCCAATTCCACGCTGGACAAAATTCCCACCCGCATGATATAATTAATTAACGCCTTATTAAATCAAATGTTGTTCCTTAATAAATTGAAAGGAACAAATATGGGAAAAACATCCAAACCCTCATACTCTTCCGGTGTCGTTAATATTAACGGAGAGGAAAAAGCTTCTCATTACAAAAAAGGTAATACTATTTATTCAAATTACAACATGTCAGACAGGGAAAAGAAAATCTACGATTTTGCACAGAATTCGTTTCTTGAAAATCTTCCAAATATTAACGTTTTCTCTGCCGATACCCAAAAGAGTCTGCAAAATCAGTTAAATGCATATACTCAAAAAGGTTTACAAACCATTAATGACTTTTACACACCAATGCTTTCAAATCTTAAAAACGACATTGCTTCACGTTTTGGAAACTTTGATAACTCCATTTTCATGGACAACCTGTCCGATATTGAATCTAATCGCGCTGATGCAATGAGCGCTTTGACACAGGATATTCTGGCAAAACAAAATGAACTTTATAATGACGAACTGAACAGACGTTATAATTATCTGAACTTCCTCGGAAATGTTCAAAACCAATCAACAGCAAATATTATGAACTATTTGCAGCTGGCTGCAAACAACAGTTCTTCGGGAAACGCATATAATCAATATGCAGCAAGCACTCAATCCAGCTCGCCGTACAAAAGTTACGCAAATACAGCGTCAGCTCTGCTCTCCTCATCAGGCAATCCTTACGCGATGGCAGCAGGAGCAGCAATCAAACTCGGAAGCGAATATTTCTTATAAATTTTCGGACGGACTTAAAAATGAGTCCGTCCTCTTTTTTCATGTATAATTAAATTATGAATATTTTACAGGAATTTGACACAATAGCCGCAATCGCAACCCCGCTTGGAACAGGCGGTGTCGGAGTTATCAGAATTTCAGGAAATCACAGCTTTGAAATTATTAAAAAAATATTTTCAAAAAAAAATCCCGAACCCGGACGCATTGCACACGGCTGGATTATTGACGGAACAAAAAAAATCGATGAAGTTATTGTTCTTCCGTTCAAGAACCCTCACAGCTACACAGGCGAAGATGTGATTGAAATTCACTGCCATGGCGGCGTGAATGTTGTAAAAAATATACTTGATTTGGTGATTAAAAACGGCGCGAGGCTTGCCGAGCGCGGAGAATTCACAAAACGCGCCTTCTTAAACAAAAAACTCGACCTGTCTCAAGCAGAAGCCGTAGCGGATTTAATCCATGCAAAAACCAGAAATTTTGCCGTTCAATCTGCAAAAAATCTGTCCGGCGTTTTAAGTGAAAAAGTTTCCGAAATCAAAGGCGAAATCTTTGAAGTGCTTTCAAGAATTGTTGCGGGAATTGACTTTCCGGAAGACGTTGCCGAGCCTGAATATTCTTATCTTATCGAAAGTTTTGAAAAATCTTTGAAAAAAATTGACGAAATACTTGCCTGCACACGCTCATCAAACATTTTGCGGCAGGGAATTAAAGTTGCGATTGTCGGCAGGCCGAATGTCGGCAAATCTTCTCTTTTCAACACTCTTTTGAACACCGAACGCGCAATCGTGACCGACATTGCCGGCACAACACGCGACGTCATTAAAGAAACTCTTGATATGGATGTTGCCGTTACTCTTATTGACACAGCCGGAATTCGTGACAGCGAAGAAGTCGGAAAAGTTGAAGAAATCGGGATTGAATATTCAAAACAATCTGCTGATGAAGCTGATTTAGTAATTTTTTTATACGATTCAGTCAGCGGAATGACAGATGAAGACATAGAAATCTATTCGCTTATAAAAAACAAAACCCACATCAAAGCCGCAAACAAATGCGACCTTCTTAAAACCCGCAGCAGCAGAGATTTTTATATTTCTACCCGCACCGGAGAAGGAATTGCCGAACTTCGCGAAAAAATCAAAACAACGGTTTGCGGATTTTCAATTGAAGACACGGAATACATCACGAACGAGCGTCAGGCCGACTGTCTTAAAAAATGCCGCGAAAGTTTGGAAAAGGCTCTTGAGGCCGCAAAGATTTTTGAATTACAAGACCTGATTTCAATTGATGTTAAATCCGCTTTGCTTTATTTGGACGAAATTACTGGAGAAGTTATTACTGACGACATTTTGAACAATATTTTCGACCATTTCTGCATTGGAAAGTAATCTGCAAAAGGAAAAGGCGGTTTTTTGAAACCGCCTGATAACCAGATTTACACTATGTAAGTGTTCAGAAAGGAAGTCTTTTTATAATATAGCTTACAATGTTAGTTGAGCCGCCTTGTGACTATATTTGTGTTATTTTGCCGATTTACGTTGTACCGGCTTTGTTTGGTTTATGCACTCGGGTTTGTTCGGTTTCCGGTTTGAATTTCAACCCGCTTGTCCCTCGCATCTCTTTTGCTTTTTAGGCTTTCGTTTTGCTTGGCTTACAATGTTAGTTGAGCCGCCTTGTAGCTATGTTTGTACTATTTTACCGGTTCACGTTGTGCCGGCTTTGTTTGGTTTATGCACTCGGATTTGTTCGGTTTCCGGTTTGAATTTCAACCGGCTTGTCCCTCGCATCTCTCTTGATTTTTAGATTTTCAGATGTAATCTCGCTATTCACCCAAATTAATTTGCGAGAATTGAACAATCATGTTTTTGCCGCGTTTTTTGGCATTGTAAAGTGCGTGTTCAGCATATCGAATGATTGTATTAACGTCTTCTTCAGTATCCTCCAGGCACGGATAAGTCGAAATTCCGCCCGAAATTGTAATCGGATGTCTTTCCTCTTCGCCTGCCGGAATAAATTCCATTTTCTCGATGTCGCGTCTGAACCTTTCAGCAAAAAGGAAAGCATTTTCTTCCGACGTGTTAGGCAAAATCAGCAAGAATTCTTCATCGCCGTAACGTGTCAAAATATCCTCTTTTCTGATAAGCTGTTTTAGTTTGTCGGCAATCGAGCGTAACAAAACATCGCCCCATTCATATCCGTAAATGTCATTAACAACTTTGAAAAAGTCCAAATCGAACAAAAGACAGGAAAGTTTTGTACCGTAGCGTTTTGCGCGGGAAATTTCCTGCTCAAGACGTTCCTGAAGATATTTTCTGTTGTGCAGGCCTGTAAGCTCGTCAGTGGTTGAAACCTGCAAGAGTTTTTCACGCAAATCACGAATTTTCAACATTGATTTTACACGGATTAAAAGTTCGTCGTTATCAACCGGAGTTTTAATCATATCGTAGGTGTAAGCACGAACTGTTGTACCTTTAAAAACTTCACCGACAAAAAGAACCGGCGCTTTGAATTTTACAACCATCAAAACGTCTTTAATATTAGGAACATCCTCAACAACAAGCAGTGCAGGGTTTAAAGTTTCATAATCTCTAAGTTTTTCAGCGTCTTCAATACGAACGTTAACATCATCAAGTCCTGCAAGAACATCTGCAAGCGAGGACGATTTTTTGCTTGTATAAACAATAATATTTCTCATCTTCCAATCCTTAATAAACTTACTCTTTCACAAATTTTAGCACGCAGAACCTCTCAAATCAATTTGTTACATTCACTTAACAAAAATTACCAGGGATAATCATCTGCAATTTTCCATCCGTCCCTGACAATTTTTGCAAGGCAATAATCACCTCCACCACTATAGGAACAATTTGCCCTTAGTTGTGCATCTGTCAAATTTATACCTGTAGGCTGCACTGTCAGCTTTTCAAAATCTAAAATAAATTGAAATATATCCAACCCCCTGGTATTTGGGGGTTTTATTCCGTTTAGATCTACATAAACACTTTGCTTTTCCGAAAAGACTTTTGTTGATATTTGATTTCCATCAGCATCGTTCTCATATTGCCAACCCATTACCAGTACAAAAAATAAGACTCCGTCATTTGTTTGGAACATTGCACGCCCTGAAGAATAAGCTGGTAAAAAATCAAAGCCAACTACTT
>ENA-ORMR01002786-ORMR01002786.1-human-gut-metagenome-genome-assembly--contig:-NODE-2786-length-10211-cov-5.096298_pt1 | contig 10211 bp, 15 predicted proteins | sample MGYA00242107_ERZ509003 | MGnify/ENA primary metagenome ERZ509003 (study PRJEB26280, sample SAMEA2338699) | human gut metagenome | biome: human gut; feature: human-associated habitat; material: faeces... | reverse complement strand
GGTCTTTCAGGGCATCTTCGCCGTCTTTCTTATACTTCTGCACCCATGTGTAGATCTGCTGATAACCAACTTTGTACTTTTCAGAAATCTCGGTGTAGTTGTATCCGTTCTCGATGCACTCTTTCACAAATGCGATTCGTTCCTCGTAAGTTGTATCTCTTCCTTTGGTCATACGGCTGCCTCCTGTGTAACATTTCAGTTCCTTATGACTATTATACAACTTTATCCAGTTTCGTAACTGACGAGTTGACCGGATTCCATATTTTCTGCAAATTTCCCGTAGCGCACCTCCTCCACTCAGATAATCGCCTACTGCTTGATATTTCAATTCTACCAGATAGCTTTTATTCTTCCTTGACATGAAAATACCCCCAGAGTATTCAGAGTTTTGTTTTTTCTCTGTCTACTCTAGGGGTAGCATATCAGAAAGACAGAGGCCTTCTGCTGCTAGATTCAATTCGGTCTGGGGAGATGGAATAACGATCTCATTCTACCGGGTCAGTGTCCCCCTCCAGATTTTTAACCACCCCCAGAGTGTCTGACGCGCTGAGCATCTGTTCTTGCTCCATGCGACGGCGCACAGCTTCCACCACATAGGCGTTTACGCTCTGCCCAGCTTGCATTGCTGCCTGTTTGATGCGTTCTTTTTCGCCCTTTTGCGTCACGAGCTGTGTGTACTCGTAATTCTCGTTATTCCATTTCCGTTTGCTGGCTGTACTTGTTTTTCCGCCCATCCGAAGCACCAACTTTCTGTTTACTCTTATAGGTATTATATCTTTTCGAGCTGTCCATTCCGCAAACACTTCATGGAGTATGCATTTTCCACAATTTACGACTATTTTTCTTGTGCAGCATTCCACCTTGCATACTTCATGGAGTATGCGTATACTCATGCTATCGGGAACACCGGTTCTCACATCCGACCATTCACCAACGATTTGAAGAGAGGTACACACATGAGCATCAACATTTTACTGACCCTTGTCGAACAGTACAAGGAGGCCGCCCAACTGATCGAGGCCGCACAGGCTGAACAGGAGCAGCTGAAGATTCAGATCCGCGAGGCACTGGCTGAGCGCTCCACCAACTATCTGGAAGTAGGCTGCCACAAAGTCCGCCTATCCGATTTCTCCAGCACCCGACTAGACAGCAAAGCCATCAAGGCCGTAGCTCCCGACCTGTATGACCAGTACAGCAAAACGGTCACCGGCACCCGCCTGAGCATCACCTGAAAAGAGCCCCATACAGCGCTCCCCTTCCAAAGTTTGCGCTGTACAGAGCCCAACACACCCGCCGGGGCGGGCCACACCAATATTATACCTGTCCCGGCCTTTTTTATCAAGAGAGAAAGGTCCGAAAAATCATGAAACAGACTGTCAAAACCTCCCGCGCTGCTGGTCAGCTGGAAAAGATGTTCCGCGAGCTCAACAAGCACTACTTTGCAGGCAAACTACCTGAGCCCATCATCAGCCTGAAAAAGACCCCGTCCGCCTATGGTCACATCACCTGCTCCAAGGTCTGGCAGGCAGGCGGCGAGAACAAATACGAGATCAATATTTCGTCAGCTACCCTTGACCGTCCCATTGAGGAGACCGCGTCTACCCTGCTGCATGAGATGGTGCACGAATACTGCATGGAGACCGGCATCAAGGACACCAGCAACAACGGGGTCTACCACAACCGGCGCTTTAAGGAGCAGGCAGAGACACACGGGCTGACCGTCGACCACCACGAAAAGTATGGCTGGACCATCACGAGCCCGTCCGAAGAGCTGCTGGACTTCATCATCTTCCAAGGCTGGCAGGACATCCAGATGGGCGAGCGGCTGGCATGGTCGGATATGGCAGGCACCGGAGCAGGCAGCAAGGCACCCGGCAGTAGTCAGACCGGAGCACCGAAACCTCCCAAAGCCAAGAGCAGTACCCGGCGGTGGGTATGCCCCAAGTGCGGCACCATCATCCGGAGCACCAAGGACGTGCGGGTCATCTGTGCGGACTGCATGGAACTGTTCGTGAAGGCCGACTAAATCACAGCAAGACAGAGAGCGAGGGCACGAGTGAGAGTAGTGCCGATTTAAAAGTGCACTCGTAAAGACAGAGATTCGCCGGGCTGTGAGAGGACGCCCATTATATCAAAGGAGAGCAACCATGACTATCATATCAGAACGTTTGCAGCACCTGCGCCTGACGCACGGCTATACCCAGACCGATCTTGCACGAACCATGGGAGTGAGCCGCCGAGCAGTCTACGCATGGGAGCACGACAAATGCCCTGAGATCCTCCATCTGACTCAGCTCGCCCAATTCTATCAGGTACCCACTGATTATCTGTTGGGTCTGACTGAATGAGAGGAGCTCCGCCACCGGAGGCCTTACCGGAGACTTTTTGCCTACGACAGTTCGGTCTTTCATAAACTTGCGCAACAACGTTCAGAAAGTCCTATATTTTTAAAAGTGTACTTGTAAATCCACTTTATTGGGCACATTGTTTGGTAGACTTCAGATACAGCAAAGTAGCAAAGCAATAAAACCGCGAAACACACAATATATCACACCTTACAGGAGGGTACTATCATGAGTGGAGCAATTTCGTTTTTTCTTGGGTTGTTTGGTCTAGGTGCAGCGGGAGCTGTCAATGCCGGGCAGAATATCAGTCAGTCAAAGAAGCAGGCAGAACTTGACCAGATCTATACCGCACGAGCCGCCGATCGTTCAGATGCAGAGCTTCGTCAGATGCACGAGCGGGTGCGCAAGGAGTGGTGGAGCATTCCCGACTGCCATCCGAACTGCCTTGGAAAATGGCCCAGCGCTTATTCTGACCGTATGGGGCCATACTATCAGACCAAGTTTTGGTTCCGCGACCATCTGAATGCTAAGGGGATCCCGTATGACGACGCTATTCTGGACGAGGTCTGCGGTGTAAACTATGAGAAGCTGATGAACAAAATGCTAATGGAAGCTGGCAAGAAGCGCAGACGGTGGTTCTAACGAGAATTCCGTTCATTGAGTAATTGAAATCATATCACGTACTATCAGAAAGAGGAGCTTATGACCAAAAATAAATACGTTGTTAAAACGGTATTCCATGATGAAAACGGAGACACTCTGCTTCGCGAGGATTATCGTGAGACGCGAGAAAAAGCACAGAAACTCAAGGATCTGGCTGATTTTGGCTATACCGGACTTTTTGGCAAAGGTCAAACGAAAGTTACCACTGAGATCATTGAGCGCTGATACCAACCATCATTTTCTATAGCAGCAACAGAGCTCTGCCGCTCAGACACGAGTAGCAGGGCTCTTTCTATAATATCAATGTAGAATTTAGCACCGCCGATATCATGTACTGAACGAAAGCCAAACAGCCTAGACGCTCTCGATTCCCCCTTCACGAGAAAAGCGGATCAGCAGATGTGCCGTAGATTTTATCAATTCCTTCAGGCTTGCCATTTCAAATTCAGAATAGCCATTGTTCGTCCATAGATACCCCGGCAGAATGCAAGTTGCGGACTTAAAACCATTCTCGACAGGTGTTTCAATCTGAACTCTCACCTGCTCTTGATTTCCATTTCGAATCGGTGAAGAATACACAATCTCCGTACCATCGTTTAAAGTCATAAAAGGACAAAGCATCAAAGTCCTTCTTTCTGATGATATTATATCATGCTATTCAGTCCATTTCCATCAATTCCCATGGGTTACGAATGCACTTTTAATTGTGTCACCTGAACCTTTATGCGGACAACAGACATCAATAGCATAGCATGTTGGTTCAGTCCCGGCGGATTTTCGATTTGATTATGAGGCTCCCCAAAATTGTGGGGGAACAGTTTCATTCGACCACTTTTGGTCAAAAGTTATTGGTTTTGTAGAACATGGGGGTCTGCCCAATTTTCGGCATACTCACTTGTGTGCACAGAGAACATTTTTGTCCACCATCTACATCTGCTCAAAATTGAGCACATCTTTCTTAATGGAGTCAGTCTAAGCGACCTCATCTGAATTTAGGTCGTGACAGGTGCGTACTGTTTGGTACAGGGTCGTGTATGGCGATTCTATCAGCGCAACAAGGATCGTCTTGATCCATTGAGCTCGTTGGTCAATTTGACCAATGAGGTCGGAAGCCACACGCAGATGCGTCAGATTTATGTTTACAGTTTGCGTGGCGTCATGGAGATCTGCCGATTCAGCACCCAGCCCAAGGCAAACGCCCTTATAGACTGTATATACCATAGACAAGCACTCTGCTGACTCGTTCCTATCCCCTGCTATACCCCTGCCAATTCACATCGCCGCCGTGCTGTTGCGACGCATTTCAGCACTTAACGACGCATTTGAACGCTTTTCGCCAGTTTTGGCATATTCTGCGTTACATTTATTTCGAACAGGATGGAACTGATTCAAATATATGTAATAGGAATTGTGTCAAAATGGTTACTTCCGATTTGTCCGCCCGTATCAATGATGTACTGCGCTATGTCGGGATCACCCGCAACATGAACGCCTACATGATTCTATCACAAGCTCTGACGTTGATTGCCGAGGATGAAGACCGCCTGCGAGCCGTAGAGAAAGAGATCTACACGCCCATTGCCGACAAAACTCTGCGCGGGCCCAGAGCAGTCCAAAGCACAGTCCCGCCGGGCATCCAAGGTCGCATGGGATTTCTTCCCCGATCGCGTTCAGGAACTGGCTGGCTATCCTCTGAATGGTCGCCCCTCTGCCGTGGCTATGCTTGAGCTTCTTTATAATGGTGTCGCTCGCTATGACGATCTTTCTATTCTGAAATAAGTGTCTCTCAATAGCAATACCTCACTACTCTATGCCGAGCAGTGGGGTGTTTTTGTGTCTTGATTCGATTTCAACTACCGTCAAAATGACAGGTGTTGAGCAGAACAGAACGATAGAACGAGAAATTGTATGTTACAATCTGCGTAGTATCATAGAAAGCCGTCATCTACTATGCGGAGTTTTGCTCACCCCCTCAAATCGAGGGTCAGCTCGAACAGTATTGAAGTGTCCCCATTTTGACGACAGTTGAACCTTTACCAGTTTGACTAATGTTTTTTGATCGTATCATCGGTAGAATATGGTTCTCGGTAGTCATTTTAACTACTGAGCTTTTTCAACCGTAATCATTTTGATAACAGTTCATCGACCCTCACTTTGACTACTGAGCCTTTGAACCCGCATCAATTTGAGGCTAGTTGCACAGGTGTCGCTCTGCTCGACTCCCTTTTGGACGGCGTAAAAATCCGCCCACGAAAATAGTTACGGAAATATCCGTATGTAAATTTGGCGGCTGAAAATTGAGCTACGAAACTCTGTCCACAATATAGACGCCCTTACACAATTCTACGATAACACGTCTTTTTTACTTAAAGTTCACTTTTTAGGTCATTCCAGATAGCGTAACGATTTGTGACGCCATCCGCCGGGCAGACGCTTTCTTGTTTCTCAATATTCGACGCATCATCGTATTTTCTACATTTGTGCGGAATTGACACATCATCGAGCTATATTCAAATTCGGGAAATCATTCTACTTCTTCTCATTTTTGACTATTTTACGCCAATTCTTCAACATGTTCACTCTGATTGAATCAATGGTGGGTTTCCTCTTCTCCCACCCCCTCATCTTCTATTTTTCGCAAACACTTTAATATCTCGCAAGCTCGATATCAAAGCATTCACGAAGAAAAATCTCTCACAAACATTTATTTCTATTATTCTTCTGCGTCTATTTTTGTACCTGTTCTATATATACTGAGTACAATTTTAGACGCAAACTCTATCAAATTCGAATCAATTCCCAAAATGTCTTCTGATAATATTCGCCCCGATTTCGCTTCTTGTCACTGATAATCTTTACGCCATAGATTTGAAGTTTACGATTTAGTATGTCCTGTCCCATTGGACGACCTTTATACTCTTTGAACACATGCAAGGCCATGATACTTTCGTACATTTCTTCTTTTAACATCGGCTGATTCAAGTGTGCGTCTATCCAGTTCGCCACTGAGTCAAAGCAATACGGCACCGTTTCCTCTGCTAACACCGGCGCATACTTTGCAAAAACCTGCTTATACGACGTTTCGAGCATTTCGTTGAGCAGCTCCAATTCACGCTTCAATTGTCGGACGCCGAGCAGATTCACGCGGTATTCACCCTTTGCATCATCGAACTCCATGATCCTGCACTTTCTTATTTTTTTGTTGATACTATCGGGCGTTCCACTGTTTCGGAATACTTCAAATGCCTCTGTCCCTGCAAGATATGCCACTGCTGGCTTCAGCTCTTCTGTCACGATCGCCTTAAATTTCTTCAAGTCACCATAATACCAGTCCGCATCATAATCACGAAAATAGACCGTGCATGTATCGTCGGCATCAAGCGGACGCTTTCGACCTGCTGACTGAATGATGTCCGTTGGCTTCCATTGGTCAATATACAGGTGTTTTACCGTGCGGTCTTTGATCTCGGTACCTATGCCAAACGCCTTAGTCGTGAACAAAAATCTTTTTTGGAGCTCTCTGTCCTTGATACATTCCGTCAGCTCATTGAACTTTTTGCCGTATTTCGGGTTGTTCTCGGAGCAGTAATAGGCAGCTGTATCGCCAAATATCTCCTTCATTTTGAGCAGGTCCTCGCCGGATGATACAAAGATAACGGCCTTTTCGTCTTCCGGGAGACTTTTTAGCATCATGACCAGATTTTCCCTCGAATAGAAGTATTTCTGCTTGATATGTCGGTAATCCTGCGGCAGTTGGTAGATGTGGTCTTCGGGAGTCTTTGCGGTCTCCTCCAGCAGCTTATAGGTCTCCTCGCCCGTTGCGCTCATGTAGATAACCACATGGTCAGCTTCGGCCTTCTGCAGCACTTCCAGCGACAGATAGGTATTGATACCATAAGAGGAAAAATCCGTAAAATAGTGACACTCATCCGCGACGATGTACTTGAACTGCGCCAGATACTTTTCCAGCGACGCCGGGTCATTCCTGTATTTTGTCTCAATATGCTGATAGGTCTGGACCTCTAGCATGGACTCGTAGAGAGCATATCATAGGTCATTACTATTTCCATTGGCTCATCGTCGGCCTCGGCAATGGCGGCTTCCATTCTGCGTTGGAGCATCTCGGCGTGAAGGGTATTCAGCGGGCAGAGGTATAGAACCCGGCCTATGATTCCATTTGTCAGCATTTCATCAACGCACCAGCTCGCCAGCCTCTTAATGATAAATTCGTTCTTGCCACGTCCGGTTCCCATATCCAGAAGGACTCTTCCATTTTCCCAATGCCGGAACGCATCACCGATCAATTCCGAGGCATACGGCCATCGCTCTTTCTCCGCCGGGGCGTCCCCTCCTATCTGTCCCAATGGCACGATTGTTTCTGTGGGCACCACCTCTGGCGTTTCCTCCGCTGCCTGTCTGGTACAACACTCCTCCTGCAACTCGGCGGGCTCTGGCACGGCCTCCTCTGTAGTATCCGGACCATCATCCGGTACGCTGTCCGGCGCAGTGTCCATTATCCTCTCTGGCGTGTCCCCGGATACACCATCCAACACACGATCAACACCCGGCGGGTTATCCAATACCTCATCCAATACAGCGCCCTGTTGGATATCTGGCGCACTCTCTGGCTCCATGGTGCAGGGCATATCCCTGGCGGCCTGCTCTGTGGCGCGCGTGGCTGCTTTCTGTGCCTCCAGCTCTGCCCGTCTCTCCTCTGGCGACATCCTGTTCCAGCGTAAGAGTCTGCCCATCTCTTCTAGCGACTCCTGCATCGTCATTGCTTTCGGGTCCTTGGAGTAGTGGAATTCCAGCTCCTCCTCAGGCACCTGCTTTTCCCCCTCACACTCCTTCAGGTAGTCCTCATACTCATGTGTCCCGTTCTTTTCATCAGACAGCTTCAGGAAAAAACCACCGAATGGCCAATGTGTCTTTTCATCACTCATATTGATATCCTCTATAATAATATAAGGCGCACAGCCCAGCTATCTTGCCAGACCATACGCCGGTTTGTTAGCATTTGTTAGCATCTACTCAACAAAGCTCTGGTCAAACGCTTCGTTCTGTGCTATTATAGGGGCGGGAACTTACGTACGCATTTATATTCCCGTCTCTATGGCCGTTTTACCTGTTGGCGCAGGTAAGGCGGTTTTTGTTTTACTATTACGCATGAGACTTTGCCTCGATTGCTGCCGCCGCTTCTGCAAACGTCTGCATGGCGCTATTGTAGCCAATTTGGAACGAGTGCTCGGCAACGGACGCGACCAGCCCTTCCAGAATTTCAGATAGGATCTCGTTCTGTGCTTCGTTCAAATACGGTCGAATAAGTGCCGCTGCCTGACGATTGCTTACATCTACGGCATCCTTAAACTTCTCCTGACTCTGCTTGATCTCGTCAGCAGTCTGAAATACATCTCTTAAAAAGCTCATTTTAATCTCCTTTTTCATGTTTATAATCGTATTTTCCAGCTCTTCCCCAGCGGGGTACGGAGCAGCTTCTGGGTCCCACATATTATGCAGCACCTCCTGGGGTGTTATTGACCTTCTGCGCATCGAGCCATTCCATCAGCCCTTCGCGGAAGATCCGGTAGCTATTGCCCACCTTTACCGCCGGGAAGCCCGGTTTACTCACCAGCCGATAGACAAAATTCTGCCCGAACCCCAACAGCTCTGCCACCTCGGCAACGGCCATCATGGGCGAGAGCTGTGTCGCAGTCGTCGGCTTTCCAGTAGTGTTCTTTTTGCTTCGTGTCATAATTTGTATGCTCCTATATAATCGGATTGTATTTTTTGGCAGTCAACTGGGCGTTGCCAAATTACGCCTTATTGTTTTTTTGCTACACGCTATCAAATCTCTTTGTTTTGCTTGTACCAACAGTATATCACCGCTTGTATTAAAATTCAATAGTTATCTGTGATTTTTTCTTCTGTATTTTAAGCAAATCTCAATAACACCTTTTTTTGAATGGTTCTATTGCCTTTTTGTTGATTTTTAACAAGCGCATGCCATTTTCACATCAGATATAAAACAATCTGTATAAAGCGTCGTATCAGGCATCGTTTCCAGCACTGAGAGGATTTGGGTTCCCCCTTCTGCCGCTCTCCGACCTCCGTTCAGGCAATCATGCCATCCATAGTGCACCACCTCCTGGGCTTCCATTGGCGAAATTGCGCCCTTTTTCGCTTATTGGCGATACCATGTCTCTTTTTGGTTTTCCCCACTCCACTCAACATCGCCACACTGGCGAAGTTGATTTTCGCCGCGTATTCGTCATTTTTATGCAACTTCGCCACACACCCGTCTGACTGCCCGTACAGCGCACAAGGAGGTGATGAACTTGAACTTTCCGTCAGCCTGCCGCACCCGCTTGGTTTGGATCTTTTTCTCTTTTACAAGGAATGTATGTGCCCGCTCAACGGTGCGTTTGCTGCATCCTGTTTCGTCCATTACCAGCTTTTTCAGATTCATACCAGCCATCGGTCCCTGCTCTTTCAGAAGGGCCATGATGGACTCCTTGGCATCCCGCTGCGACGGCTCCAATGGCATCGGCTTGTCGGCCACTCCTTATAATGCTTCTCCGTGGTCGCCGCCAGCACTGCCCTGACGGTTTCCACCTCTGCGCCTGCCTTATTTTTCACACCTACCGTCTGGGTATGGAAGAGGATACTCCGTGCCTTAGCGCCAACGTTCAGCTTTTCCTGCGTTACATAGGTGACGCTCTCGTCCATCGGCAGTCTCCCTAGAATGGTCACGCTGCGAGCGGCATTCCACAACTCACCCGAACCAGCCAGCAGCATCCTCGCATCATCGCCCGCCTTCTTTACCATGTGAGATACAATAACCACGCTGAACTGATCTGCCAATGCTTTTTCCTGCAGCATATCAAGCGCCCTGCGCATCACATCACCATTTGCCGCTGCATTCCCCTCCAGAAAGCTCCTGAGCGGGTCGATGATAACCCAGTGCCGGATGCAGCTCATCAATAAGCTCAAACAAGCTTGCCCCAATAACAAGCTTTTTCTTTTTCTGCTGCCAGTACCAGCCGGGAGTCGCGTAAAACACCCTGCGCATATCCGCCTCTGCCGCGATCATGCGCGGAGCCAGAGACATGCCGGGGTCATCCTCGCTCGTAAGCACTAAAACATTCCCCTGTGCAACTGCAGCATCAGGGAAGAGCATCGTGGGACGTCCGGTCGTTACGGCAG
>ENA-ORMR01002785-ORMR01002785.1-human-gut-metagenome-genome-assembly--contig:-NODE-2785-length-10214-cov-1.918693_pt1 | contig 10214 bp, 10 predicted proteins | sample MGYA00242107_ERZ509003 | MGnify/ENA primary metagenome ERZ509003 (study PRJEB26280, sample SAMEA2338699) | human gut metagenome | biome: human gut; feature: human-associated habitat; material: faeces... | reverse complement strand
AGGGAAAGATATTTGATGAAGTTCTGCCATGTCCTTATTTTGAAGCTACAAAAATACGAATTTATAGTTATCCATTCGATGAATTTCATTACATTTACAGAAAAATAAAGACAGATGAACAAATTATACCTGCTCGATGCCTATGCACTCATATATCGTGCTTACTATGCGCTCATACGCACCCCGCGAATAAATTCTAAGGGATTCAATACTTCTGCAATTTACGGATTTGTCAATACACTTGAAGAAATAAAGCGGCTCTCCCCCACCCACATGGCTGTGGCGTTCGACCCGAAAGGCGGCAAAACTTTCCGCAACGAACTCTACCCGCTCTATAAGGCACAGCGCGAAGCAATGCCCGAAGACATTCGCAAATCCGTGCCCGTAATCAAGGACATTATCAAGGCTATGAACATACCTATACTTGAAGCTGAAAACTTTGAGGCTGACGATATTATAGGAACAGCGTCCAAGAAATTCGCTTCGCCCGAAAATGAAGTTTACATGATAACCGGTGACAAGGATTACGGGCAACTCGTAAACGAAAACGTGTGGATGCTTAAACCTTCACACGGCGGCGGATTCGAAAAAATGGGTGTGGAAGAAATCAAATCCAAATACGGTTTGAATTCTCCCCTTCAAGTGATAGACCTGTTGGGACTGATGGGCGACACAGCCGATAACATTCCGGGATGTCCGGGAGTTGGCGAAAAAACTGCCGCAAAACTTTTGTCGCAGTTCAAAAACATTGACGACATAATAGCAAACGCAAAAAACATAAAAGGAGCACTCGGGAAAAAAATAGAAAATTCCGAAGAGCAAATCAGACTTTCAAGAACTCTTGCGGTGATTCGCACCGACGTTCCCATTTCGTTTTCATTCGACGACCTGAAAGTAAAAGAACCTGATTCGGAAAAATTGAAAAAAGAACTGACACCGTCAGGCCGAACAATTCCGAACCATGTTGAAACGAATGGGTGCGGAACCGGAAAAAAACATCGGCGACTTTGCCGGAGGACTTTTTGATATGGTTGAACCGGAAAAGGGAGAAAAACAAAAAAGTGTTAATAAAAATATAAAAACAAGCGTCCGAAAACTCGAAAATTTTGGAGCAGAGCCGACCAACTCCCAAGAAGAAGAAAAATATCGCAGTATTTCGAGCCTAAAAACACTACCCCACTCCTATTATCTCATTGATAATGAAAACGAAATGCGCGAATTATGCCAAAAATTCCTGTCATCGGATTTCTTAAGTTTAGACACGGAAACCACATCAACCGATGCAATCAACGCAGAATTGGTTGGTTTGAGTTTCTCAATACGAGAATTCGAGGCTTTTTACATTCCCATACCTCCCGAAAGGGAAAAGGCACAAAAAATAGTGGATATTTTCAAACCCGCATACGAATGCGAAAATTTGAAAATAGGTCAGAACATAAAATACGACATACTTGTTTTGCGCAATTACGGAGTTCGCGTTGGCGGAAAGCTTTGGGACACGATGGTGGCGCATTATATTTTGCAGCCGGAGCTTCCTCATAACATGGATAGCCTTGCTGAAAAATATCTTGACTACTCCACTATTAAAATTGAAGAACTTATCGGACCAAAAGGTAAGAATCAAAAGAATATGCGCGAGCTTTTGCCGCAAAACATATATGAGTACGCCTGCGAGGATGCCGATGTAACTCTCCGGCTTCAGAATGTATTGAAACCCGAACTCACAAAAGCGGAAATGGAAAACCTTTTCAACGATGTGGAAATGCCTCTTGTCAACGTGCTTGTGGAAATGGAGGAAAACGGAATGAGTATTGATACGGCGGCTCTCAAAGAAACTTCGGAACTTTTCACTCAGCGCATGAACAAATACGAAGAAGAAGTCTACAAAATAGCCGGGGAAAAATTCAATCTCTCATCTCCCAAACAAGTTGGCGAAGTTCTTTTCGACAAAATGGCTCTCGATCCGAAAGCCAAGAAAACTAAAACGGGACAATACGTTACTTCGGAAGAAGTTCTGGCTAAACTGCGGAACAACAACCCGATAGTTGACCTTATTCTCAAATATCGCGGCATGAAAAAGCTGATTTCAACCTACCTCGATGCCTTGCCGCAGCTGATAAATCCGAAAACGGGAAAAATACATACCTCTTTCAATCAAACTGTTACGGCTACCGGAAGATTAAGTTCGAGCAATCCGAATTTGCAAAACATTCCTGTGCGCGGAGACGACGGAAAAGAAATACGCAAAGCATTTATCCCCGAAAACGGATGCGAGTTTTTCTCTGCCGATTACTCTCAAATAGAACTTAGAATCATGGCTCATCTTTCGCAGGACCAACATATGCTCGCAGCTTTCAATAATAATTACGATGTTCACGCAGCTACTGCCGCCAAAATCTATCATAAACCTATTGAGGAAGTAACCAAAGACGAACGGCGCAAGGCTAAAACCGCCAATTTCGGCATTATTTACGGCATTTCCGCCTTCGGACTTTCGGAACGTCTGAATATTTCCAGAAGAGAAGCCAAAGAACTAATTGACAATTACTTCAAGGAATATCCGAGAATAAGGGAATACATGGACGAAAGCATTGAAAAAGCGCGCGAAAAGGGATATATTGAAACTATTCTCAATCGCCGCCGCTACCTTCCCGACATAAATTCGAGCAATTCGGTTGTGCGCGGATATGCAGAGCGAAACGCTATAAACGCTCCCATACAGGGCAGTGCCGCCGACATAATTAAAATTGCCATGGTTAGGATTTACAAACGTTTCAAAGAGGAAAATATGCGCTCGAAAATGATTCTGCAGGTTCATGACGAATTGAATTTCAGCGTATTTCCCGACGAAAAAGAAAAGGTTAAGAACATTGTGGTTGAGGAAATGGAAAAGGCCTATCCACTGTCCGTTCCCTTGAAATCAGACTATGGGTGGGGTAAAAACTGGCTCGAAGCCCATTGATTTTTCAAACCCTTTCCCCCCACTCCGCCACGGTTGTTTTTAATGTAAAATTCAACTTTGAAGAAAAAAAGTTTGCAGAATGAAATGTTTTGAGTAATTTTGCACTGCTATTTAACGATAGCATCGTGTTTGTTCCATGGTGTAATGGCAGCACTAGAGTTTTTGGTTCTCTCAGTCATCGTTCGAATCGGTGTGGAACAACTAAAATGGCGATACGCTTCGGTGTATCGCTTTTTTTATATTTCAATTAATATTCCGCAATTCATTTCACGCATTTAATATTATTTACTATCATTGCATTATCAAACATTAATTGAAATGAACAGCGTTTTCAATAAGCTCACAGCCGTTGCTGTCTTCATGTTCATAGGCATTTCGGCTTTTTCACAGGAAAAAACTTCCAAGAAAATCGAAGGAATATGGCAGCTTGTAATTCCTTCGCGAAACATATCCGACAATCAAAAGAAATTTGTGGATACGTGGAAAATTTACAGTGGCGACGGAACTTACACAATCATGAGCAACAATACTCCGACGGGCATTTCCATGTTGAAAGCCCAGGGAAAATATACCGTTGTAAACGATTCTGTGGTTAAGGAAACAAATGAAATTTCGCAAACAGGGAAAGCAGAAAAAACCGACTGTATAAGAGTGGAATTCATTGGAAAAGAGTTGATGAACACCTATCACAACATCAATTCCAAAGAAGGAATTTGGGAAGAACTCTGGAAACGTGTAAGCACTAATGCGGATGATTCCGACATGGAATATCTCAACACAGAAAAAGACAATTATAAAGTTTCAAGAGACCTTGACGGAATCTACACCGTTACCGAAAAAATGCCGGAATATTCGGGAGGAAGCTATGAAGACTTGGTTAAAAAAGTATCCCAAACCGTTGTCTATCCCGAAGAAGCTCAGGAAAAAGGACTTGAAGGCATTACATTGGTGCGGTTTGTGGTAAACAAAAAAGGCAAAACCGAGAATCTGCAAATCATGCGCTCTTCCTACCCCATTCTCGACGAAGAAGCCAAGAGAGTTATCAGTAAACTTTCTTTCATTCCGGGAATGCACGACGGCAAAAAGGTGAAAGTTTATATGACAATACCCGTTAATTTCAAACTCAGATGATTTTGAAAAGGGTTTCATACCACCTTTTCATAACCTTTTCATACATCCGAAAAAACATAAGCCATGTCGTAAAAAATACAAGGCACATATTTTAAAATACAAGGCACTTATTTCAAAATATATGCCTTATGTTTTTTTTCATTACCGCCCTGTTTCTCACCATGTTTGGTATGGTGTTTGTTATATTGCATATTCGTCTTATTATTAAACATTTACGATAATGATGTTTTATATTAGACAGAAAACAAAAACAGGACGGAGTTTAAGAGCTTCATCCTGTTTTTCGTTACGTTTTATATGATGTTTCGTTATTCCTCGGGAGCGAACATTGGATCCCATGGTGGAAGCAAGATAGCCTTTTGTTTGAGCAAATCGAGCGTAGGCTGCGAAATATATTTCTTTTCAGCCACAAGACGGAACAAATATCCGTCAAACCACGAATCACTCATTATTAGGTGTCCCCTGTAACCGTAATCACTACCCCAACTGTTTTCTACTTCCCACTTCACTGGTTTTCCGTCTTTTTCCAGATCAACCGCCATAAGAGTCATGGCATGTGAAGACATTGAAGCAAAACTTACGATACGTTCTTTCTTGGTCATATTGAAATCCGTTCCCATGATTGAAGAATAATCATAGTTAGCACTGTCGAGCACACCGGTGTTCTTGTCAAGGAATTTGCCCACATCGCAAGACATGTACATCATTGTACTGTCCTTAATGGAGCGAATGGCTATGGCTTTGATTGAATCCATGGGTAGATTAAGATAAGTCCAGTTCTTTCCGTCGTAAGAATGACGGTCAAAGTCAATTTCGTAAACCTTGTTGTACGGACGAGTAGGGTCGTTCATGAGCATAACATAGTTGTTGTTCAAATCGTTAGCCACATATTCTTCATAGAAACCCTTCGGCGTGTATTCTTTTGTACTTATCGGTTTTCCGCTTTTGTCTGTCATAGTCCACGTAAACTTTTCAGGAGGAGTTCCGAGGAACAACGAAAGCATGTGATATACCGTTCCGAGCATTTCAACCTTTCGCTTTTGAATTTCGTCTTTCTTGGCACCTTTTGCAGCCTTTTCGCGAAGTTCCAAACCAAATTGGCGGAGTTTATAGCTTATAAGCATGTTCATTCTGCTTGTATTGTTAGAAGCGAAAGTCTCAGGCATTATGTCGGAAGGCACAACTCCGTATTTCGAAATAATGTCTGCAATTCCAGTGAACTGACCGCCGTCGGAAAGAGGATTCTTGAAAAGCCACTCGACAAGCTTGTCGTCCATAGGTTTCTTGGCGTTGTCAATGATTCCTTGGAGAAATAAATTTGATTTCTCAAGTTGGTCATAGAAAAAACTGTAACTTTGCGAAAACTTGAAATCTCCCAAACCATATTTGGCAATCATTTTGGCACGCATTACATTAAGACCCGTAAAAAGCCAACATCTTCCCGAAGATTTTTGGTCGGTAATGCCTTCAGACTTTACATAGTTTAAAAAAAACTTGTTTTGCGCCACGGGATTAGCCGCGTTTCGCGTTAGAACATTAATGTCCGTAGCCGTTAGAGCATTGGCGAGTGCTTTGTCTGCCGCAGCAGAGCCCTGCATCTTTTTCAGTTTTCCCAAAACATCGGGAGTGATGGCTCCGTTGTTCTGTGAAAAAGCCGAAAAACCGCATACCGCAACTGCAAGCAGGGTAGTGGTGATTCTATTCATAACTATTTTAATGATTAATATATGTCTTAGATGCAAATTTAGCTGTTTATTTTTTATTTAAGCTAAACACACCGCAGGCAGCAACCATTGCCTCATATATTATATATATCATCCTGTTTTTATTTTCTAAAAAAGAAGATGATAATTATAATACGGTGTGGAAAATGTGGAAAACTCAGAAAAAATAAAGAAATAAGGTGTGCATAGAATTGAAAAACAGAAAAATAAGAAGGCAAAGCATATTGTGTAAAACTGTTGATAAGTCTGTGAAAACGGTGTTGAAATGTCCGTGGCTTATTAACCTGAACTCGTAAAAGCCCGTATTTTTGTTGATACGGTTTATAAGAATAAACAACTTTTCAACAGGTTTTCCACCGACTTATCCACCGTTTTTCTAATTTTGCGGAATAATGAGAAAGCTAAAAGTTACGGAACTGAAAAGAATAGATGTTCGTCAGTTCAAAGCATCCGATAAAACTCCTCTCACAGTTGTTCTCGACGACGTAAGGAGCATGTATAATGTAGGTTCGGTATTTCGCACGGCAGATTCCTTCAGACTTGAAAAAATAATGCTTTGCGGAATAACAGCGTGCCCGCCTCATCCGGAAATTCACAAGACTGCTCTCGGCGCGGAGCTTTCAATGGAGTGGAAGAAGTGCGAAAATACTATAGAAGCGGTAAACAAACTCCATGAAGAAGGTTATGAGGTTTACGCTCTCGAGCAAGTGGAACACAGTGTGCCGCTTCAGAATTTCAAGGTGGAACAAGGAAAGAAATATGCCCTGATTCTCGGAAACGAAGTCAAAGGTGTATCGCGAGAAGCGGTAAATATTTGCGACGGAGCAATAGAAATTCCGCAATTCGGAACTAAACATTCCATGAATGTATCGGTTTCGGGAGGAATTGCAATATGGCAGATTGCTTCTCAACTACTAAAGTTGCAATAAAAATATATGCTTTCGGCAAAATATATAAAGAGTGTTTCGGCGGAATTAGGTTTTTCGGCGTGCGGAATCTGTAAGGCGGAAAAAATGAACAAGTCTTATTCCGATTATGTCAAAAGATTTATAGCCGAAGGCAGAAATGGTGAGATGGATTACCTTTCCCGAAATATGGATATGCGTTTTAATCCGGAAAAACTCGTAGAAGGTACGAAGTCCATCATATCTGTTGCGCTCAATTACTATCCTGCGCGAAAAATGAATGCTAAGGAATATACTTTTTCGTATTACGCTTACGGCAAAGACTATCATACGGTAGTTAAACAGAGGCTTTTTGAACTTTTCAACAGATTAAAGAAAAGCTGTGAGGGAAACGAAAAAGAATTGGAGGGTAGGGCGTTTTGCGATACTGCTCCTGTTTCGGAACGTTACTGGGCTTGGCGTGCCGGTGTTGGTTTTATAGGCAAGAATACCCTTTTGATTATACCGCATAAAGGTAGTTTCTTTTTTCTTGGGGAACTTTTCGTAAATGCCGAGGTAGACAAATATGATGAACCCTTGAAAAATTATTGCGGAAACTGTACTAAATGTATTGATGCCTGTCCCGGCAATGCCATTTTCGAACCTTACAATCTCGATGCAAGGAAATGTTTGTCGTATCTCACTATTGAGAGCAGAAAAGAACTGCCTGCGGGCACGGAAAACAAAATGGATAATTGTATTTACGGATGCGACAGATGTCAGAGTGCTTGTCCTCACAACAATTTCGCTACTCCCACTGATGTCATTGAGTTTGCGCCGTCCGAAGAGCTTTTCGAAATGAAACGAGAGGATTGGGATTCGCTCACCGAAGAAGAGTATAGAAAACTATTCAAAGGCAGTGCTGTAAAAAGGGCAAAGTATTCCGGACTAATGCGTAACATTAATGCCGTGAACAAGAAAAAATCAAAATAATCAGTGAGATAAGTATGTGATAATAAAAAGAAAAAAACTTTTTGGTGTCATAAAAATTTCTCCATATCAAACTTATTACATACCTTTGCAGAAACGAAAGACAAAAGGATTCCATGGCTTTGCTTTGGGATTCTTTTAGTTTTTTATCCTCTTTGAAAGGGGAGAATAAAACAGATTAATAACTTAAAAAATATACAGACTTATGGCTTATATGTCCCAAGAGGGCTACGACAAAATGGTGGCCGAACTAAGACACATGGAAACAGTTGACCGTCCTGCGGCATCGGAGGCGATTGCAGAGGCACGCGACAAAGGCGATCTCTCGGAAAACAGCGAATATGATGCTGCAAAGGAAGCTCAAGCCATGCTTGAGATGAAAATAAACAAACTGAAGGCTGCTCTTGCAAGTGCAAAAATCATAGATCCCAAGAAACTTTCCACCGACACGGTTCAGATTCTCTCCACTGTGGAAATGGAGAATGTAAAGAACAAGGCACGCATGAAATATACCATAGTTAGCGAAAGCGAAGCCAATCTTCGTGAGGGCAAGATTTCGTCTCAAACTCCCGTTGCCCAAGGTTTGCTCGGACACAAGGTTGGCGATGTGGTTGACATCAAAATTCCGCAAGGCGTTGTGCAGCTTAAAATCGTGAACATCTCAATCTAAACAAAAATGGCAGGAATATTTGCTAAAATTGCCGCCGGCGAAATACCTTCATACAAGGTTGCGGCAAACGAGGAGTTCTATGCTTTTCTCGACATCAATCCTATGGTGATGGGACATACTCTTGTTATTCCGCGCCGTGAGGAAGATTATATTTTTGATTTGAGCGATGACGAACTGGCACGCATGATTGTATTCGCAAAACATGTGGCTGTGGCATTGAAAAAGGCTTTTCCGTGCAAGAAAGTGGGAATGGCTGTGCTGGGACTTGAAGTGGCCCATGCGCATATCCACCTTATTCCCATGCAAAGCGAAAAGGACATGGATTTCCACCGCGAAAAACTCTGTCCGAAGCCCGAAGAAATGAAAGAGGCTGCCGAAAAAATCAGCGCGTACTTCGAGATTTGATAGATAACTATAATTGGAAATAAAAGCAGACTTGCTTTCGGGCAGGTTTGCTTTTTTGTTTTTATGTGGTGTGATTCCGAAGGGTAGGGAAGCGTATTTTCCGGTTTTGTTTGTAGCTTTTTGAAGCGCAAATATATGCACGAAAAAAACACATGGCTTATCGTGAAAAATACAAGGCACTTATTTTAAAATATGTGCCTTATGTTTTAAAATATATGGCTTGTATTTTTGGGCTTTTGCAATATGGTTTGTTTCAATAACTTACGAAACCCGAAAAAAAGCCGTTTTCCTGCACGTTTTTTCGAGTGTAAATTGGGCGTTTCGGGATGTTTGTGTCGCTTTTAATGTTGTTATTCTTGCAAAGCAGAATATAAAAGCGGATATTGGCGGCATATTTCTCGCATTTTATGACTAATTTTGCAACTATTATATATTTATAGTTGCAATATGGTGCTGAACTATATTTGGATAGCCTTTTTTGTGATAGCTTTCGCCGTGGCTTTGGTGAAACTTTTGTTTTTTGGCGACACAGGAGTGTTTCCCGAGATAATGAATTCCACTTTCACAACTGCCAAGACGGCTTTTGAAATTTCGCTGGGGCTTACCGGTGTGCTTTCCCTATGGTTGGGTGTGATGAAGATAGGTGAGAGGGGAGGATTGGTCCAGGCTCTGTCTCGCGCTCTCTATCCTGTTTTCAGTAAACTCTTTCCCGATATTCCCAAGGGTCATCCTGCGGTGGGCAACATCTTTATGAATATTGCCGCAAACATGCTTGGTCTCGACAATGCCGCCACTCCGCTCGGACTGAAAGCCATGGAGAGACTTCAGGAATTGAACCCTAAAAAAGATACAGCCACCAATCCCATGATTATGTTCCTTGTGCTAAACACGAGCGGGCTTACCATTGTGCCGGTTGGGGTTATGGTCTATCGTGCACAGCTTGGCGCGGCTCAGCCCACGGATGTGTTCGTTCCCATATTGCTTGCCACATTCGTTGCAAGTCTTGTTGGAATAATAGCCACGAGCATTTACCAGAAGATAAACCTGTTTAACAAAACCTTGCTGCTTACTCTCGGCGGCGCGTGCGTGTTTTTTGCACTCATAATCTGGGGATTTTCAAATCTCGACAAGGCTTCCATGGATTTGGTGGGAACTTCGGCTGCCAACATACTTCTGTTTTCCATTATAATAGCTTTCATTCTCGTGGGAGTGAGAAAAAAGGTAAATGTTTACGATGCTTTTATAGAAGGAGCCAAAGGTGGTTTTGAAACAGCGGTGAGAATTATTCCTTATCTCGTGGCAATACTTGTGGGCATAGGCGTTTTTCGCGCTGCAGGTGCCATGGACTGGATAATTGACGGCATAGAGTGGGTGGCAGTTCGGTTTGGCGCAAACACAGACTGGATTGGAGCCATACCCACAGCCATTATGAAACCATTGAGTGGTAG
>ENA-ORMR01002780-ORMR01002780.1-human-gut-metagenome-genome-assembly--contig:-NODE-2780-length-10225-cov-3.298918_pt1 | contig 10225 bp, 8 predicted proteins | sample MGYA00242107_ERZ509003 | MGnify/ENA primary metagenome ERZ509003 (study PRJEB26280, sample SAMEA2338699) | human gut metagenome | biome: human gut; feature: human-associated habitat; material: faeces... | reverse complement strand
GCCGTAGACAAGGCGGAACTGGGCGACGGCTACCGGGTCGTCGAAGTGAAGGAGGAGCCGACGGGTTTCGCTGCGATCATCGCTTCGCTGAACGTGAGCGTCCGCGAAGCTTTCGCCCGTTCGGAACTGGGACTGATGATGAAAGAGTACAACACCGTGCGCGAGGCCCTGAACCAGCAGGGCGTCCTGATGTACTCGCCCTGGAAGGTCGAAGTGCGTTGATCCGCACGTATCGTGAAAAAGAGGCGTCTCCGGATGAAGGGGGCGCCTCTTTTCAGTTCGTCGTATCCGGCGTGAGCGGCGAGGTTTTGAACCGGCTGCGGTAGTCGCTGGGCGTGGTTCCGAGGTGGGCGCGGAACAGATGGTTGAAATTCGAGACGTTGGTGAATCCGCAGCGGGGGCCTATTTCCGAAATGGGGAGCTGCGTCTCGACGATGAGCTGCGCGGCCCGGTTGATGCGGAAGCTGTTGATGTATTCCAGCACCTTATCGGCGACCACTCGGGCGTCCTCGGCCCCGGCATACGCTTTCGCGGATTCCGAAGGTGGTTCCGTAGGCTTTGTTTCCGGCTCGGTCTGAGGGGGAGTCGTAGACTCAGGGGCTTTCTCGCTTTCCGGTTCGGTAGTCGACATGGGATCCGCCGGCTTGGCAGGGGCTGTCGTCTCATTTTCAGTTGGGTCTGATGTGACGGTCGTATCCTGAGATATCCGGCTCTCCTCCAGGGAACTCTCCGATTCAGTCTGGTGAGCAGAGGACTCATTGGCAATTGCTGAGCCCGGAGCAACTGAAGGCGCGGAACTATCAGCCGAGTCTGTGGTATGGCAGGCGGCAAGCGTCAGGCAGAATGCCAATACGCAGGATAAAATCAAAAGCTTTTTCATGATGCATACTCCCGGTTCGTGTTTTTACCATCATTACACGGACGAGTCTGGGATTTTACAACTCAGCACGCAAGCTTATAAAAGCCGCGGTCCGCTTCGTCGACGCAACGGTCAAGGATTTCGTAAAATCGCTTGGCATCCAACTCAGTATCCAGCCAGTGTGTGGCACGGTAGGAATAGCAGCCGACTTCGTCGTTGATCGCATGACTTCCAAGCACGCTTCTCAGATTCAGATCGTTTGTGATCCGGCACTGTTTTGCGGTACCCGGATGGGTAAGCGCCTTGGCGAGGCAAACTACCATCAGCGGGTGAAGCTCGGAAAACGAGATCTGCAGGTAATAATCCCGATACCGGCCCATGATCGAAGTTTCATCCTGACTGTCGATCGGCAGCTCTGTCAGAAGCATCTGACGGGTATGCTCGGCGATCTCTTTCCTGCGATGCTGTTCTTGCTGACTCAGATCACAATGTAGCATAAAATCTCCTTTCTTTTCTCAATGCGGCATGGCAATGTGGGTGATGGCGCCCCAGATCCGGTTGGTCTCGTGATTGATCCCGAGGATTCGGACGGTGACTCTGGCGCCTCTCGGTGGGCGTCCCCGTTTGGGATAACTGCACAGGCAATCGATGCCGCCGTCCAGCGCCACAAACACGCCGTTCACATCCACCATACTGACAGTACCGACATAACGGTTGCCAACGGAATATCTGCGCAGGGCTTTCTCATACGGGTTTTCTCCCGCCTGTTTCACGGAGGCGGAAACCCGAACATGGCCACGGTCGCTGCGATCTACATCCAAGACCTTGACGAGGATGCGCTGGCCGGGCTGGAAGTGGGCCGCCGCGTCCATCCAGCGTTGGTAGCTCAGTTCTTTAAGGGGAATGTAGCTCTCCACGCCGAACAGGTCGATGAAGATTCCTGCACGGATGGCAGAGACAACTCTTGCTTCTGCGCAAACACCGGCATAGATGCGGTTGTTGCCGTCCCGGTCTGTGCCGAAATACATTTCTTTTCTTCGGGCACGCATAGCCTCAAGGCGGCTCGCCGCTGCAATACCGGATTTGGGATCGATGCCTTTGACAATATAGTCGACTTCGGCGCCGAGGCGCTTGGTCAGCATGTAATGAAGCATCTCATCCGGATCTCGTCCACGATAGTCCTCGGGCGGTTCGACTGCCTCAGCGGCAGGAATGATGACTTTGAACTCACCGTGATACAGGACTGCGAAGGCATGACGGGGGTTATCCGCCGACTGTTCCACACCCTGGATCGTCCCGGTCAGGATACGGCCGCTTCGCTGCGACTCGATGAGGTCGAGCAAATCGTTCTTGGCCTTATCCGCCTCCGTTTCGACCGTCGGGCGATCGTCAATGGACAGTACCGACACGCTCGGTTTGGTGTAAGTGCGTTTTTTCTTGGGTTTTGGCGCCGCATCGACGCCGTCTTCCTTGGCATTCGGTGCATTTTCAGGTTCTGTGTCAGACTGGGACGGTTCCGGCTCCGCCTTCTTGCGCCTACGGGGCTTTTTGACCTCGGTCTGGGATTCCGTCGGTTCGTTGAGAGCTCCGTCCGGAATTCCGGCCGAAGAGGCGTCCGCTTCCACCGAATCTGTTTCAGTCTGGGAGAGTGAGGTATCACAGGCGTCATCCGGTGCACATTCGGCAGGTGATGCTGTGATATTCTCCTCAGTCTGGGATTCCTGCGCCTCCAAAAGAGTCGTCATCTCCTTGGGAAGCTCTGCTTTCTTTTTGGTTGGCATAGATTGTCCTCCTTTATTTGTTAAAATTCACTCGGCGGTTGTGCCGAGCTGTATAAGCTTTTTCTGCGCGTCGCTTTCTTGGGCGGCGCCGGTTCGGTGTCAGACCGGATCGGCTCTGGAATCATCGTATCGGCTGCCGGCTGATAATCATATACCGATGCCTTTACGATCTGCTTTGCCATCGGGTGCTTTGTGAAATCCAGTTTGTTCAGCTTCAGAATGTTGTGCCCGCGTATGATGCAGAGCAGTTCCTCATTGGGAAGCCGTAAAACCTCATCCGGTGTGAGCAGCCGTCTGCGTCCCTGACCTTCGGTATGACGGTACTGGGGAATGACCTGCGCCACTGCGATGGTCTGACGGACCGTCATGGTGGAATTGACCTGCACCGACATATCACCGGACCGCGCTGAGATATACTCGGCTGATACGTCATCGGTGCAGCCGAGCATCAGCTGGATGTCGCAGTTGCCGATAATTTCGGCCCATAGATTCTTAGGATACCGGTTCTGCAACTGGCCGAGGCTCTGTACGGCAAGCATGACTCGGATATCTCTTGACCGCACAACGGAAAGGGATCTGGCAAAATCGGATCCATCTTCCGCGCCTCCGATGCGGCCCACATTGTTAAACTCATCCAGTATCAGATTAACGGGCACATCGCAGCGGCCGTTCGGGCGACCGTCGGCATAGCGAGTCAGTTTGATGAACATGAATGAGAAAAAGAGCGATGAAAGGAACGCCATCGTAGCGTCCTGATCGCTCAGCACGATGTAATAGATGCACTTGTTTCTGCCGGGTGCCGTCAGGTCAATGTCAGACCGACTCGTGATTCGTTGGACCGCCTGATTCTGAAGTACCTGAAGGCGGGTACCCAGTCCCAGTATGATGCCGGAACGCACCGTATCACTGGATTGGGCGAACAGATTAAATGGTGCCCGTGCCGGATGGTCAAGCGGCAGCTTGTCAAACATAGCGGTCAGCTGCCGCTCGCTGTTTTGTGTGAGCAGCTGATATACGGCGGAAAGATGCTTCATATCGGGGCTTCGGGTCCGATCCTGGTCAATGAGCAGGATGAGCGCCTTCAAAAGATTGCCCTCACCGTTGTCCCAGAAGTGGTCGCCCTTGCCTGAGCTGGTGTTGCCGATGATGACATTGGTCAGCACCTGTGCCATCAATGTGTCGCCGTTCAGGTCTGACATGCAGTTCCACGAGTCGCTGTGCTCAGGGGATACGAGATTGTAGATCTTCACATCGTAGCCCGCTTTTCGGAACATTTCCGAGGTGTCGGCATATAGCTCGCCCTTGCTGTCGGTCACGATCACGGACTCGCTGCGCCGCAGTGCCTGAAACAACGCATTGCGGATGATCGCACGCGACTTCATGGTACCGGATGCGCCGAAAACGGCAATATGGCGGTTGAGTCTGGTGTCTTCCGGCATACAGACGGCTTTGCCGTTGTACTCGCCGAGGATCGTACCCTTGGCATCAGGGACCGGAGATATCTCCAGAACTTCCTTCATTTCTTTTTCGTCCATCCAGGATGCCGTGCCGTAGATACCGGATTTGCTTCTGGCAAAGCCGCGGGGGTCATGCTGCTTCCCGTCAAACTTATCGTGGAGTTTCACATAGGCGAAGATGGCGCCGGCGATCAACAGGATCATCAGAATGCCTTTGATCCCGTTGCCACTGAAAGCCGCTGGGAAACAAATCAGCGGATTCCAGCTTGCCGGTTTCATCGTGCTCTCGCCGGAAACACCGCCGCTGTCCATCCACGCTGCGTAGTTGCCGAGCAATTGGCCAAGCATTCCGCCCAGATAGAACAGCCCGACGCATCCCAGTATGGCGGCGATGATAATGGCTATCTTGCGGTTTTTATCGTTCAAATAAATCCCTCCTTTCCGGGTCAAGTTCTGCCTCCACAGCGTCAAGCCCAATCGTTTTTATTGTTATGCGGTTCCCGAGATACTCCCGGATGAATGCCATCTGGTATGGGTAACACAGCACCTCATAATTCCCACGCTGATTCTCGACGGCTTCCTTGAAGCGAACCAGCCTTGCGAGATCTCCGTCCAGATGTGAAAACACATAGGCATCACCGATTTTTGCGTCATACTCAAACAGCCCGCGGTCATAGGTCCGCACATCCGGGTCGAATAAAAGCTCCAAAAGCCGTTCTTTCCAATCGGGTACGGTCATAAGCCGCAGCTGGCGACTGCCATGCTCATCCATAGGAATGAAATACAGATTGCGGTAGATGGCATCAAACCGGAACTCAGGTCGCTTGGTTGTGTCGGACTCCAGCAGTGTCTTCAGCGCTACGCTCTCAGACTGGCCGAACAGAATGGCGGCCGGTGTTGCATCGGTGCCGGCATTCAGGCGGCTAATCTCAATAACGCTGTGCAGCGTTTTGAACTCGCCCTTGCCGCTCCATTTCATCACGGCGCTGCGCGTGTTATAAACGGCGTATGGCCGCTGTCCAAGATAGGCGGTTCCCACCATCCGGGTAAACATCGTTTTGTTCATCTCCGCTTCGCCGAGCTTCTTCAGTTCTTTGGCAAGATAAAAGCAAGGCGCATTGGGTATTCGTTGGGTAATGGTCCGGTTTTGAAGAATGGGAAGTATATACGGTCGGCATTCAATACCTGAGCGCATACACATAGCCACGGCTTCGGCAACACGGTGGTTTCTGTCCCGGTGTGCGGCATTCCCAGGGAATTTGTGTTCCCAAAAGGCGTCCATGTAATACCGGTAAGCGTCAGGGTGAAGCCAATCCAGTATGGGGAGAGCACCCTTATAAAAGCGCACAGATCTGCCGTTGCCTTTTCCGGTAACGGTAAGCAGGCGTGTGGTCAGTTCCGTTTCCGATTGAGGGATGCGGAATGTTTCCGGTGTGGTGAGTTTATGAACCATGGCTTTATAAGCGCGTTCATTGCCGAGTAGGTAGAGTGAACGAATCGGATATTCACCGACGATGGAAAGCATTGTGATGAGCTGCCGGAGCTGACTGCCCGGGCGGAAGTATTGCATAGGCGCATCACCTCGCTTTGTAAGAAATTCCGACCACATGACTGCTCTCTTTGTCGGAATTTCCGCCGTGAAATCTGCCCCAAATCGCCGCTATACCGGGCGTTTTCGACTCCCAATTTCTTATGTAAGTTTTCCGGGGCGGAAAACGGCGGTTTTTACATAAGATTTTCCCCTTAACAAAAGCGGACTTCATAGAGCTTCACCCCCTTATCCGGCAGCGTTTTCTCTTCGACCATCCACATAGGAAAATCGTGTTTGGGAATCACATAGACTTCCGTGCGGTCCTCGCTTCCGGCAGCGCTGCAATAGTAATGCGAGCAAACTGCCGGGTGATCGTCGGGCAGAACATACAACGCCAGAATATCCGTGACCATATTGGTTTCGATATTATCGTGATCCCGCATGGCCCGTTCCGGTCGGCTTCTGTCATACACATGGCGGTAGGCAAGCACACAATCCCGAAAGCGGACCGGGGGCTTGCCATCAAAGAACTTCCGCATAGCCGGATAAAGATAAGGCCGGATATAGTCCGCTGAACCGGACGCTTTCTTCGGCAGCAGTGCCGGAATGCGAACCGAGAACCATCCCTCGGCCGTAAATCCGACCTCGACAGGGATCGTATCGGATATGATTGCATCCGTCTGGACCGTTGCCCCGGCTGCTCCGGTGTAGGCCGGAAGGACTCGGGTAAGAAGGACCGTCTGCTCGGACAGCCGAAGCGCCCGGTTATAGCTTTCCGGGAGGTTTCCGTTTTCGTAAAACCAACGGACAGCAGCGGCCTGCTCCTTCATGCGGGAAAGCTTGGCTTCTACTTTGCCGAGCGTCTTTATATAAGTTGTTTCAGTCTTCATGCTCGGTCGCCTCCTCACTGTAAAAACGGACTTCCGGTTCGTCCTGGCCGCAAAAATCCACCGTGGCGAACAGACACGGCGCATTCGGCAGCCGAACAGTGCTCACCATATCGATTCGAGGCACCACAACGATATATTTCATATCTTCCTGGGGCTGAAGCAGCTTCAACAGATTCTGCTCGCCGTCATAGAGCACCACGATTTCATAGCCGACATTTTCTTTCAGGAAAAATAGCTGCGACGGGTAGACCGCTGGATAATGCGCCATCGGCTCCACCTTGTCAATGAACCGGAGCAGCACCCATATCGCCAGAATCATCCGCTGATCCGGCTGACACATCGGGTCAAGTCCGATATAATAACCGCCGGAAACATCCGCAATGCGCATTTGCCTTTTCAGATTCCGCAGGATCTTTTCTGCCGTCTGCGGCGGCTTTTGCAGCATTTTTATGATTTGCGCACGGGGCAAGGCTCCATATTGCGAAAGCCATTTGACCACATACTGTTCATCGGTCAACAGCACGATAACCACCTCCTTTTTGTACTCATTTGCACCCAAATGCGTATTCTGTGCCAAATACGCATCGTTAATCTGCCTCTTGCTGCCGTTCCTTGAGGATAGCTTCCAGCTCGGCACGGTCGGTCGTGATCATTTCCTGTTCCTCTTTGGATGCCTTGATGATGACAGGCACCTTGCTGTTGTTGGAGCAGATCAGCGCCTCGCCGCGTTCAAAGCGGGTAATGGAACGGATCTCGGTTTTTGTGAGCTTCAGCGTATCCCGTACAAACTCCGCTTCGTCCGGCTCCAGGTTCAGAATGATCTTGTTTTTGGAATTGTTGATAATTGCCCGACCGTAGCGCCCATCTTCCAATCCGAAGAAATCGGACAGGTCCTGCGTTGCGGAAATCGCCGCACCGCCGAAGCCGCGGATGACCTTGAAAATTTCTAGGCAGAACTCTGCCGCCATTCTGTTGGAACCGGCACCGATCAACTGCCAGATCTCATCGATCATAATGGCCTTCTTTTTCGTGCGGTCGCTTTTGATTTTGTCCCAGACATAATCAAGGGCGATCATCATGCCCACAGGCAGCAGCTTGCCCTTCAGCTCCGACAGGTCGAGAACAATATACTTATTGGACAGGTCCACATTCGTCTGCTGATTGAAGGACTGCGCCGAGCCGGTAACAAAACGGCTGACAATGACTGCAATACGCTTGGTCATTTCATTCTTTTGCAGTTCCTCATGCAGATCTCCGAGGATCGGCATGGTCTTCATCTTCGGCGGAACGGCATTGCGGTCCGCATAGACCGAATCGTTATCATGCGTGATGCCGAACTTGCCGTAGGTGCGGATCAGCGCCTCATCCAGCATCTGCTCTTCTTCGTTGGTCATATCCGGAATCAGCAGTGAAAAGAAGATCATCAGCTGCTGAATTTTCTGCGCCAGAAGGGAGTCCATCTCACTATAATCCAGCTCATCAATCAGTTCCATTTCGGGGCTGATGGTGTGCCGGATCTCCATAATATTGATGCAGTGTGGTGAACCCGGCGCAATCTTGATAAACTGACCGCCGATGCGGTTGCACGCTCGCCGGAACTCATGTCCCTTGATAGGAGCAATGATATAGCACTGAATTCCGCGCATACGCATACGCAGCGCCAGCAACTGCATGGTAAAAGTCTTTCCGGCACCGCTGGTACCGAGCAGGTTCAAGTTGGCATTTTTATTTTTCTTCGTATCAAACAGATCGACGATGCACAGCGAGTTGTTATGGCGGTTGATTCCGAGCAGCACGCCGGTATCGTCCGACATCTCAAAGGATGTGAACATATAGGTAGAGGCCGCACCGCTGGTCAGCACATTCCGCTTGGACTTCTTTTCAAGCTTCGGGGATATCTGCAGAAACGGCATCACCGTGCGCAGGGCGTCCTCCTGCTGAAAGCTGCAGTCGCTGACATACATATCCATAGACTTGAGCATATCAGTCATCTGCTGCTTGCGCCACATCAGTTCTTCGTAGGTCCGTGCGGACACGGTCACGAACACCGACATGTAAAAAAGGTCCTCGTTGTAATTGGCGATCCCTTGCTTGATGAAATATCCGGCCTGAATGGAACCGGCAAGCTCCTCATAGTCGGTCGAGGTGTCCTGCATACTTTTAAGCTTCGTGCGGTTCAGGCGGATGCGCTGGGCAACCTTGTCGATGGTCTTGCTGCGGTTTTCCCGTCTTAAAAACACATCGACATCAATGCCTTCACCGGCATTGATGAGGGATGACATCCATCCGGCGCGGACCTTATTCGGGTATCCATTTCCTTTGATATACAGGAAGGAGTAGTAGAGGCCGTCCATAATGATGTAATTGCGGTGCGTCAGGTCAATGCCGCGCGGTGCGATAAAATGCGCCATACGGATATGTGGAATCGGATCGATGCCGATGACCTTGTTTTTCGCCGCCATCGTGTCTAAGACGATACGGTCGACGCGGGAATGAAACGGCTCCTCTACACAGGAACGGCGATTGAAAAACATATATAAAATCTCCGCCGTTGCTTCGTCGGGATCCTTCGGCTGAAGGATATTGTTGCCGCACTGCATGAAGTAGGCCCGGGCGTTCTGCTCGGCGGTTAGCAGTGTGCTGCAGATCTGTCCGTAGTCGCTGTTTTCGTTACGCCGCAGTTCTTCATACCGGAAAATCAAAAAGAAGCGCCTCGTCAGCGCTTCACGGCTTCCCACATCCTTAATGAGTCGGATATATCCCTCGCTGAGCTTCTTACACTGCTCACTTTCTTCGGTTGCCATTTCCTTTCGGAGCATAGCTATGTGCTTATCGGAATCAGCTTTGCGGGTGATGCTCTTGAACTGCAGATGCACCGGCGAAATTTTCAGCCAGCTTGCAAAGGAGCAGATGATCTCATACTGTTCTTCCTCCGAACGCAGCATAAAGTTGATGGGCTCAATTTCGAGGATCTTGATATACCGCCCGTCGGTCGTCTCAATAATGCCGTGTTCCAGATTTTTGATCGGAATGAAATCCTGGGTAAAGCTCAGCTTTTCAGGCTTTCTTTTTCCTGCTTTTCTTTTTGCGGAGCTGTCTTTGGTCATATTTGTATCCCACCCTTCTCAAATGCAGTTTTCTTCTGTGCGCCAGATAGCAGATAATGTGCCCTGCATACTGGAACAGCGAATCGCCGTCAATGCCCATAGCGGCGAGGATCCCGATCGGAATCAGCGTAACGGTCATCACAACGATGCGTATTGTGGTTGCCATCGGGATCAACATCAACTCCGGATATCCGACGGCCAATATCAGAATCAGTGCCTCGACCGCATTCCGCGGTTCCAGCATTCCGCCGAATATCTTTCCGGAGTCGGTATAGTTTGCAGGAATGGCAAAGGTTGTATTGAATTCTTTTTCTTCCATGATTCCTCCGTTCTTTTTTATCCCGGTGTATCACCGAAATCTACATTCTTCGGTCGGCGCAGTGCCAGTCCTGCCTCATAGCTCGGCGTATTAAAGATCACGCCCTCACCACCGGAGGAATGGACCCACATACGCTCGCCGTTTTCACCGTATCCGGCAAAAATAAGCACATGATTCCATCCGCCTCCGTCGTCATCCATCAGGAATCCCAGATCGCCGGGCAAAAGCTCTTCGGCGGTAATGGCATAGGATTCGTCCCACTGGCTCCCGGAGGCACCGTT
>ENA-ORMR01002779-ORMR01002779.1-human-gut-metagenome-genome-assembly--contig:-NODE-2779-length-10229-cov-4.708964_pt1 | contig 10229 bp, 5 predicted proteins | sample MGYA00242107_ERZ509003 | MGnify/ENA primary metagenome ERZ509003 (study PRJEB26280, sample SAMEA2338699) | human gut metagenome | biome: human gut; feature: human-associated habitat; material: faeces... | reverse complement strand
AGATATCTTCCTTCGCGCCGTACTCCACAAGGTTGCCGAGGTACATGACGCCGACGGTGTCGGAGATGTGCTCGACAACGGAGAGGTCGTGGCTGATGAAGAGGTACGTCAGCTTGTATTTATCCTGCAATTCGTTCAGCAGGTTGATGATCTGCGCCTGGATGGACACGTCGAGTGCGGAGACCGGCTCGTCGCAGACGATGAATTCAGGGTTGAGCGCGAGCGCACGCGCGATGCAGATACGCTGGCGCTGGCCGCCGGAGAACTCGTGCGGGTAGCGGTCCTTGTGGAAGGGCTGCAGGCCGCAGTTGTCCATGACCTGGTCGATGTAATCGTTGAATTCCGCCTTCGAGACAAGGTTGTGCTCACGCACGGCCTCGCCGATGATCTCGCCGACCGGCATACGCGGAGACAGCGAGGAGAACGGATCCTGGAAGATGATCTGCATCTTCGTGCGCAGGGCGCGCATCTCCTTGGCGGAGAGGTCGTAGACCTCCTGGCCGTTGAAGAGCACCTGACCGCCGGACTTGGAGTCGTACAGGCGCAGGATCGTGCGGCCGGTCGTGGTTTTACCGCAGCCGGACTCGCCGACCAGACCCATCGTCGTGCCGCGCTTGAGGTTGAAGGTGACGCCGTCGACGGCCTTGACATAGCCGACCGTGTGGGAGATCATGCCGCTCTTGATGGGGAAGTACTTCTTCAGGTGATTGACCTGAAGAATGTACTGCGGGTCGTACTCCACGGGGGTGAAGTTGGGATCCTCAAAGGGATTGACCTTGTTGTGATCTGCCATAATTATTCACCCTCCTTCTTCATGTTTTCGGGATAGTAACGGTAGCAGCTGACCTTGTGCGTCGGGGTGAGGGAGATCTCATGCGGATAAGCGCCCTCGCAGCCGTTTACGCACATTTCGCAGCGGTCTTTGAAGTAGCAGTAGTTCGGCATGTTGATGGGGTTGGGAACCTTGCCGGGGATAGAATAGAGCTTGTCGACCTGCTTGCCGACGACCGGCTTGGACGCCATCAGACCGATGGTATAGGGATGCGCGGGGTGGGCGAAGATCTCTTCCGCCGTACCCTGCTCGACGATGCGGCCGGCATACATGACGACCACGTAATCCGCCATCTCCGCGATGACGCCGAGGTCATGCGTGATGAACATGATGGAGGAGTTGATGCGATCCTTGAGGTTGCGCAGCAGGTCGAGGATCTGCGCCTGAATGGTCACGTCGAGCGCCGTGGTGGGCTCGTCGGCGATGATGAGCTTGGGGCTGCATGCAAGCGCCATGGCGATCATGACGCGCTGGCGCATACCGCCGGAGAGCTCGTGTGGGAACATCTTGTAGACGCCCTCGCTGTTGGCGATGCCGACCATTTCAAGGAGTTTGATGGTGCGCGCCTTGATCTGTTCCTTGTCGTGGCCCTCTTCGTTGTGCAGGGCGATGACCTCATCGACCTGGTCGCCGATGCGGAAGACGGGGTTCAGCGCGGTCATCGGCTCCTGGAAGATCATGGAGATGAAGTTGCCGCGCAGGTGCTGCATCACGGTGTCGGGCGCCTTCGTCACGTCGTAGGCCTTGCTGCCGAGGTTCAGGCGGATCTCGCCTTCCACGACCTGACCCTGCGGACGCTGCAAAAGCTGCATGATCGAAAGACTCGTCACGGACTTGCCGCAGCCCGACTCACCCACAACGCCCACCGTCTTGCCGACGGGGACATTGAAGGAGATGCCGTCCACGGAGTGCACCGTGCCGACGTCGGTGAAGAAATAGGTATGCAGATTGTCGATCTCAAGGACGTTTGCGTTGTCCTTCATCTGCGTCAGATACTCGCTCTCAGGCACATTCTTGCGCTTGTGCTGCTTTTCGAGCTGATTGGTGATCTTGCGGTTTGCTTTGGAGATGCGGCGCGATTCCTTTGCGGAAAGATAGCCGTCACTGTTCTTTTTAGCCATTTCTGATGCCCTCCTTCCTTAGCGCTTCATCTTCGGGTCGAATGCATCGCGCAGACCGTCGCCGACAAGGTTGAAGGCGAGAACGGTGAGCAGGAGCAGCAGGCCCGCGGGGATCCAGATGAACCAGTAAGTCGTCAGCACGTGAGTGTTGTTGACGTCGTTGATGATGTTGCCCCAAGAAGCGAACGGGAACTTGACGCCGAGACCGAGGAAGCTGAGCGTTGCCTCGGTGATGATGACGGAGCCGAGACCCATCGTGCAGTTGACGATCAGCTGAGGAATGACGTTGGGGATCAGGTGCTTGAAGATGCGGCTCTTGACGCTGATGCCGCAGGCTTCGGTAGCGGTCATGAATTCCTGCTCGCGCAGCGAGAGGATCTGGCCGCGGACCAGACGGGCGATACCCGCCCAGCCGAGGATACCGAGAATGAGCATCAGGTAAATGAGTCGTTTGCCGGGCTCCACGCGCTGCTGGTCCATGGCTGCGCCGAGGATCAGGATAATGGGCATGGAGGGGATGCAGTAGAAAATATCGACCAGGCGCATGATGAGGTTATCGACCCAGCCGCCGAAGTAACCGGCGATGCCGCCGAGGATAACGCCGAGCACGGTCTCGATGATGATGACGATGAAGCCGATCATCAGGGACACGCGGCCGCCGTACATCAGGCGCGTGAGCATATCCATACCGTACTTATCCGTACCGAGCCAGTGCTTGGCACTGGGGAAGCTGTAGGAGTCGTACTGGCGGGAGGACTGCTGCTGGCGAATGATCCAGTTGGCGTGGTTCTGGCTGCGCTCGATGGTATACTCCGCCGTAGCGCTGGAGGCGGTGTTGTCCTCTTCGACAAGACCGTCGTCCATGGCGCCGATACCGGCCTCGTCGCTCTCGAGCGCGGCGTCAGGCTCGTCATCGAGGATCAGGGACTCGTCGGTGTAGGTGAATTTGGTCTCACCGGCAGCGATGGTGTCGATGAGCTTTTCCTTAAAGTCGCGGGAGAGGAAGATATCAGGCATGATGGCCTGCACGATGTAGCGGCTGATGTAAGCCACTTCCTTCTCGCCCTGCAGCACGCCGCCGTCCTCGTCGATCGTGTAGGTCAGGCCGTCGACCGTGAAGGTCTTGGCGGCAGGCTCGCTGACCTCTTCCGGCTCGGCAGGCTCAGCGGCATCGTCGGTGGCGCCGGTGGCCTCGGAAACGCCGGCAGTCTCCTGCTCAGCCTCTTCCTCAACCTCCTGCGCGAGCGCCGCGTAGGACTTGAGTGCGGTGTAGACAAACTCAAAGCTCAGTGCCTGACCGTCGGAGGAGCTGACAACGTCCTTGTATGCGATGCCGATCAGCTTGCCGCCGGAGGAGATGGAGTAGAAGTCCGAACCCTCCTGTGCGAGGGCATAATTGGTGCCGTTGTAGGAGAAGGATTCGCTGTTCTTCTGAATGGCAAGCATGGTCTGCGCCTGAACGGCGGAGCCGAAGAGGTTGGAATCCTTGGCCATGTAGCGGAAATCGCTGTTTTCCGTCACGACGGCGAACTCCTTGTTGATCTGATCCTCACGGTAGAAGAACTCATCTTCGCCATAAGGAGAGAGGAGGCCGCCGATGAAGGAAAAGACAAACATGAAGATGAGAATGCTCAGACCCACGACCGCGAGGCGGTTGCGGAAAAAGCGCTTGGCAACGAGCGCGCCGGGGGACAGAACCTTAACGCGGCGGTCGTCGTTGAGGGAAAAGTGTTCCTCATTGCCGCCGGAGGGGGTATTGTCCTGCTTGGCGTACTTGTCCTGATTGTCTTCCGTCGCGCGCTTGGCGGCGTTCTCCGCCATACCGGCAGCGTGGAACGGCTTCTGGTTATCCTGGTTTTTATCGTAATCAAAAACGCTCATGATCTTCCCCCTTTCTTAAGCGATGCGCACGCGCGGGTCAACCACGGCGTACAGAATGTCGGAGATGAGGTTGCCGAGCAGCGTCAGCACCGACAGGAACACAAGGTAGAACATGGAGAACGGAATATCGCCGCCGACCATCGCCTGATAGGAGATGTAGCCGATGCCGGGAATGGCGAAGAGGGTCTCCGTGATCAGCGCGCCGGAGAACAGACCCGGCAGGCTGCCGCCGATGATCGTGACCAGCGGAATGAGGGTGTTGCGGAAGGCGTGGTGATAGATGACCTTCTTTTCGGAAAGGCCCTTGGCGCGTGCGGTGCGGATGTAGTCCGCGTTGAGCACCTCGAGCATGTTCGTGCGGGTGTAGCGCATGAGAGAACCCGTGCTGATGACGACCAGCGTGACAATGGGCAGCACGAGATGGTTCGCCTTATCCATGACCTGACCCCAGCTGCTGAGCTGGTTGTAGTTGCGGCTGACCAGACCGAACAGATCGAACCAGCCGAGCTTGACGGAAAAGACCAGCTTCAGAAGAGAAGCGAAGAAGAAGGTCGGCAGAGAGATACCGGCCAGCGCGATAACAGAGATCGTGTAGTCGGTTCTGCTGTACTGCTTGGTTGCGGCGACGACGCCGAGGGGAACCGCGATGAGGATCTCAAGGATGAAGGCGATGCCGCCCATCACGAAGGAGAGCCAGATGCAGTCGTTGAACTTCTCAAGCACCGGCACGGTGTAGAACCAGCTGTCGCCGAAATCACCGCGGATGGCGGTACCGAGCCAGGAAAAATAACCGGGAATGATGCTCTTGTCCATGTTGTACATGGCATTGAGCTGCGCCATCCAATCGTCGAAGCTCTTCGAGCCGGGCTGCATGGACTTCTGGCGCGCCATATTCTCAATGAAGGAAGTAGGCAGGCAGCGCATCAGCGCATAGATAATGAATCCCACAAAGAAGAGGATCACGATGGAAATCAAAATTCGTTTTACTACGTATTTTCGCAAGCAAATTACCTCCGTTCTGATGTGCTGCTCTCGGTTACTCTCTCTCTCACTTTTTTGCTGCACATCAAGCAACGCTCCTCTGAAAAAAGAAGCGCTCCTTGCCATGCAGTCGGGGCAGCCCGACGGCCGGTGAAGACCGCCGGGCTGCTCGATTCAGATCAGAGATCCGGCAAAATGCGGTTGGGAATTAGTTGAGCTCGATGTTCTCGATCTCGGCATACCACTTATAGAAGGTGGTGATGTCAGGAGTCATGGTGCTCATGTTGACGCGCTCGGTGGAGAAGATGATCGCGTTCTGGCGCTGATAGACGGGAACCTCAACAGCCCAGTCGACAACGATGTCGAGGCAGGCCTTGTACATGGTCTTGCGGTAGCTCTGGTCGAGAGACTCACGAGCGGTGAGGATCATGCTGTCGAGGTCGGCATCAGCGATGCAGTACATCTTGTTGGAACCACCCTGAGCAGGGCCGCCATACGGGTTCTTGCCAACGCCGGGATCACCATTGTGGTCGGCAACGTCGGAGTAGTAGATCTGGTACATATCCGGGTCAACGGTGGCACTCCAAGCGGCGCACCACATATCGACCTGGCGGGCATCAATGCCGTCCCACAGACCGGAGGAGTCACTCAGGTCGGTGACGATGAGGTTCATGCCGATCGTGGCGAGAGCCTTGGAGGCCTCGGAGATCATCATGAAGGAGGGGTGGTCGCCGGAACCGTCAGCAGGGATCTGAACCTCGTACTCGAGCTTGGCGCCGGCGGGGGCAGCGGTCAGCTTGCCGTCGGTGACGGTGTAGCCGGCAGCCTCGAAGTAGCCGAGAGCGGCCTGCAGAGCGGCATCGTAGCGCTGCTCAGCGGTCATGTCGGAGGTGTAGATGTCGTTGCCGTTCACGTCAACGGAGAAGGCGACCTTGTAGCCGTCGTCCGTGGGCTGGGGAGCGGCCCAGGAGGTGTTGGAGATGGGGTAGTTGATGACGCTTGCGCGCTCGCCATAGTAGGACTCGATGGCGACGTTACGATAGACGGAGAAGACGGTGGCGAAGGCCTTGCGCAGGTCCTTGGAAGCCTCGCTGCCCGGCTCACCGCCGACGTTGACGCAGGCAGAGCTGATGCCGAGGTAGCCGTAGCCGAGGTTATCGACGGTGTTGGTCGTGATCTTATCGCCGTCCAGCACGCCGCCGTTGGCCTTCTCAATGGCGTCAACCGTGTCATTGGAGAAGGAGGGGTCAGCAATATCGATGGTGCCGGTGATGACGCCGTTGAGCTTGTCGTCATCGCTCATGCACTGCTGGAAGTTGAGGTACTTGGTCTTGGGAGCGCCAAGGAAGTAGCTGTCGTTGGCCTCGAAGTAGACAACGCCGTCCTCATACTTGATGTACTTGTAGGGGCCTGCGCCCAGGGGGCTGGTGGTCTTGGCACGCACGGAGCTCAGATCGCCCTTGGGGAAGCCGAACTGGTTGTTGTCATAATCGTAGAGAGAGGTATCGCCATAGTAGTGCAGCGGGGCGATGGTCACGCCGAGCTGATAGATGGCGGTAGCATCGACCTTATCGAGGGTGACGGTCATGCTGTAGTCGCCGGTCTTCTTGATACCGGAGATGTTGGCAGCGGAGTCACCGGTCTTGACACCGATGGTGGGATAGTCAGCGTAGACGTCCTCGTCCATCATGGCAGAAAGAGCGTCGGAGTTGCCGACTTCCTTTTCCATAGCGGAGAAGGACCAGCCGTACTGCTCGCCGATCGCCATCGCGAAGTCCTCAACGGTAGCGTCAGCGGCAAGGCCGTCGAAGCCCCAGTTGGCAGCAGCACCGGCAACATCGCCCTCATCGTTCATACCGGCCTCAACGCAAGCGTCGACAATGCCCTGAGCGAAGGGAACGAGACCCTTATCGAAGTTGTCCCAGAACTTGGTCTGCTGCTCTTCGGTCCAGTAGGTGAAGTCAGCATTGTCACGACCGGCCGCGGCGAGCGCCTTGGCGAGCGTGGTCATACCGCTGCGGTAGGCAGCCATACCCTGAATGGGGACAGCGTACAGCGTGGAGTTACCATCATAGGTGGGGTCGCAGAGGACGTACATGGAGAAGATGACGTCGTCGATGGTGACCTTCTCGCCGTCGGAGAAGACGATGTCGTCACGCATGGTGAAGTTGTAGTCGACAGTGCCATCGGCATTCTCGACGATCTCGCAGTCGGCAGGACCATAGTAGGTATAGTCGGTGCCGTTGTAGGCGTGCGTTTCGCCCTCGATACCGTTCATGATGATCTGGCCCTGACGGTCGCTGTTGAGCAGGGCGAGAGAGGTCATGACCCAGACATCCTGGTCATACTCGGATTCCGAGAAGAAGGGGGAGAACTTTTCGTTGAACGGGGCATAGCCGACGACCAGCGGCGTGTTCTCGTCCTCAGTCTGGTCGCCCTTCTTGTCGCCGCAGCCGGCGAGAAGACCGAGGCACATCACCAGAGAAAGGATCAGTGCAAGTGTTCTTTTCATTGAATCTACTCCTTTATTTTATTTTGCTAAAACGGGGGAGTTCCCCGTGCAGCACAAGGAATGCCCGTGCGCCGCGCGCACGGAAGAATGGGGAGTACGCCCCTTGCGGACAACTGTGCACCGCAAAGGAGCTCATAGAATTTTTTCAATTATAGCATAAAATATTGAAGATTGTACAGTGTAAAATTTTAGGATTTGTCTTTTTTAGGTATTTTGTCCCATTCTGCCTGCATTATTTTAGCGCGCACGCCGAGAGCGCAGAGCAGCACGATCAGCTTCAGCAGAACGTAAAGAAGGGCGAAAAACGCCTTATCTGCGGGCTGATTGGTGAAAAAGAAGATCCCTTCGCACACGATGCCGAGCGCTGCAAAACCTGCGGCGACCACGGTTCGCACGGGCAGAACGGCAACGCTTTTTTCGTAGTTGTACTCGCGCACCTCGCGCCAGTCCGTTCCGAGCTTTGCAAGCGCCCAGACAACGCTTGCCGCCGCCACCACTTCGCCGAGGTAGGGGAGCAGAACGTAAAAGCAGTTCTGCATTCCCGGCGCGGGAATGCATCCGCCCGCGACGACCGCGAGCGCCAGCGCCGCCGCCATGATCCATACGGCGCGCTTGCTGCCGCGCAGCGATTCCTCGCTGCTGCGGCAGGCAAAGAAGCTGCCGTCATATACATATTCACCCGCGACGTTGAGATGAAAGTCGTTGAGGTGCGAGTGCCGGCCGCGCTTTTTGTGCTTTTCGTCCATCAGGCGATCCCGGTGAGGTCAAAGGCGTCCAGCGCCTCGGCCGCCTCGGCGCACACGCCGCGCAGGCACTTCTCATCAAAGGGACTTTCAAGCTCTGCGTTCTTGAGAAGGTCGGTGAAGGTCTTGCTGCCGCCCTGCACGGTGTAGGCCATGTAGTGCTGCCAAGCATTCTTGAGATCCTTGCGGATCATCGCCCAGAATTCGAGCGCCACGGTCTGGGCAAGGCAGTAGTCAATATAATAGAAGGGGCTCGAGTAGATGTGGTGCTGGCGCTGCCAGCCCATGCCCTCAGAGTAGAAGGGGATCTCGCCGTCGAGCTTCATCCACGGCATATAGACGCCGAGCAGCTCCTTCCAAACGGCGTGACGCTCGGCGGGCGTCATCTCCGGCTTTTCGTACACAACGTGCTGGAAATGGTCGACCATCGTGCCATAGGGAATGAAGGTCAGCGCGCCGGAGAGGTGGCTGTAGAGGAACTTCCTGGCATCGCTGCCGAAGAAGCCTTCCGCCCACGGCTCTGCAAAGAACTCCATGGACATCGAGTGCACCTCGCAGGCCTCAAGGCTCGGCCAGATGTAATCCACGGGAATGCGCTTGCGGTTCGTCCACGCTTCAAAGGCGTGACCGGCCTCGTGCGTCACGACCTCGACGTCGTGCTGCGTGCCGTTGAAGTTGGCGAAGATGAAGGGGACCTCATAGTCCATGATGCTCGTGCAGTAGCCGCCCGCCTGCTTGCCCTCGGTGGAGAGCACGTCAAGAAGCTCATTGTCGAGCATGGTTTTGAAGAATTCCTTCGTCTCGGGGGAGAGCTCGCTGTAGAACTTCATGCCCTGGGCGAGGATCTCATCGGGCGTGCCGACGGGACGGGGGTTGCCGGAGCGGAATTCAAGCGCGTTGTCGGCAAAGCTCATGGGATAGCTCTTGCCGAGGCGCTTGGCCTGCTCGCGGTAGACCTTATCGGCCACGGGCACGAGATACTTCACGACCGCCGCGCGGAACGTTTCAACGTCTTCCTTCGTGTAGCAGTTGCGCACCATGCGGTAGTAGCCGAGCGTGGTGTAGCCCTCGTAGCCGAGCTTTTTGCCCATCGCGTCGCGCAGCTTCACGAGCTTGTCGTAGAGCTCGTCGAACTTTGCCTGGTTGTCCTTGTACCACTGACCCTCGGCCTTCCATGCGGCAAGGCGCTTTTCATCGTCCGCGCAGGTCTTGAACGGGGAGAGCTGGGAGAGCGTGTAGACCTTGCCCTCAAAGGGGATCTGCGCCGAGGCGAGCAGCTTTTCATATTCCTGCGTCAGCTCGTTCTCCTGCTGCATCTCGGGAATGATCTCGGGGGAGAAGGTCTTGCGCGCGATCTCGGCGTTGACGAACATCAGATCGCCGAACTCCCCGGCAAATTCCGCGCGGAACGGGCTTTCGAGCATTGCCGCCGTCCACGCCTGATTGTATTCCTCCAGCTCGGGGAAGAAGCTGTTCCAGAACTTTTCCTCCGCATCGTAGAAGCTGTCGCGCGTGTCGATCGAGTGGCGGACGCTCGCAAGCGTCGAGGCGGTGGAGATGTGCTTGGCCTGCTCCTGCTGGGCAAGGAACACCTTGCGCGCCTCCTCGTAGCTCTTTGCGGCCTTGAGCTGCTCGGTGAGCGCAGCGAGATGCTGCTTGGTGCTCTCGGCATCGGGACGGGTGTAGGTCATTTCAGAAAATTTCATGTTGCTGCCTCCATCAAATTTAATTGTGTCGTATCGTAAAGTTTTACTGCTGGCGGTTGTAGATGGCCGCGGCTTGCGTCCGCCGCCGATGACAAGGATCGCCGCCGCCACGGCGATGAGCATGAAGCCCGTCAGCACGCCGCGTGCGGGGAGAAAGGCCGTCAGCGCGCCGGCGAGCAGGTTGCCCGTGAAGCTGCCGACGGTGTTGAGCATGTTGAACGCGCCGTTGAAGCGGCCCTTTTTCTCGTCCGGCACGTAGCTCTGCGTGGCGGAGATGCGAATGGTGTAGCTCGTCACGCCCAAAATGCCCGTGAGGAAGCACGAGGCCATCATCACCGGCAGCGGGCAGTAGAGATAGAAGCCCTCACACAGCGAGATGACGACATAAACCATCAGGGCAATGGAATACTTATGCTGCACAGGCAGCTTGATTTTATAATGAATGCCGCCGCC
>ENA-ORMR01002776-ORMR01002776.1-human-gut-metagenome-genome-assembly--contig:-NODE-2776-length-10239-cov-2.569914_pt1 | contig 10239 bp, 8 predicted proteins | sample MGYA00242107_ERZ509003 | MGnify/ENA primary metagenome ERZ509003 (study PRJEB26280, sample SAMEA2338699) | human gut metagenome | biome: human gut; feature: human-associated habitat; material: faeces... | reverse complement strand
CTAGCCATAGGTATCATCGGTATTTTAATCCAATGGTTGAGCGGTCACGTAGGCAAGGAAAGCGCTTTCTTGGTTTATCTGATCGGAGCGTTTACCAGCGGTTTCACCATGTGTATTTTGAACTGCGTAGTCAACCCGATGCTCAACTTGTTGGGAGGTGGCGGAAACAAAGGTAACCAGCTGATTCAACTCGGAGGTGTGTTCAACAGTACTGCAGCCGTTGCTTGCTACATCTTGATGGGAGCTCTTATCGGTGATGCAGCCAAGGCACATATTGCCGATGCCACCCCTGCTCTGATGATCGCTCTGGCTATTTTTGTCATCGCATTTGTAGTGATCATGTTCACTAAAATCGAAGAGCCCGAACAGGCTCCGGTCGACACAAGTTTAATTAAAGGTGCTTTAAGCCATCGTCATTTTGCATTGGGAGCCTTGGCTATCTTTTTGTATATGAGCGTAGAAGTAGGTACTCCCACCTATATCCTGCAATATCTGACATCTAAAGGTATACCGGCCAGTACTGTAGGCCTTATCGTAGCTGTTTACTGGTTGATGATGCTTATCGGACGTTTCGTAGGAGCAAGTATCGGTGCCAAAATTTCCAGCCGCACGATGATCACGACTGTCGCAAGCGCCACTTTGCTGTTAGTGAGCTTCGGAATGTTTTCACCTGAAACGAGTACAGTTGAAGTTCCCGGCATAGACTGGGCTTCATTAAGCGTTATCTGGCAGGAAGTACCCATCGGTATTCTGGCATTCCTCCTCGTTGGTCTCTGCACTAGTGTTATGTGGGGTGGCATCTTCAACATGGCCGTTGAAGGATTAGGTAAATACACGGCTATTGCCAGCGGTATCTTTATGACAATGGTGTTCGGTTGCGCCGTAATGGTTGCTATCCAAGGTTGGGTTGCCGACATGACCGACTACATGACCAGTTATTGGGTTGTGCTTTTCAGTGCCGCTTACATTTTATTCTATGCTGCTATCGGCTCCAAACCGTCGAAAAAGTCAGAATAAGACTACAATACGTCAAATTATGGAATGGAGATGTGTCAACACTCACTGCCCAGTCATCCGGGACTTGATCCGCCATGGCAAAACGGAGTTTTGACACATCACCTTTTCTTCATTTATAAAACATCTAAATAATTAATATCATGCAAAAAAAGATCAGAAATAAATTTCAGGAGTTATTCTCAACAGAAGGTAGCGTATATGCATCTCCAGGCCGTATTAACCTGATTGGAGAACATACCGATTATAACGGCGGTTTCGTATTTCCTGGTGCTATCGACAAAGGTATGATTGCTGAAATCAAACCGAACGGCACAGGTAAAGTTCGTGCTTTCTCTGTTGACCTGAACGACTACGCCGAATTTGGCCTGAACGAAGAAGACGCTCCCAAAGCGAGCTGGGCAAGATACATTTTCGGCGTTTGCCGCGAAACCATAAAACGTGGCGGACAGATCCAAGGATTCGACACCGTATTTGCAGGCGATGTACCTCTGGGTGCAGGCATGTCCTCTTCCGCTGCATTGGAAAGTACCTATGCATTTGCTTTAAATGACTTGTTCTCCTTGAACATCGATAAATTTGAATTAGCTAAGATCGGCCAGTCTACGGAGCATAACTATTGCGGTGTAAACTGCGGTATTATGGACCAGTTTGCTTCCGTATTCGGAAAAGAAGGCAGTTTGATCCGTTTGGATTGCCGTTCACTCGAATATAAATATTTCCCATTCCATCCGGTCGGTTACAAATTGGTTTTACTGGATTCAGTCGTTAAGCACGAGCTGGCATCTTCAGCTTACAACAAACGTCGCCAGTCTTGTGAAAACGCTGCCGCTGCAATCCGCCGCAATCATCCGGAGGTAGAATTCCTGCGTGACGCAACAATGGAGATGCTGAACGAAGTAAAAGGCGATATCAGCGCAGAAGACTATATGCGTGCCGAATATGTGATCGAAGAAGTACAGCGCGTACTCGACGTTTGCGACGCTTTAGAAAAAGACGACTACGAAACCGTAGGTAAGAAGATGTACGAAACACATCATGGCATGAGCAAATTGTACGAAGTCAGCTGCGAAGAATTGGACTTTCTGAACGATGTTGCCAGAAAGTGCGGTGTAACCGGCTCACGCGTAATGGGCGGCGGTTTCGGCGGTTGCACAATCAATCTGGTGAAAGAAGAAAAATACGATGCATTTGTAAAAGAAGCATTTGAATCCTACACTGCTAAATTCGGCCACGAACCTAAGTTATATAATGTAGTAATCAGCGACGGCGCACGCAAGCTCGCATAATAAATTAATCATAATTCCATAAAAAAATCATGACAGCCGCTTTTTATCAGAACGAAACCAAATTTTACGTTGCAGTAGATTGTATTATACTCGGATTCGATCAAAAAGAGCTTAATGTATTACTTTATAAACGTAAGTTTGAACCCATGATGGGACAATGGTCTCTGATGGGCGGTTTTATCAAAGCAGGAGAAAGTATAGAGGAGGCCGCCTCACGCGTGCTTACCGACTGTACCGGCATTGATAATCTTTTTATGGAACAGGTAGGTGCTTACGGAGATATTACCCGCGATCTCGGAGAGCGGGTAATATCCGTAGCATACTATTCACTCGTCAATATGAACGATTTCAGTAGCGAAACACTGGAAGAGTATAATGCGGTCTGGGCCAAGGTCAGCGAAGTTCCACAACTTATTTTCGACCATAACCAAATGATCACCGACACATTAGCCCGTCTGCGCAGAAAAGCCGCTACCCGTCCGGTCGGATTCAACCTGCTTCCCGAAAAATTCACGTTACCGCAATTGCAGAACCTGTATGAAGCCATCTACCAGACTCAACTGGACAAGCGTAATTTCCGCAAAAAACTAAATGCGATGGATATTCTGGAGAAGTTGGATGAAAAAGACAAGAAAGGTTCCAAAAGAGGGGCTTTCTATTATATGTTCAACAAAGAAAAATACGACCATCTGCTGGAACAAGGGTTCTATTTCTCCCTATAATAAAAAACATCATTCAACATGCTGACTTTGGCAGATGTGCCGGATATTCCGATCACAAAGTAGCCCAAGCGGAACAGACTTGCGCATTCGGTGTTTCCATGTTCGCAGCCGTAGCACCGTGCATATATGCCAAAATCGAAGACACACAGCGGACTATGGGACAAGGTTTTGCAAAAGAATACCAGTCGAATCATAAAAATCATCTGGCGTATCTTGCTCTCTATGAGAAATATCGGAAATTAGGAAACTTTACAGAAAATGAATTGTTTCATCGATAGGATGGTCATTACGAAGAGATTGACTATCTTTGCAAAAAATAAAAATAACTCATCACAATGAACGATATTAAATTAATGAACAAAGCAGCGGACAACATCCGTATCCTGGCTGCGTCAATGGTAGAAAAAGCGAAATCCGGTCACCCCGGTGGTGCAATGGGTGGTGCAGACTTTGTGAACGTACTGTTTTCAGAGTTCCTCGTGTATGATCCCAAGAATCCCGCATGGGAAGGCAGAGACCGCTATTTCCAGGACCCGGGGCATATGTCGCCGATGCTTTATTCAGTACTCGCCCTCGCAGGCAAATTCACGATCGACGAACTGAAAGAGTTCCGCCAGTGGGGTAGCGTGACTCCGGGACATCCCGAAGTCAACGTGATGCGTGGTATAGAAAACACATCCGGTCCGTTGGGACAAGGCCACACTTACGCCGTAGGTGCTGCTATCGCCGCCAAGTTCCTGAAAGCACGCCTGGGTGACGTCATGAATCAGACGATTTACACATATATATCCGATGGTGGCATCCAGGAAGAGATTTCTCAGGGAGCCGGACGTATTGCCGGTACGCTGGGACTGGACAACCTGATTATGTTTTACGATGCCAACAACATCCAGCTTTCCACAACCGTAGGCGAAGTGACGACAGAAAACGTAGCCATGAAATACGAAGCATGGGGTTGGAAAGTCATCACAATCAACGGAAACGATGTAACGGAAATCCGCCGGGCACTGACCGAGGCGAAAGCCGAAACATCCCGTCCTACCCTGATTATCGGTAACACGATCATGGGTAAGGGTGCTGTGGGTGCTGACAAGAGCAGCTACGAAAACAAGGTGTCTACACACGGACAACCTCTTTCGGCAGCCGGCGTCTCTATCGCAGACACCATTCGGAACTTAGGAGGAAACCCGGACGATCCGTTCCAGATCTTCCCCGAAGTTGCGGAACTATATGCCAAACGTGCTAAAGAATTGGAAGCAATCGTTGCGGAACGCTATGCGGCCAAAGCAGAATGGGCGAAAGCTAATCCGGAACTGGCCGCCAAGATGGATTTGTGGTTCTCAGGCAAAGCACCTGTCATCGACTGGAAAGCTATCGAACAGAAACCGAACCAAGCGACCCGTGCGGCCTCGGCAACCGTCTTAGGCGTGCTGGCAACCCAGGTAGAAAATATGATCGTTTCTTCAGCCGACCTTTCCAATTCGGACAAGACCGACGGCTTCCTGAAGAAAACACATGCATTCGTAAAAGGCGATTTCAGTGGTGCATTCCTTCAAGCCGGTGTTGCCGAACTGACGATGGCTTGCGTATGTATCGGCATGTCGCTCCACGGAGGTGTAATCGTAGCCTGCGGCACATTCTTCGTATTCTCCGACTACATGAAACCCGCTATCCGAATGGCTGCCCTGATGGAACAGCCGGTTAAGTTCGTCTGGTCTCACGATGCCTTCCGCGTAGGCGAAGACGGACCGACACACGAACCGGTTGAACAGGAAGTGCAGATTCGTCTGATGGAAAAGCTGAAGAACCACAAGGGACACAACTCAATGTTGGTATTGCGCCCGGCAGACGTGACCGAAACAACAATTGCCTGGAAGATGGCTATGGAAAACACAGCCACTCCGACAGCTTTGATTTTCTCCCGTCAGAACATCACAGACCTGCCCGCAAAAGGAAACCGCTACGACGAAGCCTTGCAGGCTGAAAAGGGAGCTTATATTGTAGAAAGTGACGAAAACCCTGATGTAATCATGGTCGCTTCCGGTTCAGAAGTCTCCACACTGGAAGAAGGAGCAGCATTGCTTCGCGCCGATGGCATCAAGGTCCGCATCGTTTCTGTTCCGTCTGAAGGCTTATTCCGCAGCCAGAGCAAAGAATATCAGGAATCTGTCATTCCAACAGGAAGCAAGGTATTCGGGCTTACTGCCGGTCTGCCGGTCAATCTGGAAGGATTGGTGGGTGCCAACGGTAAGGTGTGGGGACTCGAATCATTCGGTTTCTCCGCTCCATACAAGGTATTGGACGAAAAACTCGGCTTCACGGGTCAGAACGTATACAATCAGGTAAAAGAATTATTGAATTAATTTTCAGATTTATGATTTATAATTTATGATTTATGAATAGTTGGTAAATCATAAATTATAAATCATAAATCTCCAAACTCCTCTAACAGATAAATATGAAAACATTAGGTTTATGTAGTGACCACGCAGGGTACGAACTGAAAGAATTCGTAAAACAAATACTCGACTCGAAAGGGTTGGCCTATAAAGATTTCGGAACCGACTCGACAGAAAGTTGTGATTATCCCGACTACGCCCATCCGCTTGCCAAAGCTGTAGAAGCCGGCGAAGTATATCCCGGAATAGCCATCTGCGGATCCGGAAACGGAATAGCCATGACACTCAATAAACACCAGGGAATACGGGCCGCTCTGTGCTGGCAAGAAGAGATAGCACGTCTCGCACGCGAGCACAATAATGCCAACATACTCGTAATGCCCGGCAGATTTATCAGTCAAGAGGAAGCCACTCATACGGTCGAAGCCTTTCTGAACACCCCGTTCGAAGGCGGTCGGCATCAGCGCAGGATTGACAAAATTCCTTTGTGAAAGCCAATTCCTATTGCCAACGATATGGGATATCCCCACAAAAGTTAAAAAGAGAAACAACTATCATACTATCACTGAGGTTCGTATATTGTTTAAAAACAAGACATTATAGTATGATAGTTGTTGTTTTCAACTATCATTCAACTATCATTCAACGATCTTTTTTGCGCGCGAACAAGGCTGGATTCACCCAATAATCATCGGAGATTAACACAAAGACAAAACCAATTGTAGGGATCAATCCAAAGCCGATAGAGTGATAACCGCTATACTTCTATCATTAAACTATCATATCATAGAGCTTTTGACCTAAGTCGAAAACCTTTTCGACCTTGGGCAAAAAGGCTTTTGACAAGGGGCAAAAAGGTTTTCGACCCAGGCCGATAACAGAAAGAACTATAAGATTAGATTCAATTCACTGTATATTAGAATATAAAAGAAACTGATAACCTTTTTATTTTTCGCTCGAATATGTTGCTTTGGATGAGAAGCCGAAACAGATACAACTAATTTGAATCAGGATGAGACACGAGACAGGTGAAAGCAGATTTTTAAGGTGAAGGCAGTCCTGATACCTAGCTTCACCCTTTTATACTTTAACAATCAAAATGTGCCAAGGAAAGGTGAAGCCTAAAATGAATTCCCGGAATAAACTTATTTACATAACCATTGGCGATTTATATCATAAAAAAGCCTTTCACAGGCAAACGCTGTAAAAGGCCTTTTAGCTTGTGACCTGGGAGGGGCTCGAACCCTCGACCCAATGATTAAGAGTCATTTGCTCTACCAACTGAGCTACCAAGTCATTCATGCTATCGTTGTTTCTCGATTGCGGGTGCAAAGATAAGAGTTTAATTTTTCTTCGCAAACTTTTTCCGCGTTTTTTACACAAAATTTTAATCAAATTCAAATATATCAGACGGTGTAGTCCGTTTCAGAGCATGCAGGGAAACATCCTTTCCAACCCGTACCCCTTCTTGAAACAGGCGGAAATCGACTGTCTTATAAGCAAGTTCGGGATGGTTATTGTCACGGCTCAGGTGACACAACCAGATATCTTTTAATTTGGGATCATAATGAGTTGCGAGGAATTCGGCAGCTTCACGGTTGCTCAAATGTCCGGTCGGGCTAGCTATGCGTTCCTTCAGAAAAGCAGGATACGTGCCGAATTGCAACATCTCCTCGTCATAATTGGCTTCTATGATCAGGTGGTTCGCCATGCCCATGTATTTACTTACCGTTTCGGTAATATGGCCGACATCCGTTGCCAACGTAAACTTATGATCTCCATATTCGATATAATAACCCACATTATCGGTACTATCATGCGGGACTTCGAAAGCAGTAATGCGGAAATCGCGGATCATAAAAGGCACTTCCTTTTCTATCACCTTACGCGAACTGACAAGCGTTTCCTCCACATAGCGACTCTTGCTGATTCCTCGGTGGACGGCCTCTGTCGTATAGACAGGAATACAATGTTTCTCTCCCAGACAACCTACAGTCTTGATATGATCGGCATGATCGTGCGTGATCAGGACTGCAACAATTTTGGAGAAATCGATCGCTTTATCTTTCAACACCTTCTTTATGGTACGAATACCGATACCTGCATCAATCAACACGCCGAATTCGGGCGTTCCCAGATAATAGCAGTTTCCACTGCTTCCACTTGCTAAACTCAGAAATGATAGTTTCATTTTAATTTCCAATTCAGTCCTTAAGAGGAATTACGGGCGAAATGAGTCGGGGATCGTCACCTCCCCGATCAGCGAACAGTTCATGTGGTCCTTCACCTCTTCCGGCGTCAAGCCGTGGCCGAAAAGGAACATGAGCTTGGTAACAGCACTTTCGGTCGTACTGTCGAAACCGCTTATCACTCCCGCTTCCAACAATTTATGACCAGTCTCATACCGATGCATTTCTACACTTCCGGCACTACACTGGGTTACATTTACAATCACAATTCCCCGGCTCACCGCTTCTTTCAACATCGTCAGGAACCAATCGTAGCACGGTGCATTACCGCTTCCGAACGTTTCCATCACGACTCCCTTCAGTCCCGGTATGTTCAGGATGCTTTCCACCACCTGGGGAGAAATCCCCGGAAAAAGTTTCAGCACCGCAATATTCCGGTCCAAGAGATAATGCGGCTTCAACGGCTTTCTCGAAACAGGATGGTAAACCTGCCCGGTGTCATATTTTATGTAGATACCGGCATGTGCCAGCGGCGGATAATTGTATGAACGGAAAGCATTGAAGTTGTCCGCATTCATCTTACTCGTACGGTTACCCCTCAACAAGTCATTTTCGAAAAAGATACAGACCTCCGGCACAACCGGGACACCGTTTTCCTTGGCTGCGGCGATCTCGATGGCGGTGATCAGGTTTTCTTTCCCGTCGGTCCGCAACATACCGATCGGCAATTGCGAACCGGTAAAGATGACCGGTTTACTTAAGTTTTCCAGCATAAAACTCAAAGCAGATGCCGTGAAAGACATCGTGTCCGTACCATGAAGCACGACAAAGCCGTCGTACAACTGGTAATTGTCTGCAATAATCTTTACGATCTTCATCCATGACTCCGGCCCCATCTCCGATGAATCCATAGCCGGATCGAACTGAATGGTCGAAACCGCATACCCCAACTTCTTCAGTTCCGGCATATTATCCTTCAAATGTTGGAAATTGAACGATTCCAGCACGCCGGTTTCGGGATTTTCGATCATACCGATCGTTCCGCCGGTATAGATGAGCAGGATCGAGGCTTTCTCACTTTGAATGTTTATACTTGCTGTCATATCGCAAAGTTAATAATTTTATTCTTCTCCTTTTAATACAGGGACGCTTATATGATATTTTACTGCCACTATCCGTGAAACGAATATTCCGGTAGCAGCAATAAGCTGCGTCAGTGACGGCCCGATACCCATCTGTAAGCAAGCGTAATAAATAATGCCTCCGAACACGCATGCCAGCGCATAAATATCTTTTCGGAAAATCAGCGGAACCTCGTTAATCAGGATATCGCGGATCATACCGCCGAAAGCCCCCGTAATCGTCCCCATCACAATGGCCACCCACATCGGGAATCCGAATGTCAGCGCCTTCTCGATACCGACCACGCCGAACAGTCCCAGCCCTATCGCATCGAAAATAAAGAAAGTATTGTTCAAGCTAATCACATATTTCCTGAATATGATAACGAAGAGCAACGCCAGAGCCGATATGATGAGATAAGAGGCTTGTTCCATCCAAAAAGGGGTGGCATTGAGCAGGATATCGCGGATCGTACCGCCTCCTACCGCCGTAACCACACCGACAACATAGGCCCCGAACCAGTCAAATTGTTTGGCAGAAGCCAAACGGATGCCGCTAATCGCAAAAGCGAATGTCCCGGTGTAATCGCAAAACGTAATAAAGTCTATCATTTTGATTTTTTCTGCAAAAATAAGTATTTCCTCGCAATGTTGCGGTTTTCTATAAAGATGACCTGATAATTATTTAAACCAAACGAACATCCGGCTGTTAATTATATATAAGTTTGCATTCAAAAAGGTGCTGATGACTATCTAATTAAGGGAAAAATGAAGAAATTTATACTAACCGGACTCATTTGTCTGTTTTCGTTCCCCTGGATACGGGGACAAGAATATATACCTCAAATTACACATCGTCATTATACAAGTGACTCAACCCTACTCCAACCCCGCCGCCCTTGGAAAGCGGCACTCGAAACATTCGGACTCAATATGCTCGTCTGGAGCTTCGACCGATATATCGTAAAAGAGGATTGGGCTTATATCAACGGGCATACGATCAAAAGCAATTTCAAAAAAGGTCCGGTATGGGACACCGACCAGTTCACAACAAACCTTTTCTCCCACCCTTATCACGGTTCACTCTATTTCAACGCAGCTCGCAGCAACGGTATGAACTTCTGGCAATCCGCCCCGTTTGCAGCCGGCGGCAGCCTGATGTGGGAGTTCTTTATGGAGAATGAACCGCCTTCGATCAACGACATGCTGGCGACGAAGGATTTCTCGGACCTCGATCTGGTGCTCGAAATGCGCGACAAGCTCTTCGACACCATCGTCGAGGCGATCAAGAACCAGCTGCGCCGCATCAACGGCGACCCGGCAGCCAGCACGCGGGCCAGCGTACTCTATCTGACGATCCTCAACGAAACCAAAACGATGATCCTGCAGGCCCGCAACCTGCTCAAGTCGCAGCATTATTTTTTGGAGCACAAAAAATAGCACGGGGCTCCTATACGGACACCACCCGAACCCTCCTTTTCAAAGGAGGGTTTTTTGAACGCCCC
>ENA-ORMR01002773-ORMR01002773.1-human-gut-metagenome-genome-assembly--contig:-NODE-2773-length-10253-cov-3.335164_pt1 | contig 10253 bp, 11 predicted proteins | sample MGYA00242107_ERZ509003 | MGnify/ENA primary metagenome ERZ509003 (study PRJEB26280, sample SAMEA2338699) | human gut metagenome | biome: human gut; feature: human-associated habitat; material: faeces... | reverse complement strand
TAAGAACATTTCCTCATATTCCTGCTTCTCATGATTGATATCGATCACATTCCCACACTTTCCGTGGTCATTTTCATATGCTTCGAGCATGGAAAGCAATTCATGTTTTTTGTTATTTCCGATCACGATATCAATACTTTCATCCACCAATGCCTGTGCTTCTTTTGTCTGCACATAACAGCCGGCTCCCACTACAATGGCATCCGGATTCATCTTTTTTGCACGGTGGAACATCTGTCTTGATTTACGGTCTGCCATATTGGTTACGGAACAGGTATTGATCACATATACGTCTGCAATTTCCGTAAAAGGAACAATCTCATAACCTGCATTTTCAAGGATCTGCTGCATAGCTTCCGTCTCATATGCATTTACTTTACACCCCAGATTGTGCAGTGCTGCTTTTTTCATTTTTTACCTCCATAATATCTATTTACTTGTTGACTTTTCCACGAAAAACCATTACTATAAAAATAACTTTAACAGCTAATTTTAAGGAGGTTTTTCATCATGAAAACAGTACAGATTTCTTTAAATTCTATCGACAAAGTAAAATCTTTTGTAAATGATATTACAAAGTTTGATTATGACTTTGACTTAGTATCCGGCAGATACGTTATCGACGCTAAGTCTATCATGGGTATCTTCAGTCTTGATCTTTCCAGACCGATTGATCTGAACATCCATGCAGAAGAGAACGTTGATGAGGTATTAGAAACCTTAAAGCCTTACATGATCTAGGATCCGGCTTTAAAATCTGTACTTAATACGAATTTGAAAACAAGTGCTGAATTTCGATTTGGCACTTGTTTTGTTTTTGCATCACAGTGCCCAATATACTTGTCCTTGTGCAGGACTACGAAGCTAAGAAGTTCTAAGTCTCTCCGAATGCACAAGAACTAAGTATAACTGGGCACTCAATCTTCTCTTTCTTTAATTAGTCAGATCTCAACGATACAAATTGGTCTAAAAATTCCAATTAATCCACTTTAACAATTTCTACCACGTCGGAATCAAGTGCCTGCTGCACGAGTTCATCAATCTTCTCTTTGAGATTTTCCTCATGGCGTTTGATAATGTTCAGGTTCGGTTTCGTTACCGGATGCTTGGCTACGAAAATGGTACAGCAGTCTTCGTAGGGAAGAATCGAGGTTTCGTAAGTGCCGATCTTTTCGGAAATATCAACGATCTCCATCTTATCAAATCCAATCAAAGGACGGAATACCGGAAGGGTACACACTTCGTTGGTTACAGCCAGAGACTGCACAGTCTGGGAGGCAACCTGTCCAATACTTTCACCGGTAATCAGGCCAAGGCACTCATTTTCTTTGGCAATGATCTCTGCGATTTTCATCATATAACGGCGCATGATAATGGTAAGCTCTTCATGCGGGCATTTCTCATAGATGTAAAGCTGAATATCAGTAAAGTTAATGGTATGCAGATAAATCGGACCCGAGTAGCGGGATACCTGTCTTGCAAGATCAACTACCTTCTGCTTCGCACGGTCACTGGTATATGGGGGTGCATGGAAGTAAACTGCATCGATCTTTACGCCCCGTTTGGCGATCATATAGCCCGCAACCGGGGAATCAATACCTCCGGACAAAAGGAGCATTGCCTTGCCGTTACTGCCGACCGGCATTCCGCCGGGGCCCGGAATTTCCATAGAATAAATATAAATCTTTTCACGGATTTCAATGTGGAGCATAACATCCGGATGATGAACATCCACGCGCATTTCAGGAAATGCATCAAGGATTACTCCACCCATTTCACGGTTTACCTGTTGGGAATCCATCGGATAATTCTTCCGTGCACGACGGGTATTTACTTTGAAGGTAATGTTCTTATCCGGATAGTTCTCGTTCATATAATCAATCACGGTCCGGGAAAGCTTCTCAAAGCCTTCATCCTCTACATGGATGACCGGACAGATTCCACTGATACCAAATACCGTCTTTAATTCATTCACAGTTTCATCAAAATCAAAGCCGGTCAGGGCATGCACATAAATTCTGCCCTCGGTCCTGGTAACCTTAAATTCACCTTCACAACGCTTCAAAGCATATTTTACCTGCTTTGCCAGCGCCTCTTCGAATAAATACTTGTTCTTTCCTTTTACACCGATCTCGGCATACTTAATCAAAAATGCTGTAAACATCAGTTACTCTCTTTCTATATTTATTTACGGGTGTACTTCCTGAGCATGGAAATTATATCATACAAAGCCTCTAAAGTATAGTTGATTTCTTCCATGGTGGTAAAGACGGAAAAACTGAAGCGGATCGTTGATGACAGCAGATCCTTCGGAACGCCCATCGCCATTAAAGTTGCTGAAGGCTGTGGCTTGTGTGCGGAGCATGCACTTCCCGCCGACACGTAGATTCCCTTATCCTCCAGGGAATGAAGCAGTACCTCACTCCTTACACCACTAAAGGAAACACTCACGATATGGGGTGCGCCATCCATACAGTCCGGGCCGTTCACGATCACCCGGTCGATCTTCTTCACACCCTCAATAAAGCATTTCTTAAGGTCATAAAGCTTCTCTATATCCTGATCGTAATTGTCATACATGATTTGTGCGGCTTTCGCAATTCCTGCAATACCGGGCACATTCTCAGTACCGGAACGCATGCCGCCCTGCTGGCCGCCGCCAAATATGATGGGTTTAAGCTTCACATGGCTGTCAACATAAAGGAAGCCAACTCCTTTAGGTCCGTGGATCTTGTGTCCGCTGACAGAGAGCATATCAATATTCATCCTTTTCGGATAAATTCTGGCCTTGCCAAACCCCTGCACGGCATCCACATGGAAGAGAATCTTGGGATTCATCTTCTTAATCAGTGCACCTGCCTGTGCAATGGGCTGCTGTGAACCGACTTCATTATTCGTGTACATGATGGAAACCAGTATGGTCTCTCCCGTAATGGCACGCTGCAGATCCTCAAGACGGATGCAGCCCTTCTCATCCACCGGCAGATAGGTTACCCGGTAACCCTCCTCCTCCAGATATTTCATCGTCTGCAGAATTGCCGGATGTTCAATCGATGTCGTAATCAGATGCTTTCCCCTGCGGCAGTTTGCATGTGCTGCCCCAATCAGGGCAAGATTATCGGACTCTGTACCTCCTGATGTGAAAAGAAGCTCCTTCTCATTCACCTTTAAAATCTTTGCAATGGTTTCTTTGGCTATACGCAGATGGTTTTCCGCCTGCACTCCCTTTCTATGAAGACTGGAAGGATTTCCGTAATCCTCACACATAATCTGCTTCATAAGCTCTGCAGCTTCCGGAAAGCACCGGGTCGTTGCAGAATTGTCTAAATATACTTCCATACCAACACTTCCCTTGTTCTATAGTTTGTTGGGGCAACCGCCTGATTTCTACTCCCCCTGTTACATCTTATGAGAGAACCCCTCAAAAGGTGAGAAAATACAGAAATCTTCGTTACTATTCCAATTGTTATTCCAAATGATACATCAGGATCGACAGCACCGTCATCCCTGCTGTCTCTGTACGGAGAATCCTTTTTCCAAGTGTAATGGGCTGCATGCCGGCTTCAATTGCCTTACCGATTTCAGCTTCATCAAATCCGCCCTCCGGTCCGATAAAGACAGCAATATCCTGTCCGGGCTGAATCTGTTCTATGATCTCACGTGTCCTGTCCATTCCCTCCGCAAGCTCATACGGCACGAGACGCACCTGTGCGGTGCTGCTGTATTCCAGCGCCTGTGCAAAGGTCATGACCTTCGTAATCTGCGGAATGATTCCCCTTTTGCTCTGCTTGGCCGCCGCCTCTGCAATGCCCTGCCAGCGTGTGAGCTTTGATGCCGCCTTCTTATCGTCCAGTTTCACCACACACCGCTTCATGGCAACCGGAATCACCTGATATACCCCAAGTTCCACCGCTTTCTGGATAATCAGCTCCATCTTATCGGCTTTGGGGAGCCCCTGAAACAGATAGATCCTGGAGGGCAGTTCCACGCCATCCTCCTTGATAAAGCGAAGCTCACACAGCACCGCATCTTCTGTATATTCCCGGATACCACATCGGTATTCCTTTCCATCCTGTCCGTTGCTTACGGCAATTTCTTCCCCGATTTTCATGCGGAGAACATTTTTAATATGGTTCACATCGTTTCCTGTAATTGTGACACTCTTGTCAACTACATGAATCTGCTGTGGTTCTACAAAAAACTGATACATTCTCTGTATCCTTTCCCAATCCGTCAAAGTTACATAATTGTTCCGTTACGATAATTTTCAGTACCAATCCAGCCCTGCATGCTATTGCTATTTAGTGCAATGGCTTCTGTGCCGTAACGCTCACCCATTCTCCCTGATAAGTCACTTCAAGGAGCTTTAATCCTGCAGCTTTTACCGCATCCCGCACAACCTGCTCTTTGTCATCAATAATACCGGATGTGATATAAATTCCACCCGGCTTTAACTGCGAAACGATCACCGGTGTAAGTGCCTGCAATACTTCTGCCAGGATATTGGCAGCCACAATGTCATAGCACTCATAGCCAACCTTGTCCTGCACTTCCTTTTCCGTAATGATATTTCCAATCATCATGGTAAAATCCGATGGGTCAATGTGGTTTGCTTCCATATTATCCTTCACGGCCTCTACCGCGCACGGATCAAGATCCGTACCGACTGCCTTCTTTGCACCGAACATCAAAGACAGAATCGATAAAATTCCGCTTCCGGTTCCTACATCCAGCAATACCGTTTCCGGTGTAATATACTTCTTTAACTGACGGATACATAACTGGGTGGTATCATGCATTCCGGTTCCAAACGCTGTGCCGGGATCAATATGCAGAATCATCTTGTCCTGATCCTGCGCCTGCACCTCTTCCCAGGAAGGAATAACCAGTACATCGTCAATCGTGAACTGATGAAAATACTGCTTCCAGTTGTTGATCCAGTCGATATCCTCCGTTTCTTCAATAGAGACTGTGCCTTCTCCGATATCCAGATTGAATTCCTTTAATTCATCCAGCTCCTGCTGAACCATGGCAAGAACAGCTTCTGCCGTTGTTTCCTCTTCATTCAGAACAATGACCGGATATTTGCTTTCCTCTGCTTTTTCGTCCTTTTCTTCCACGAAAAAGCTTAAATATGCCACACCGTCATCCTCCGGTCCATCGGGCAGAATGTCTACAAACATCTGCTCCTTTTCCCATGCGGTTAAAGGAATCTTATCTTCAATCTGCGCTCCTTCCAGACCAAGATCATACAAGGTACTGATGATAATATCTTCTGCATCTGTGATCGTTTTTATTTTAAATTTTAACCATTTCATGAAATCCGTCTCCTATTATCCAGCCAAAATTTCCTTCAGCATCTCTTCCGTATCATCCACAATAATCTTTGCACCGGCGTTTTCCAACACCTCCCTGTCGCGGAAGCCCCATGTTACACCAACGCAGGTAAGATGCGCATTCAATGCGGTCTGCACGTCCACATCGGAATCCCCGATAAAGACGGCATCCTCCCTGGCCGCCCCAAAATGCTCAAGTACCTGCAGTACGGCATCCGGAGCAGGTTTTTTACGCATCCCCTCTTTCATTCCGACCGGGAAGTCAAATAATCCTTTAAAGTACTTCTCACACAAAGACTGTACCCCATAATCCGGTTTGTTCGATACAACTGCTGTCTTGATGTTCCTTTTCTTCAGCTCCTGAAGGGCTTCAACAATTCCCTGATAGGGCTTCGTATAATCTGCACAGTGTACCGCGTAGTACTCATCAAAGCTTGCGAGTACTTCCTGCTGCTTTTCTTTTCCTGTGCCTTCCGGAACACTCCGCTCCACCAGCTTCTGTGTCCCGTTTCCTACAAACCGGCGGACCTCCTCAAATGTCCGTTCCGGGAATCCGTTTTCGATAAGAGCATGGTTGATGCTGATTTTCAGATCCTCCAGCGTATTCAGAATGGTTCCATCCATATCAAAAATGGCTAACTGATACATGACTTCTCTCCCATTTTCTTTCTATTGTTTACCAGGTCAGGACTTCATAACCATCATTAGTAACTGCAACGGTAACCTCCCACTGTGCGGAAGGCCTGCCATCCTGTGTATAAACCGTCCAGCCGTCCTTTTCATCAATATAAATCTCGCTTGTTCCTGCGTTCACCATCGGTTCAATCGTGAATACCATTCCGGGAACCATCAGCATTTCCGTTCCTGCTTTCGTTACATAGCTGACAAACGGCTCCTCGTGGAATTCCAGTCCTACTCCGTGTCCACCGATTTCTACCACGATGCTGTATCCGTTTTCCCTGGCATGATCGTTGATAACCTGTGCCATATCGCCCAGGAAATTCCATGGCTTCACCATCGTAAGCCCCAGATCGACACATTCCCTGGTTACCTGAACAAGCTTTCTCTTTTCTTCACTTACTTCTCCGATACAATACATTCTGGAAGAGTCAGAGAAATATCCCCGGTAAATGGTAGATACATCGACATTGATAATATCACCCTCCTGTAACACCCGGTCCGGTGTCGGAATTCCATGGCAGACCACCTCATTAATGGACGTGCATACGCTTTTCGGAAATCCCTCATAATTCAAAGGAGCCGGAATACCTCCCATATGAACTGTCATGGAATGTACCAGATCATCTATTTCCTGTGTGGTTACGCCAGGTCCGATCATTTCTCCCACAGCGTCCAGAACAGCCACATTGATCTTACTGCTTTCGCGGATTCCTTCAATCTGCTCTGCAGTCTTTAGCATATCATGTGTCGGAACAATATGTCCCATCAGCTCATAATGATGAATCTTTTCGTCCATTGCCATATGACAGGTCTTATACTTTTTACCGCTGCCACACCAACAGGGATCATTTCTTCCTATCTTTTCCATCTTCTTACCTTCTTTTCATCTATTCACTTTTCATTGGCAGTATGCCGGATGTGCCTGAAAACCTAAATGTAATCATAGCACGACTGCTTATGTTTAAACAACCTTTTTTCGCTAAGTGCTCTACGCTACAGTAACAGTTCCGCCCTGCCCATTCATAAGCTGCCGGATTGTACGCAATAAAGCAGCATCACTCCAGAGAATGATACTGCTTCATCATTTAATCGTTCACCTCTTCCGGTTTTCCTGCAAAAGCATCGTGGAACCTGCGGATATTCTCTTCAATGCTTCGCTTACGGAATACCGCGCTGCCTGCAACAAATACATTGGCGCCGGCTGCCATTACTTCACGGACATTCTTCTTGCCTATACCGCCATCTACTTCAAGCCGGGCTGCCAGCTGATGTCTGTCCAGATATTCCCGAATCTTCCGGATCCGTCCATAAGCCTCCGGAAGGAAGCTCTGTCCGCCAAATCCGGGCTCTACACTCATAATCAGGACCATGTCCGCCTTGGACAGATAAGGATAAACCTCTTCTAACGGAGTCCCCGGTTTAATGGAAATTCCGGCTTTCGCTCCTGCCTTATGAATCCGGTCAATCACCTTCTGCGGGTTCTTCGTGGCTTCGAGATGAAAGGTAATCCCATCTGCTCCGCAATCCACAAATTCCTGAATGTAACGCTCCGGCTCTACAATCATCAGATGTACGTCAAAAAACTGTTTCGTGGCCGGCCGGATGGATTCAATCAGCGGCATTCCGAAGGAGATACTGGGTACAAAAATCCCGTCCATGACATCGATATGAAGAAATTGTGCTCCACATCGTTCTGTTTCTTTAATCTGTTCACCCAGTTTTGTAAAATCTGCTGCCAGTAAGGATGGCGCTAATATATACATGTCTTTCCTCCAGACGGAAATTATTTCATAAACTCTTTAACCTGTGCATAAATGCCCTTGCCATCTAACTGATACTTTTCTACGAGGGCTGCTGCAGAACCGGATTCACCAAAGGTATCCTGCATACCGATCTTCTTAACCGGAACCGGATAGGATTTGCAGAGCGCATCACAAACGGCACTTCCAAGTCCTCCAATCACGGAATGCTCTTCTGCGGTTACCACCTTGCCGGTCTTCTTTGCAGACTTCACAATCAGTTCTTCATCTAACGGCTTAATGGTACAGATGTTAATAACCTCTGCGCTGATGCCATCTGCTGCAAGCATTTCTGCTGCTTCCAGTGCATTGCCTACACAGATACCGGTTGCCACGATTGTAACATCAGAGCCTTCACGTACCACATTGCCCTTGCCGATTTCGAATTTATAATCCGGTCTGTCATTGATTACGGGGCAGGCTGCACGTCCGAAACGAAGATATACCGGACCTTCGTATTCTGCTGCTGCCTTAACGGCTGCCTTTGCTTCCACATCATCTGCAGGATTGATTACAACCATTCCCGGGATAGTACGCATTAAGGCGATATCTTCGTTACACTGGTGAGTTGCTCCGTCTTCTCCTACAGAGATTCCTGCATGAGTTGCACCGATTTTTACATTCAGGTGTGGATATCCGATTGCGTTACGCACCTGCTCATAAGCACGTCCTGCTGCAAACATTGCAAAGGAACTCATGAATGGAACTTTACCGCAGGTAGAAAGTCCTGCTGCGATTCCAGCCATATTTGCTTCTGCAATTCCACAGTCCAAGAAACGTTCCGGAAATGCTTTCTTGAAGATTTCCGTCTTGGTTGCACCTGCCAAATCGGCATCTAATACTACAAGGTCTGTGTGTTCCCTGCCCAGTTCTACCAAAGCATTACCGTAGCTTTCTCTTGTTGCAATCTTCTTTACTTCTGACATAATGCTTCACCTGCTTTCTTCAATTCTTCCATTGCCTGTTCGTACTGCTCGTCATTTGGAGCTTTTCCATGCCAGCCCACCTGATTTTCCATAAAGGAAACTCCTTTTCCTTTGGTGGTCTTTGCGATGATTGCAACCGGCATGCCTTTTACTTTCTTTGCTTCTGCAAAGGCATTACGGATTTCTTCCATATCATTTCCATTGATATTGATTACATGGAAATTGAATGCTTCAAATTTCTTATCAATCGGATATGGAGAACATACTTCTTCTACCGTTCCATCTATCTGAAGGTTATTGTTATCTACGATTACGGTCAGGTTGTCTAAGTGATGTGCGCCTGCCCACATAGCAGCTTCCCAGATTTGTCCTTCCTGAATCTCACCATCACCACACATTGCATATACCTGGTAATCCTTATCATCCATCTTACCAGCCTGTGCCATTCCTACTGCGCAGGACAATCCCTGTCCTAAGGAACCTGCAGACATATCAACACCCGGAATATGTTTCATATCCGGATGTCCCTGTAAATAAGAACCTGTATGACGCAGTGTCACAAGATCTTCTACCGGAAAATATCCTTTGTGTGCCAGTACAGAATATAATGCCGGAGCTACATGTCCTTTCGACAGCACAAATCTGTCGCGGTCTGCCATCTTCGGATTCTTCGGATCCACATTCATCTCTTCAAAATACAGATATGTCATAATATCTGCTGCGGAAAGTGATCCGCCTGGATGTCCGGATTTTGCACTGTGCAATGCCGTAACAATACTTTGTCTTACTTCATTTGCCTTTTTTTCCAACTCTGCATTCGTCATTTTACTTAACCTTTCTCATGAATAAGCTTGTTTGTATCCATTACAACTCCACACGTCCCTCTAACGCGCGAAGTAATGTTACCTCGTCAATGTATTCCAAATCCCCTCCCACAGGGACGCCGCTGGCAATTCTTGAGACCTTGATTCCGGTCGGTTTCACCAGCTTGCTGATATACATTGCTGTTGTCTCTCCCTCTAAACTTGAATTGGTGGCAATAATGACTTCTCTTACATCACCCTCCAGCCGATGTATCAGCTCCTTGAGCTTAATGTCATTCGGTCCGATTCCAAGCATCGGAGATATTGCCCCATGAAGTACATGATATACTCCTTCATATTTTCCAGTTTTCTCATAAGCTGCCAGATCCCTGGTGTCCTCTACTACCATGATTACGCTGTGATCCCGCTGGGGATTTTTGCATATCGGGCAGAGCTCATCATCGGTCAGGGTCAGGCACTCTTTGCAGTAGTGTATATTCTGTCTTGCATCTAATATGGAACGACTTAATTTTTCCACATTTTCTTCCGGCATATTCAAAATATGAAATGCCAGTCTCTGCGCCGACTTTGGTCCAATTCCCGGCAAGCCGGAAAGTTGTTCTATCAGACGGCTTATCTGGCTGCTGTAATAGTCCATTCTGTTTCCTCTTCTCCTTCAGCTGATTAGAATGGGAATCCACCGCCAAG
>ENA-ORMR01002771-ORMR01002771.1-human-gut-metagenome-genome-assembly--contig:-NODE-2771-length-10257-cov-3.066654_pt1 | contig 10257 bp, 10 predicted proteins | sample MGYA00242107_ERZ509003 | MGnify/ENA primary metagenome ERZ509003 (study PRJEB26280, sample SAMEA2338699) | human gut metagenome | biome: human gut; feature: human-associated habitat; material: faeces... | reverse complement strand
CCGGAAAACACGTATATTTGTCAGCCAATCTGTACCATCCGGCAGCTTATGAATGCGCATGGCTGATTATCCCATAAACCAGTGCTTTCCATCCTCTACGTCCTGCCGAAGCTGTTTCTGCAGGCCGGCAAGATCCTGGAACTTCTGTTCCGGGCGTTTGAATTTCAGCAGTTCCAGCCGGATCTTCTTTCCATAAATATCCCTGTCAAAATCATAGAGATAGGTTTCGGCATTAACCCTCTTTGTCTGCTGCACGGTAGGCTTCACTCCGATATTGGTGATTCCGTGATACATGCAGCCATCATAAAAAACATCTGAATAATATACTCCGTAGGGCGGCATCAGCTTCTCCTTCGGAGGATAAATATTCACGGTAGGGAATCCCATCTTACGTCCCAGGTGCATTCCGTTTTCGACAATGCCTTCCATGGAATAATTCCGCGAAAGAAGTTCGGATGCCAGTTCCATATTTCCCTTCAGAATTTCTTCCCGGACATAGGTAGAGCTGATTTCTTTTCCATGATCGAAAATCTTCTCGATAATCTTTACCGTAAAATCATTTTCCTCTGCCATTTCTTCAAGCAATACACGATTTCCTTTTCCGCCTTTTCCAAAAGAGACATCCTCTCCGGCCGCCAGAAATTTCATATTCATCATTTCTATCAGGATTTTCTTCACAAAATCCACAGGATCCGTTGCCGCTGTTTCCGGATTTAAGGGAAATTCTACCAGAACATCAATGCCCATCCGTTCAAAGATCTCCCGCTTTTCTTCTCTTGTTGTCAGCTCCTTCGCATCCTCACCGCCAAAATAAACCGTTGCTGACGGAAAAAATGTAAAAATCACCGACTGAAGACCATTCTTTTTCTGCCTCAGGATCTCATCAATCAGACGGTAATGTCCTGCATGAATCCCATCGAACTTTCCAATGGCAACTGCAGATACTCCTTTGAGCTTAAATTCAGTTTTGTCACTAACGATCTGCATAGCTTCCATCCTGACCTTCCAAAAACATTTTTACCGGTGTAAAAAGCCTCCTGTCACCTTCATAGCGGTAAATGGCGCAAAACCTGCTATCCATGCTGTATACCCGGTATTCTCCCTGATCTACAGGAAACCCCTGCAGCATCTTTCCAATGATTCCCGCCTCTTCCTTAGCCAAAACCTCCGATCGCTTCAACTGGTTCCCGTTAAGCAGTGCTTTCTGTGCTCCATCGGATACCTGAATGGCAGGAAGGGCATGGAACATTTCTTCAACCGGAATGACCGCTTCCTGCACTCGTCCCTGATCGGCAAGTTCTTGAAGCTCACCCAACGTTTTCGCATCCTTCAGCCGGAATTCTCCGACTCTGGAACGGACAAGGCTCGTCATCACCGCACCGCACGAAAGAGCCTGTCCAATATCATGACACAGGGTACGGATATAGGTTCCTTTTGAACAGACAACCCGGATTTCATATTCCGGATGCTCTGCCTTTAACAGCTCCAGCTCATAAATGGTAATGGGACGTGCCTTACGCTCCACTTCCTTTCCTTCTCTTGCCAGCTCGTAAAGCTTTTTTCCTCCTACCTTAAGTGCAGAATACATCGGTGGAACCTGCCGCAGCTCTCCCACAAAATGAGAAAGCATCTCCTTTACCTGCTCCGTAGAGACACGGACTTCCTTTTCCTCCAGAATCTTTCCTGAAATATCCTGTGTATCGGTCTCAATCCCAAGCCGGAACCTGGCAATGTATTCCTTGGTCTCACCGGTCAGCATATCGCACAGCTTCGTTCCACTTCCCAGACAAACAGGAAGAACCCCCACCGCATCCGGATCGAGGGTTCCTGTATGTCCTATCTTTTTCTGCTTACAGATTCCGCGCAGCTTCGCCACCACGTCATGGGAGGTAAAGCCCGCTTCTTTATATACGTTTATTATTCCGTGATACATGTTCTTCTCCAAGAATTAGTTACACAACTGTTTCTCAATCTGTGCAGACAGATTATTGATAATATCGTGATATGTACCCTGCATGGTAACTCCTGCAGCGCGTACATGACCGCCGCCACCAAACATCATGGCGATCTTGGCAACATCAATCTTTCCGTTGGACCGCAGGCTTACCTTATACTCGAGTGTATTCGTCTGATACATAAAGATCGCACACTCAACGCCCTTTGTATTGCGAAGCTGGTTGACAATTCCTTCCAGATCATGTGGTGTTGCATCATAAAAGCTCATGGTCTTTTTATCAACCATGCTGACAATACATCTGCCATCCATAAACTGGATACTTTCAAGCAGCGCGCGTCCCAGAATCTGATTCTGCACATAGGTCTTTTCATAGAAGGTCTGATCAATGAGTGTCGGAAAATCAAATCCATAAGAGATCAGATCTGCTGCAATCCGCAGGGTTTCCGATGAGGTATTGGAATACTGGAACACCCCGGTATCATGGATGATTCCGATGTACAGGGCTTTCGCAATGGACGGATCCATCGCTTCCTTATCCTCAATGGCCCGGTACACCAGCTCACTTGCGGAGCTTGCCTTTGGATCCAGAAAATTCACATCGCCATCTCCAGGGTTACTCACATGATGGTCGATATTGATCCTCTTATGTGCCGCATCGAAGTACTTCTGTGCTTCTCCGGTACGCTCCTTCGTACTGTCAAGTACGATAAACACATCAAACTGCTCCACTCCCGTTGCAAAATCGGTGTGAATATCCCCGATCCTGCTGATACAGGAAAACTCCTCTCCCGGCTGTTCCAAAAATACCTCGATCTGTGCATCCGGGCACTTCTTTAATAAATACAGATAAAGACCCATCACCGACCCGATACAGTCACCGTCCGGCCGGATATGTCCACTGATACCGATGGTTGCGGCATCCTTTACTTCTTCATAAATTTTCATATACATCCTGTCCTTATTACTCTTGTGATAAAGCTTCGTTTCTGTCTTCCTTCTGTGCATCTGATTTAGCCACTTCATCAATCAGTTTGGACATTTTCACACCATAGGCAATGGACTGATCCACGATAAAACGGATTTCCGGTGTGTTACGCAGATTAATTCTTCTTGCAAGCTCTCTGCGGATATAGCCCTCCGCACTCCTTAAGCCGGCAAGTGTATCCTCTGCCACATGATCATCCCCGTATACGCTGATCCATGCCTTACATGTTTTTAAATCAGGTGCAACCTCTACAGAGATCACACTCGTTAAGGGACTGATTCTCGGATCCTTAATCTCTCCACGAATGATCTCTGCGAGTTCCTTTTGAACTTCCCCGTTGATCCGGGTATTCTTCATGCTGTTCTTTCTCACCTGGGAACCTCCACCATAATATATGCTTCTACGATATCCAGCTCCTGCATCTGGTCAAAGCCTTCAAATACAAGACCACATTCGTAGCCAGCCTTTACTTCCTTTACATCGTCCTTAAATCTCTTCAAAGATGCCAGAGCGCCTTCATAAATCTGCTCTTCCTGTCCGGTGCTTTCATTACGTCTCGTAATACGCACCTTGCAGTCTCTCTGGAAATATCCGTCTAAAACATAAGAACCTGCAATATTGCCAATTGCGGACGCACGGAAGATCTGACGAACTTCAGCGTGACCGATTACCTTTTCTTCATAAACCGGATCGAGCATTCCCTTCATGGCAGCCTCGATATCCTCAATTGCCTGATAAATGACACGATACAGACGGATATCCACGCCCTCACGCTCTGCAAATGCCTTGGCCTGTGCATCCGGACGGACATTGAAGCCGATGATAATTGCGGAGGATGCAAAAGCAAGAGAAACATCCGATTCATTGATGGCACCCACACCACCATGAATACATTTTACAACAACCTCTTCATTGGACAGCTTCAGCAGACTCTGCTTGATTGCCTCTACTGATCCCTGAACATCTGCCTTTACAACGATATCCAGTTCTTTCAGGTTACCCTCCTGGATCTGGTTAAACAGATCATCCAGTGACATCTTTGCCTTGGTCTCTTCAAGCATCTTCTCTTTATTCTGTGCCAGATAAGTTTCTGCATAGGTCTTGGCAGTCTTATCATTTTCATGGGCAATAAATACCTCACCTGCACTTGGCACATCGGATAATCCAAGAATTTCCACCGGTGTAGAGGGCTTTGCCTCCTTCACGCGTCTTCCCTTGTCGTCAATCATTGCACGTACCTTACCGTGGCTTGCACCTGCGGAAATGAAATCTCCCACATGTAACGTACCCTTCTGTACCAGTACGGTAGCCACAGGACCGCGTCCCTTGTCAAGCTCTGCTTCAATGACAAGACCTCTCGCCCGACGGTTCGGGTTCGCCTTTAATTCCATAATCTCAGCCGTAAGCAGTACGGTTTCAAGCAGGGTACTGATTCCCTCACCGGTTTTTGCAGATACCGGAACGAATTCAGTGCTTCCGCCCCAGTCAACCGGGATCAATTCGTATTCGGTCATTTCCTGTTTCACACGGTCGATGTTGGCACCAGGCTTATCGATCTTGTTAACTGCCACAATAATTTCAATACCGGCTGCCTTCGCATGGTTGATCGCTTCTACGGTCTGCGGCATCACACCATCGTCTGCGGCAACAACCAGAATTGCAATATCGGTAGAATTTGCACCACGCATACGCATTGCGGTAAATGCTTCATGTCCCGGTGTATCCAGGAACGTAATGGACTGTCCGCCCACATTTACGGTGTAAGCACCGATATGCTGGGTAATACCCCCTGCTTCCTTATCGGTCACATTGGTCTTACGGATTGCATCGAGGAGGGAGGTTTTACCATGATCAACATGACCCATAACACAGATAACGGGCGGTCTGCTCACAAGATCCTCTTCCTTTTCTTCGTCTTCCTTTAACAGCTCTTCAATGACATCCACCTTAACTTCTCTCTCACAGATGATGTCATAGTCAATGGCAATGTTCTCCGCATCCTCAAAGGTAATTTCAGAGTTTACGGTTACGATCTGTCCCTGCAGGAACAGCTTTTTAATAATTGCGGAAGGCTGCAGCTTCATCTTATCTGCCAGATCCTTGATGGTTAAGGATTCCGGAATGGTGATGACCTTGATCTGCTCTTCTGCCGGCTCCTCTGCCTTCTTCTCCGGCTTAATGAAGCGTCCTGCTTTATTCTTGTTCTTTAAAGCTGCTTCGTCCTCTTCATACATGAAATCCTTCTTGGATCTCTTATCCTTCTCCTGACTGATTCTGCGCTTTTCTTCCTCTCTGCGCTTGTCATCCTTAACCGGCGGGGTATCCTGAGCGAAACTCTTACCCGGCTTTTCATTCCGCTTAAATCGAGAGTCCTGCCCTCCATTGCTTCTCTCACCGCGGTTATTATTGAAATCGCCGCGGTTACGGTTCCCATCACCGCCGTTATTACGGAAATCTCCCTTGCCATTCTGGTTGTTAAAGCGATTCCCGTTTTCAGGTCTTCGGTTGTTATTCCTCTCTCCCTGATTGTTCTGACCAAATCTCTGATTTCTGTCATTTCTATCGTTTCTTTGATCCCTTCCGTCTCTGTTGTCCGGTCTGTTTCCGGGTCTGTTTTCACCACGGTTATCGTTACGGTTATCGTTACGGTTGTCATTCCGGTTATCCGGACGATTCTGTCCCCGGTTATCCGGACGGGGATTTTCAGACCTTGCTGCTCTCTGGGCGGCCTGTTCACGTTCTTCGGCTGCACGCTTTTCGGAAGCACGAAGTTCGGCTCTTGCTTCATCCATTCTTCTGGAATTCTGCTTAAAATCACTTGTGGAAGTCTCCATCTGGGACGGAGCCGTAAGAGGCTTAATAATCTTGTGGGGAACTTCCCTGTTCTGTCCCGGTCTTCCATTGTAATTATTATTCCCCTGGCGATTATTCTGCCCCTGTCTGCGCTCACCCTGTGAACGCTGTCCCGGTATATTACTATTATGCGGATTACTTACAAAAATAATCTTTTTCTTTTTCACAGGAGCTGCCTGCTTTTCCTCTGCTTTCGGTGCTTCCTTCCGCACTTCTTTGGAAGGTTCTGCTTTGGCTTCTGATTTTACCTCCGGTTTCACTTCAGGCTTCACATCTGTCTTTGTTTCTTCCTTTGCTTCCGGCTTTGCTTCTGCCTTGGCTTCGGGCTTCACCTCTGCCTTGACATCTGCTTTTTTTGCGGCACCGAATGCTTTACGGACCATTTCTGCTGCATCTTCCTCCACAGAGCTCTGTGCTGCCTTTACTTCTATTCCTTTTTCCTGAAGAAATGCAATCACTTCCCTGCTCTGCTTCTCCAGCTCCTTTGCTAATTCATGCACTTTGATTTTCGACATTTATTTACCTCCGTCTTATTCACTCCAAATGAACTCCAAATGCTATCTGTATCATTCCTGAATTGTCTGCAGATGTTTCATGATGCTGTCGGAAAGCCCCGGATCCGTCACCGCAAGGGATGCCCGCATTTCCTTCCCGATTGCCTTTCCAAGCATTTCCTTTGTCCCTAAGGTATAAATGGGGACCTCATAAAAACTACATTTATCTGTAAATAACTTTTTCGTGTTTGCGGATGCATCTTCGCTGATGATCACCAGACATGCACTCCCGTCCTTTACTGCATTCTCCGTGGAGAATTCGCCGCTTACCAGATTTCTCCCCCTCGCAGCAAGCCCCAGTAAAGACAACACCTTCTTCATCTGCACAGGATCATTCATTCTCGTCATACTCCTTTTCCAGGCTGTCATATACTTCATTCGGAATACTCATTTTGAAAGACCGTTCCAATCCTTTATTCTTCCGTGCCTTTTTAAGGCACTCTCTCGAGATACAAAGATATGCGCCTCTTCCATTTTTCTTTCCGGTCAAATCTAATACGATTTCATCCTCCGGTGTTTTCAGGACGCGCATCATTTCCTTCTTGCTTTTCATTTCTCCGCATCCCACACACTGTCTTAAGGGAATCTTTTTTGCCATACCAAACCACCTTTATTCTTCAGAGGGTACTTCATCCATACCTTCCTGACCCTCTTCTGTCAGATACTCATCATCTGCATACTCGGCATCCTCATCATATTCTTCATCCTCGTACACATAGTCCTCATAACGGAAGCCCGGCGCATCCTTGGCCTGCGTCTCACTCTTGATATCGATCTTGTATCCGGTCAGTCTGGCTGCAAGTCTTGCATTCTGTCCTTCCTTACCAATGGCAAGAGATAACTGGTAATCCGGAACAACCACCTTGGCAGTCTTTTCATCCGGATCTGCAAATACAGCAACGATCTTTGCAGGAGATAATGCGTTCTGGATCAGATTACCGGGGTTTTCATCCCAGTTGATAATATCAATCTTCTCTCCACGAAGCTCATCCACAATGGAATTTACTCTCGCTCCATTCATACCAACGCAGGCACCGACCGCATCTACGTTCGGATTGTTGGAACGGACAGCCATCTTGGTTCTGCTTCCTGCCTCTCTTGCAATGCTCATAATCTCTACAGTTCCATCTTTAATTTCGGTAACCTCTGCTTCAAACAGACGCTTTACCAGCTCCGGATGGGTGCGGCTTACCAGGATTCTCGGTCCCTTGGAGCCATTCTTTACCTCCAGAATATAAACCTTGATTCGCTCGGTCGGGCGGAAGTGCTCACCCTTTACCATTTCACTTTCATTTAAAATCCCATCGGCCTTACCTAAGTTTACGCTGATGTTACGTCCGATATATCTCTGTACAATTCCGGTAACCACATCTTTTTCTTTCGCATAGTACTGATTAAAGATTACATTTCTTTCTTCTTCACGGATCTTCTGCAAAATCACACTCTTCGCATTCTGGGTTGCGATACGTCCGAATTCCTTGGACTTGATCTCTACATGAATGATGTCGCCAACCTTTGCAGTTGCTTTAATCTTCTGTGCATCCTCTAAGGAAATCTGTAACAGATCATCTTCCACATCATCTGCGGTTTCTACAACTTCCTTCTCTGCATAGCATAGGAAATCACAGGTTTCACGGTCAATCTCTACCTTGATATTGTCTGCTCTGCCAAAATGCTTTTCGCATGCAGTGTAAAGGGAATTCTCAATTGACTCAAATAAAGTCTCTTTGCTGATTTCCTTCTCCTTTTCCAAAATATCAAGTGCTTCCATTAATTCTTTGTTCATTTTCGTATCCTTTCTGCTTGTATTTGGACTAAAAATCCAGTGCCAATTTTATAACTGCAATATCTTTTCTCTGAAAAACCAGATCCTGATCATCTTCAACGGTTAACGTCAGTGTATCATTATCAAATGCCTTCAGGACTCCTTCAAAATCCTTTGAACCGTTCACCGGTTTAAACGTCTTTAATTCGACTTCCATCCCGATGCTCTTTGAAAGATGCTTCTCCTTCTTTAGGGTTCTGCCAAGTCCCGGAGAGCTCACCTCCAGAATATAGGCATCCTCGATATAATCCTCTGCATCAAGCTGATCGGAAAGTGCACGGCTCACCGTCTCACAATCCTGAATGTTCACGCCGCCGTCCCTGTCAATGTAGCAGCGAAGATAAAAGTCGCTTCCTTCCTTCACATACTCCACATCGTAGATTTCCACACCGGCTGATTCCACGATCGGCTTTAATAATTCCTCTGTCCTCGTTTCATAAGACTCTCTCTTTGACATTCTTCCTCCTTTAAATTCTTTGCCTGCCTTCAATTCATACTCTGCCTGCTGCACTAAACTCGTGCTGCATCTCCAACCTGCATTCCTTAAGTGCACAGGTATGGTTCTACTCAAAAAAACAGTGGACTCGCAAGTCCACTGTAACTGGTAAATCTTTGTAACTATAGTCAGATTAACACTTCTTATAAGGAAATGCAAGGGTTTTCCCAAAATTTCTTTGCTTTTTCGTCAGAAACTATTTAATATTTGATCTTGTCCTTTACACTGATCTCTTTTCCAAGCTGAACCTCGATCAGTTTCAGCTCCGTGACTGCTGCAATTGTATGTTTGCAGCCGGCTTTCATCGTCAGGACATCCCCCGGTCTGACATTCTTTACCTCATCATCAAGGATCGCCTGTCCGTTTCCCTGAATAATCGTCCAGACCTCGTCACGATGCTCATGGCTGTGATAATTCATCTTATGCCCCGGCATCAGAGTCACCTTGATTGTCATGCTCTCATCTTCAATGTCAAGTACCCGGAAGCTCCCCCACGACTTCTCCGCAAACATGATCTGCTGGTCAATTTTATCTACAAAGGGCTTAATGTAGCTTGACTGTTCCTTGTCAGAAACCAGAATCCCCTCCGGGCTTGCTGAAACCACAACATCCTGTAATCCCATACACAGTACCGGAACATCCAGTTCATTAATGACATGGACATTGCTGCACTTCTCATTGAAAATGGCCTCTCCGATGCTCGCGTCTTCCATAGCCTCTGTCAGGGTATTCCAGGTTCCAAGATCCTTCCATTGTCCGGCAAAGCGCAATACACTGATATCAGGCTCTTTCTCCCCGACCGCATAATCAAAGCTGATCTTCTGTAGGGCTTCATACTTTGCAAACAGATCCTGATAATCCGTAAAGTCAATGAGCTCATGTGCTTTCTGAATGAGATATCCCAGCCGGAAAGCGAATACACCACCGTTCCACAGTGCACCCTTTGCAATATATTCCTTTGCCACATCGGCAGTCGGCTTCTCCTTAAAGGTAGACACCTTGCTCACCCGCTCCTTGCTCTCCGGAATCACATAGCCATACTTTTCACTTGGATACGTCGGTTCAATTCCCATCAGCACCAGGTTTGCCTCTTGCTGCTGTGCAAGGCGCGCCAGTTCCTTTACGGTTTCAAAGTAATCCTCGTCCACATACGGATCCACAGGGCACACCACAACAGCCTCCTTCTCTGAAATGTGCTTCACATCCTTAAGATAAGCTGCGGCAAGCGCAATGGCAGGAAAGGTATCACGGCGGCACGGCTCCACACAGACGGAAACCTCTTCACCAAGCTGGTTATGGATGGCGGATACCTGTGACTTCGATGTTGCAATCGTAACAGTCGCTTCTGCATCCACCGTCTTAATCTGACGGTAGACCCGCTGCACCATAGATTCATATTCTCCGTCTTCCTTCTTAAAAATCTTGATAAACTGTTTGGACCGGATATCGTTGGATAAAGGCCATAAACGCTTTCCTGATCCTCCTGATAATAAGACAATATTCATTCTGTTCCCCCATTTTTATGAAGTAATATTTGTAACTATTCAGAGCCATGCAAATTATGTAACAGTTCAGCCATGGCCATTC
>ENA-ORMR01002768-ORMR01002768.1-human-gut-metagenome-genome-assembly--contig:-NODE-2768-length-10267-cov-2.925676_pt1 | contig 10267 bp, 9 predicted proteins | sample MGYA00242107_ERZ509003 | MGnify/ENA primary metagenome ERZ509003 (study PRJEB26280, sample SAMEA2338699) | human gut metagenome | biome: human gut; feature: human-associated habitat; material: faeces... | reverse complement strand
ACATATTTAGGTAACTATGATTATTATTTAAATAAAAAGGATAAAAATTAAAAAATTACTTAAAAAATGTAATATTTTCCTTGACATAAGCATAATTTTAGTGTATATTACTTTTGTAATTGAAAAAGAGAAAGAAAGAGATCCACTCTTCACCAGATGTAAAAATACGTTGGTAAAAAGCTTAATATTTATCAAAATAATAATGTTTTTTAAAGTGGATACTCATGTATTCACTTTTTTATATTAATGATGGAGGTGTTAGCAATAGCTAAGCAAAACGAGGTTCTAATTAATGAACAAATAACAATTCCTGAAGTTATGGTCATCGGACCTAACGGAGAAAAAATGGGTATCAAAAAAATAGAAGATGCTCTAACTTTATCAAGATATGCTGGACTTGATCTTGTTCTAATGAGTGATAATCCAAAAAATCCTGTTTGCAAAATAATCGATTACAATAAATATCGTTATGAAAAGCAAAAACAAGTAAAGGAACAAAAGAAAAAACAAAGGGAACAAAATCTTGAAATGAAAGAATATAGACTTAGTGTTACTATAGATACTGGTGACTTTGAAACCAAACTTAGAAATGCTAAAGCATATATTGAAAAAGGACACAAAATCAAAGTTACAGTTAGATTTAAAGGAAGACAACTTGCACATCCAGAACTAGGACGTGAAGTAATACTTAAGTTTGCTGAAAAACTAGATGATGTTGCAGTAGTTGAAACTATGCCTAAACTAGAAGGAAGAAGCATGCAGTTAGTGCTTGCACCAAAGAAATAAGAAAAGGAGATGTATAATTATGCCAAAAATGAAATCACATGGTGGAATTAGTAAGAAAATTAAAGTAAGAAACAGTGGTTCAACAAAAATAGGACATGTTGGAGCTAACCATAATAGTGGAAAGAAACCAACAGACTTCAATAGAAAAGCAAGAAAGGGCTCTGTATTAAGTAGCGGAGATGCTAAAAGATACAGAGGCTTAATAGGATAGGGGGTAAAAAATGACAAGAGTTAAAGGCGGAGTCGTATCAAAAAATAGAAGAAGAAAAGTATTAAAGAAAGCTAAAGGATATTTTGGAAGTAAACATAGATTATATAAGACAGCTCAAGAACAAGTATTTCACAGTGGAGCATATAGCTTCAACGATAGAAAGAAAAGAGCAAATGACTTTAGAAAATTATGGATTACAAGAATTAATGCTGCTTGTAGAAGCAACGATATAGTTTATTCAAAATTCATTAATGGACTTAAAAAAGCAAATATCGATATTAATAGAAAGATGTTAAGTGAACTTGCTATTTTTGCACCAGAAGACTTCAAAAAATTAGTTGATATCTCTAAAAATGCTTTAGAAGGAAAAACATTAAAAGAAGAAGCTAAAGAAGTAGTTAAAAAAGTTGAAAAAGCTGTAGAAGAGAAAGTTGATTATGCTAAATTAACAGTTGCTGAATTAAAAGATTTATGCAAAGAAAAAGCACTAGAAATAACTAGTACTATGAAAAAAGCAGATCTAATTAAATTATTAGAAAAGTAATAAGTTAAGTTATGAAAGTGGACAATATGTTCACTTTTTTATATAAAACATGCCTAAATACATCACATGACATATTCACTGCCTACGAAGTTTTATCAATGCTTGATAGAAGAAGTGGTGTAATGGTTGCCACTGACTGTCTAAACTCTATAACAGCAGGAATATTTGCCATATCAAATGCTACCTTATTAGATAGAAGATATAAATCCAATTATGTATGTTAATCATACTTACGCAAAAAATTAAAGCACTAGGTTTTACATTTAATTCTGAAGTTGAGCAAAAATATTTGTTGTTTGATTCAGAATCAAGAGAAAACCAATATAGAATAGATGAAAATGGTGGGTTTAAACCAGGCATAATTAGAAAAGGATTAATAAAATAACAGCAAAAACTCTTAATCATTTTTTGCTGCAAAATTAAACTGGTTTATTATAGCAAATTATGATATAATAAGAGTAAATAACACGGGAGGTTTTAAGTGAAAAAAGAGGAATTAATTAATTTAAAAAATAAGATATTAAAGTTATCAAAAGAAGAGCAAAAATTAAGAGATTTATATTTAAAGAAATTATCAAACGGAACATATCAGGGACCACTAGTCGCATATCCAGAAATCGATAAACCTTGGCTTCAATATCAAACAGATGAAGCAATTTTAAAAGATTTTGAAGGAGTATCAGCATATCAATTAATGCAAAAAAGTAATGTTGGTCATGAAAATGAAGTGGCAATTGAATATTTTGGAAGAAAAATAACTTTTAAAGAATTAATGAACAATATAGACTTAGTAGCAAAAGGTTTAACAGAAATAGGTATTAAAAAAGGCGATGTTGTAATGATGAGCATGCCAAATACACCAGAAGCGGAATACTTATTCTACGCTATAAATAAGATAGGAGCAGTTTTAAATACAATTGATCCAAGAACAAGTCCAGAAATTATTATAAATGACGCTATCAAAACTAATACAAAATATGTTTTTGGAATCGACGCATTATCTAAAGTACTAGAAAAAATGCCAGAAAATATTAAAGGAGTAGCTATATCTCCGTACACATCTTTACCGCTACCATTAAAGATTATGATGAAATTAAAAGGTGATCCAAATAAAAATAGTCAAGTACTATCATGGGATAACTTTATTAAGATGAGTAAGCAATCTAATATAAAAGAAACAACATCTATTTATGAACCAAACTCTCTAGCAGCAATAGTTCATACAGGAGGAACAACAGGAATACCTAAAGGGGTTATGCTTACTAACGAAAATCTAAATGGATTAATTTATCAAATGAAATACGGATATGATAATTTTCATCGCGGACAAACATTTTTAAATATCTTGCCACCATTTATAGCTTTAGGATTAAATAATGCAATGCATCTATCAGCATGCCTAGGACTAAAGTCAGTAATGATACCAACTTTTGAACCGGAAGACATACCAGGTTTATTGTTAAAACATAAACCAAATATATTTCTGTGCGGACCAATTCATTTAAAAGTATTATTAAAAGACAAAAATGTTAAAAATAAAGACTTATCATTCATTGAAGTAATTTGCTCGGGCGGAGAAAAAATGCCTGAAAAAGACCAAAAAGAAGCACAAAGCTTTTTAAAAGAGCATGGCTCAAGTGCAAAAATGTGGCTTGGTTATGGAGCAACAGAAATGAGTGCTGGAATATCATGTATGAAAGACAATGCATTTATATATAAAAGTGTTGGAGTTCCATATTTACAAAACAATATTAAAATATGTGATATTGATACAAAAGAAGAATTACAAGGATACAACCAAACAGGTGAAGTTTATATTTCAGGACCAACACTAATGCAAGATTATATTTTAAGTGAAGAATATAAAGAAAGTGAAGAAGTAATTGTAACTGATGAATGTGGAACAAAATGGTATAAAAGCAAAGATGTAGGCCGTGTTAATGAAGATGGAATGCTATTTATAGATGATAGATTAAAAAGAATAATAACAAGAAGAGGATTTAAAATCTATCCAGAACACATAGAATCTATCATTAGACAAAACGAATATGTAGAAGATTGTGTAGTAGTCGGTATTTATGATGAAGACGAAATAAGTATTCCAGTAGCAAACATAGTACTAAAAGAAGAAGTAAAATATAATGAAGATGTAAAACAAAGTATTATTGAAAACACAGAAGAAATTATAAAAGCAAGTCTGCCAAGCTACACAGTAATAGCAGGATATAACTTTATAGATAAAATGCCACTAACTAAAATTGGAAAAACAGACTTTGTTGCACTTGAAAAGCTTGGAATTATGGGGGAAAAAAGAAATCAAAAAATATTTAAAATGATGTAAAAGGAAGGACTATTATGATTACCATAATTACTAATATTGTAAGTTTAATTTATCTTGTATTAATATCAATAATTTATTATACAAAAAAGAAAGCTAAAAGTGAAGAAAATAGAATATATTCCATCATGTTAATTGCCTCTATCATAGGAAATATATTAGATCCACTATCAGGAATACTATACTATAACAATTATAATGTTATGTCTCTATCATATTTAATATTAACAAAAATGATTTTGTTATATTATTTAATATGGGACATATCATTTTTTTCTTATATAATTTTAATAACTAATTCAGATAATTCTACAAAGTTCAAAAAAATATTAAAAATCATAACATCAGTTCTTATAGTTATAGTATTATTTTCACCATTAAAAATAGTAAGCAATAATAATACTATTTCACCAGTAGGACTACCAGTTAATTTATTGGCTATATTAACATTTATACTTTTTATAATAACTATTATTTTTCTAATAAAAAACTATAAAGTGGTAGTAAAGAAAAAATTATTACCATTAGTTATATATATCGTACTTGGGATAACTTTATTTATAATAGGAGAAAAAACTAATATTTTAATAATGACTTTTTGTGATACATTTATAACTATATTAATGTATTTTACTATAGAAAACCCGGATTTAAAACTATTAAATCAAATGCAGTTGGCAAAGGAACAAGCAGTGAAGGCAAATAGAGCAAAATCTGATTTTCTATCAAGTATGTCACATGAAATAAGAACACCACTAAATGCTATAGTTGGCTTATCAGAAGATAATTTATCTTATAAAGATAGTGTTCCAAAAGAAGTATTAGAAAATTCAAAAGATATATTAAATGCTTCACAAACACTTTTAGAAATAGTGGGCAATATACTAGATATTAATAAAATAGAAGAAAATAAAATTGAAATAGTTAGTGGTATTTACAATTTAAATGAAGAAATAAATAAATTATGTAAGGTAACAACTTCACGAATTGGTGAAAAGAACGTAAAATTTAATCTACAGATAGCAGAAGATATACCTTATGAATTAATCGGAGATAAAGGTAAAATAAAAGAAATAGTAAATAATCTATTAACAAACGCTATTAAATATACAAATGAAGGAGAAATAGATTTAAATATAAAATGTATTAATGATATTGATAAGAATATTTCAAATATAATCATAGCATGTAAAGATACAGGTAAAGGGATTAAACCTGAACACATAAATAGATTATTTAATAAGTTTGATAGATTAGATGCAGAAGTTAATACAACTACCGAGGGAACGGGATTAGGTCTTGCAATAACAAAAACACTAGTAGAACTTATGTCAGGTACAATAACTGTACAATCTTCATATGGATATGGCTCAACATTTATAGTTCAAATACCACAAATTATTAGTAAACTATCAAAACCAGAAATGCTAGAAAGTGTAACAGAAAATGATAAAGAAACTATAGACTTATATAAAGGTAAAAAAGTATTAATAGTAGATGATAATAAACTTAATATAAAAGTAGGAATAAGAGTTCTTAGTAACTTTGGATTTATAATAGATGAATGTTACGATGGATTAGAATGCTTAAATAAAATTAAACAAGGAAATACCTATGATTTAATACTAATGGATATTATGATGCCAAATATGAATGGAGAAGCATGTATAAAAGAACTAAAAAAAATGGGAATAACTACTCCGGTTATTGCGCTAACGGCAGATACACTACTAGGAGCAGAAGAAAAATATTTGAGCGAAGGTTTTAAAGGATACGTAGCTAAACCATTTACTAAAGACCAAATAAAAGAAAAGATAGATTTAGTATTTGGATATAAAACAAAGAAACAAAACACCATGAATCAAAACAATATAGAAAATAATTATACAGAAGAATACTTATCAAAAAATGGAATTGATTATGAAAAAGGAGTAGAGTTGCTAGGAGATTTAACAACATATAGTGATATGTTAGTAGACTGGCTTAATAAATGGAAAATAGATTTTGAAAAAATGAAGAATCAAAAAGACAACCATGATATGGAAAATTATGCTATTAGTGCTCATTCATTGAAAAGTGATTCTAAATATTTTGGATTTACAGAACTTGCTGAGATGTCATATCAACATGAATTAAAGAGTAAAGAAAATGATTATGAATTTGTATCTAATAATTTTTCTAAACTGGAAAGTGAGTTTGGAAGAGTTATGACAATAGTAGAAAATTACTTAAGTTAATTTAATAGGCTGATGCCTATTTTTTTCATGTTTGACTAATTTTAAAATAAATGATATATTTTTCAAGTACGCTATAGAAGGTTAATATATGAAAAGAAGTAGAAGTAAAGATAAAAAGAAAAGAATAATAAATATTGGGGTTGATATTGGTAGTACTACTGTTAAAGTGTTAGCAATGGATGATAGTAAAAAAATTGTTTTTTCATCTTATGAAAGACATTTTTCAGATACAAAGAAAACACTATATAATTTACTTATAAAAGTACTAAGACAATTCCCTAATGACTTTTTTAGGATAGCTTTTACTGGTAGTGGTAGCCTTTCTTTATCTAAATTTTTAAATATTACATTTGTACAATAAGTTATTGCTTGCCGTGAAGCTGTACTTAATTATCCTAAAAAAGTTGATGTTGCTATAGAACTTGGTGGAGAAGATGCTAAAATTATTTATTTTACCGGCGGAATAGAACAAAGAATGAATGGTAGTTGTGCAGGCGGAACAGGTTCTTTTTTAGATCAAATGGCAATACTTTTAAATACAGATACGGAAGGTCTTAATGAACTTGCACGTAAAGGAAGCGTTATTTATCCAATTGCATCACGTTGTGGAGTTTTTGCTAAGACAGATGTTCAGCCACTTATAAATGATGGTGCAAAGAAAGAAAATATTGCACTTTCTATTATGCAAGCAGTAGTTAATCAAACAATAAGTGGACTTGCATGTGGTAGACCTATTCGTGGAAATGTTGCTTTTTTAGGTGGACCACTAAACTATTTATCTGAATTACGTAAACGATTTATAGAAACTTTAAATTTAACTAATGATGAAATAATTATTCCAGAAGAAGCTCATTTATTAGTTGCAAAAGGTGCTGCTCTTGATTCTTTAAATCAATCACCTATTTCTATAGAGAAATTAAAAAGTAAAATTGAAGTTTTACGTATTTCGCATGATGATACAAGTAAACCTTTAAAACCATTATTTTCTATAGATGCTGATTATGAAGAGTTTAAGGAAAGACATAGTAAGCATTGTGTACCCAAAAAAGATTTAAAAGATTTTAGTGGAGATTGCTTTATTGGTATTGATGCTGGTTCTACAACAACTAAATTAGTAGTAATAGATTCAGAACGGATCTTTATTGTACTCTTTATATGGAAGTAATGAAGGCAATCCATTAAACAGTGTTATAAATATGTTAAAAAAATTATATTCATTTATCCCTGATACTGCAAAAATACGTTATAGTGGTGTTACTGGATATGGAGAAAAATTAATACAAACTGCACTAAATGTTGATCTAAATGAAATAGAAACAATAGCACATTATACAGCTGCTAAGACATTTACTCCAAATGTTACAAGTATAGTAGACATTGGTGGGCAAGATATGAAATACATCAAAATGAAAAATGGAGCTATAGATAATATCTTATTAAATGAAGCATGTTCTTCAGGTTGTGGCTCTTTTATAGAGACTTTTGCTAAAAGTCTAAATCTTTCTATAGAGGATTTTGTAAAATCTGCTGTAGATTCTAGAAAGCCTGTAGACTTAGGTTCTAGATGTACAGTATTTATGAATTCAAAAATTAAACAAGCCCAAAAAGAAGGCTATTCTGTAGGAGATATATCTGCTGGTCTCTCATATTCTGTAATAAAAAATGCTATACAAAAAGTAATGAAAGTAAGAGATACAGAAACACTTGGAGATTATATTGTTGTTCAGGGTGGTACTTTTTATAATGATGCTATACTTCGTGCATTTGAATTGATTGTAGGAAAACATGTAATAAGACCTGATATTTCAGGACTTATGGGAGCTTATGGAATTGCTTTACTTGCCAAAGAACAATATGAATCAAATCTTGATATGGAATATATGTCTACAATTTCAAAACCAGGAGATTTGGACAATTTAGAAATCACTACATCTCATATACGTTGCAATGGTTGTGAAAATCACTGTTTATTGACAATTAATAAATTTAACAATGGAAGTAAATTTGTATCTGGAAATCGTTGTGAAAAAGGCGCAGGAAGTGTTACAACAAATAAAAAATTACCAAATCTAATAAAATATAAATATGATAGACTTTTTAGTTATGAACCTTTACCAATAGAAAAGGCTAATCGTGGAACTATTGGTATCCCTAGAGTATTAAACATGTATGAAGATTATCCATTTTGGTTTACATTTTTAACTAATTTAGGTTTTAGAGTAATATTATCTGAAAATAGTAATAGGAGTACATATGAAAAAGGTATAGAATCAATGCCATCTGAATCAGTATGTTTCCCAGCAAAACTATCTCATGGTCATATTATGAGTTTAATAGACTCTGGAATAAAAACAATATTTTATCCATGTGTACCTTACTCTAGAAAAGAATATCAAAAGGCTGATAATCATTATAATTGTCCTATTGTTATTTCTTATTCAGAAGTACTAAAAAATAATGTAGAAGCACTAAAAGAAAAAAATATAAAATTTATCAATCCTTTTTTACCTTTTGATAGCAAAAAGTTAGTACAAACCATACTAGACCTACCTGAATTTAATGAATATAACTTTACTAAAAAAGAATTATTAGTTGCAACCAAGAGGGCAGAAGAAGAATATCAAAGGTTTAAAAGTGACATCAGAAAAAAAGGTGAAGAAACTTTACAATATATTAATGAAAATAAATTACATGGTATAGTATTAGCAGGTCGTCCTTATCACACAGATCCTGAAGTAAATCATGGAATCGATACATTAATTACTTCTTTAGGATTATGTGTACTAACAGAAGATAGTATTTCACATTTAACAGAAGCAAAAAGACCTTTAAGAGTTGTTGACCAATGGGTCTTTCATGCAAGATTATATGCATCTGCAGACTTTGTTGGAAAACATGACAATTTAGAATTAGTACAACTTAATTCTTTTGGTTGTGGTGTAGATGCAGTAACTACAGATCAAGTTGAAGAAATATTATCTAGCTATGGAAAGATGTATACATTAATAAAAATAGATGAAATAAATAATTTAGGAGCTATAAGAATTCGTATTCGTTCTTTACTTGCTAGTATGAAGAAAAGAGAATCTCTAAAATCATCTGAAAATCCTTACGGAAAATACGAATGTAATAAGATTACCTTTACTAAAGATATGAAAAAAGATTATACAATTTTAATCCCTCAAATGGCACCTATACATTTTGAATTACTTGAATCTGCTGTAAAATCATCAGGTTATAAAGTAGAACTTCTTAGTCAATGTACAGATCATACAGTAGAAACTGGTTTAAAATATGTAAATAATGATGCATGTTATCCTTCTATATTAACTACTGGTCAATTTATAGAAGCTCTTCAATCTGGAAAATATGATATCAATAAAACTGCTTTAATTATGTCACAAACTGGTGGTGGATGTAGAGCAACAAATTATATTGGTTTTATAAGAAAAGCATTAAAAGATGCTGGATTTGAAAAGGTACCAGTTATATCCTTCAATGTTGTTGGAATGGAAAAAAATCCAGGATTCAAATTAACAATATCATTAGCAGAAAAGCTTCTAAAAGCAATGGTATTAGCTGATTTATTGCAAAAAATGTTGTACAAAAATAGAGCTTATGAGAAAAATAAAGGTGAAACAGATAAGTTATTTGCAGAATGGATGGAAAAAGCTAAAAAGTTAGCTATAAAAAGTAGTGCAAAAGAATTTTCAAAAGGAATTTCACAAATAGTAGAAGATTTTGAAAAAATTGAATGGGATACTAATGTAGAAAAAACAAAAGTAGGAATTGTTGGAGAAATATTAATAAAATATCATCCATTTGGTAATAATTATGTTGCAAATTTACTAGAAAAAGAAGGGGCAGAAGTAATTCTTCCAGACTTCTTAGGATTCTGTAAATTTATGGCAAGTAACAAAGTAATTTCTAATAGAATGTTAAAAAATGATAACAAAAAAGCAGCAATAAATGGAATTGCAATAAAATTAATAGATTTATTAGAAAAAGATGTAAGAAAAGCTTTAGCAAAATCTAAAAAAGGATATTTGCCAACTTGTGATATTTGGCATTTAGCAGATAATGTACAATCAGTATTATCAACAGGAAATCAAACAGGAGAAGGTTGGTTCTTAACAGCAGAAATGCTTGAA
>ENA-ORMR01002765-ORMR01002765.1-human-gut-metagenome-genome-assembly--contig:-NODE-2765-length-10275-cov-2.659295_pt1 | contig 10275 bp, 7 predicted proteins | sample MGYA00242107_ERZ509003 | MGnify/ENA primary metagenome ERZ509003 (study PRJEB26280, sample SAMEA2338699) | human gut metagenome | biome: human gut; feature: human-associated habitat; material: faeces... | reverse complement strand
CACCAGGCACAGAATCGTCCCCTCGAACCAGCCGAACACAAACCCGGCGCCCAGCTCGAAGGGCTCTCCCGGGATCAGCGCCACCACCACCTGCAGCATCACAATGCCGATCATCATCAGCTGGCCCAGGAAGCCGTGGGCGGCCACATAATCCCGGAAGGTCTCGGGGGAATCCTTAAACTGCAAAACCAGCGGCTTGCCTACGAAATAGCCGATCAGGGTAAAGACGATCAGAATCGCGATGATGCAGATGATGCTCACGCGCTTGCGGCGGCGGATGGATTCCGGCGTATCCGCCCCGGAAAAGCTGCGTGCTTTATGATTGGCCATGAAAAGCTCCTTTCAAATCAACGGGATCGGCGGGCGTTTGAAAACCCCACCATCATAAATTATACCATTATTCCCCCCGGGGTGCAACTTAGAGTTCCATGAAAAGGGGATGAGAAAGCGAATGCTTGACAAGGCCCTCCCGGCGTGATACCATCCCTTTACACGCCCTGCGGGGCGGCGAAAGGAGGCGGCCGGAAATGGCTGAGCAGCGCGCGCTGGCGCTTTTTGATTTTGACGGCACCCTGATTCGGGGAGACAGCATTCTGGCCTATCTGCGCCATGCCCGGCGGCTGAAGGCGCTGAGCAGGGGCGAATATTTGAAGCTGGGGCTGCATGCGATTCCCTGGCTGCTTAAGAAAAAATCCGATGAAGCGCTCAAGGGGGAGGCAGTGGCCTTTTCCATGCGCCTGTCTCCGGAGCGGCGCTATGCCCTGAACCGCAGCTTTGCGGAGGAATGCCTGCTGCCCCGGGTGTTCCCGGCGGGGAGGGCGTGCCTGGAGCAGCATCGGCAGGCGGGACGGCTGGTGGTGATCGTATCCGCGTCGCCGGAAAATTATATGGAATTTGTGGCCCCGGGGCTGGGGGCGGATGCGCTGCTGTGCACCCAGCTGCTTTCGGAAATGGCCACCGGCCCCAACTGCAAGGGGCAGGAGAAGGTGCGGCGGATTGAAGCCTATCTGGCGCAGGCGGGCATTGGGCCCGATTGGTCGGATTCCTATGCCTATGGCGACAGCACCAGCGATCTGCCCATGCTCAGGCTCTGCGCTCACCCCGTGGCGGTGAACCCCAAGCGCAAGCTCCGCCGCGCCGCGCCGGAGATGGCGACGGTAAAGTGGAAAGAAAAATAAAATGCGAAAGGAGGCTTTTGACACAAAAGCCCCCTCCCGCAGACTATAAAAAACTTATACGCACAGCAGGATGCAATGAAGGGCGGCAAGCCCTTCATTTTTGATTGTAATTTAATGGCCGAACCACTCCTGGGGCCATCAATCGGCCCATTTCAATGCTTCCAGAAGCAGGAGAAGCGCCATGCTTTGGCCATAGGGCTGCGGGCCCTGGGGGACGCGGCGATAATCGTCCAGATCCTTGCCCACAACCGTGCCCATAGAGACCTGCTGCAGCAGGCCGTGGTCATCAATTCGGGCCAAAATGGCCGCCAGTCCCTTCTGGCCCAGCGCCTGGAAACGCTTTGGCAAATACTGCAGCCTTACGGCCTTCAGCAGGCCGTAGCTGAAGCCGGCTGTGGCCGACGATTCGGGATAGGAGGATTCCGGCAGGTTGACCAGCGTATGCCACATGCCGTCCGAATCCTGATATTTTTCCAATGCCTGGGCCTGCCGCTCCAGCGCGCTGAGAAGCACCATGCGAACGCCCTCGGGCACCTTCGCCAGATCCAGATAATCCACCAGACCGGCCGTATACCAGGCATTGCCGCGGCCCCACAGCGCTTCTCCGAAATGATGGCAGCCATCGAAATTCCAGCCATGGAAAAACAGGCCGGTTTTCAAATCGGTCAGGTATTTCAGATGCACCAGAAACTGGCGGATGCTTTCCTGCAGATAGCGATCGTCGTTCAGCAGCGTGGCCATCCGCGCAACGAACAGCACGGTCATATACAGGGTGTCATCCCAGAGCTGGCAATAGTTATCCGAATCGATGGTCTTATGCTGAAAGCCGCCTTCCGGCGTGCGGGGCAGCGAGGTCATGGCGTAATCCAGCCATTCCCTGCAGACCTCCAAATACGCTTCATTGCCGGTATCTTCATACAGAAAGGAGAGCGTGAGCAGGGGACACATGCTGTTCACGTTCTTTTCCGGCAGGCCCCGCTGCATTTGCGCGTCAAACCAGCCGATCAGATAATCCCATACGCGCTGCTCTCTGGTTTGCCGATAATAGGTATACAGGCCAAACAGCGCCACGCCCTGATACCAGTCCCAAACGCTCATGAAATGGCCTTCCTGCGCCGGCTTTCCCGGACCCATGAGCCCTTCCGCCAGGGCATGGGCCTGTTGGGCCAGCGTTTTCCTGTCGATCTCCATAATATTCTTCCTTTCTTATCCGGTGGTTATCCCTTGATGCCGGTGGTGCTGATGCCTTCTACCAGCGAGCGCTGGAACAGGAAAAACAAAATGATCACCGGCACCAGCGACAGCACGGACATGGCCAGCATCGGGCCGTAATTGGTGGTGGTTTCATCGCTGTAGAGCTTCAGCGCGTAGGCCACCGGATACATGGACGGCTTGTTCAGATAGATCAGCGCAGAATAGAAATCTCCCCAGCTGCCGATGAACGTGAGCACGGCCACGGTGCAAATGGCGGGTAATCAGCGGGAGCATGATCCGGGCGAACAGGCCGCCCCAGCCGCAGCCGTCGATCGTGGCCGCTTCATCCATATCCCGGGGGATATTTTTCATGAATTGCATCAGCAGAAACACATTGAACGCGCCGCCGCCAAACCAGCTGGGAATCAGCAGCGGCTTATAGGAGCCCACCCAGCCCAGCGTGTTAAACAGCAGATATTGCGGTACCCGAAGAATCATCCCGGGCAGGCACATGGTTCCGATCATGATTGCAAACCAGAATTTCCTGCCCTTAAAATTCATGCGGGCCATGGCGAATGCCGTCAGGCACGCGGATATTACTGTGCCGGCCACGCGCACCACGGCCACCAGCAGCGAATTCTTAAAGAAGGTTGCCGGGGCGGTATACAAGCCGAATCCGCGCCTGACCGACAGGATCAAGCCGATGTGGCTCAGGACGGCTCTTTATATCATCGGATACATTACGGCGCTTGTTTATCCTTTTCTTTGCTGGTGCCTGTCGGAAATGATCGTGTTCCGGAGCAAGGCAAGACCGTTCATGCTGATAAAGGAAGGGCTGCCCAAGGTAACGTTTGCGCTTACCGCAATTTATCTTGCTTTCTTTATTCTCTGGCTTCTCTTCCGCCGCGCGTGGATCGCGAATACCGTAATATTCGCCGTTCTTACGTCGTTTTCGATCACCGCTTTCATCAAGTACGGTGCAACGGGCGAATACTTCTATCCGTGGGATCTTCAGCAGACAAAAAATCTCGGGCTTCTTACTGATTATGTCAGTCTGAAGCTGCCGCTGATATATTATGCCGCGATTGCCGCAATGATCGTGCTTATAGTCCTGATATTCTTCACCAAGCCGGCAATTCCCGCAAAATGGTACATCCGTATTCCCGCGGCGGCGCTCTGCGTGACGCTGACCGTATTCAGCTTCAATTCTTCGGAAAAGCTCAGAAACGCCGTCGAAAGTCACGGAATGTCATTCTTTGATGCTGCGCTTCCGGAGTCAAACTATATGGCAAACGGGTTTACCGCGGGATTTCTGATAAACTGTTTTTCTTCCGTCATCGAAGCGCCGGACGGATATTCCGAAAAGGCGATAAACGATATACTTTCGGGTTATGAATCGACTCCCGCAAAGGAGGATTTTTCAAGCCCAAATATAATCCTCGTTCTCGGCGAAAGCTTCTGGGATGTCACCAAGCTTGAAGGAGCGGAATTTCTCAATGCAGACGGAACAGAGGAGATAGACCCTATTTCGAATTACCACGCGCTCTGTGAGCGTGATGACGTATACACCGGTTCGTTCTTCACGACCGCATTCGGCGGAGGCACGGTAAGACCCGAATTTGAAGTGATGACCGGACTTACAACCGATTACCTTCCTTCCGGAAGCATTCCGTGGCAGTACATCAATTACGATTTCGAGACGTATGCTTCATACATGAAGGACTTCGGATACCGAAACGTAATGCTTCATCCGTATCTTTCAAATTTTTATATGCGCGTTGAAAAATATCCCCTTCTCGGATTTGACGAAACTTACTTTGACGAGGATCTAAAAAAGATAAGCGAGGTCGAGCGCATTTCCGGAGGCGGCGAGGTGTCGGATATCACGGTATTCGATTATGTCGAATATTTCATGAACCGCAGCGAGGAACGGGATTTCATATTTGCGATAACCATGGAAGGACATCAGCCGTATCCGCGCCGCTTCAAGGAAGATGAATTTGATGTAAGACTTAAGTGCGACGCGATGGACGAGCAGACCTTTGAGATCGCGCGTCAGTACACGCAGTGCGCTTTCGAAGCAGACGAAGCGATAGCGCACCTTATCGACATTGTTGACAGATGCGACGAGGACACTGTCGTCGTGTATTTCGGGGATCACGCCCCGACGCTCGGTGCGAATTTCGCAGGCTATATAGCGTCCGGCTTTGCAGCGGATCAGAAGGACATGCTTAGCCAAGAAAAAAGGCTGCAGACCTATGCAACGCCGTTCTTCGTATATGCGAATTTCGACCTTGACGAAAACAACGGCATGCTCACTCCCGGAAACGGCAACGAGATCGCTTCATACAACCTCATGAATGCGGTTTTCCGTATGATCGGCGCACCCGTCACCGAGCGTATGCAGTTCCTTTACGATTACTATCAGACAATTCCTAACTACAATATCAAGCTCAATCTTCCGCTCACCGATGATATAGAATATTACAAAAATGCGCACTGGCTTCTGACCTACGATCTGCTGTGCGGAAAACGATACTGCCTCGGAAAATAAGGAATAAAAAAGCCATCTCCCGGAGATACTTATAAAAAGTGTCTTCGGGAGGTTTATTATGGAGATTTTCACGGAAAAGTTAGGGGACGATTTCCGAAAAAACTGCGAAATGATCGATTCTCTTCTGCGGGTAGACAAGAGCTTTGACATTATAAAGCGCGAGATGAAGATCGCAGGTGCAAACTGCGTCATGTACTACATCGACGGATTTGTCAAAGCCGAGCTCATGCAGAAGCTTATGGTATATCTCATATCCGTAAAAGAGATCGGCGACGGCGGCAAGGATGCCGCATACACCTTTGCAGCCAAAAGTGTACCCACCGTAGAAGTCGATGTGACCGACTCGGCAGACAATATAATCCTCATGGTTCTTTCCGGTTGTACGGCATTTCTCAGTGAGGGATTCGGTCCCAATGCGATAATCATAGATTCGCGGACATATCCCACGCGCAGCACCGAGGAGCCCGAAGGCGACCGCGTAATGAGAGGATCGCGCGACGGCTTTGTCGAGACCCTCATATTCAACACCGCGATGCTTCGCCGCAGAATAAGAGATACGTCCTTCACGGTCGAATACCTCAACATCGGAAAGCGCTCTCGCACGGATATCGCAATATGCTATATGGACGGGATCGCCGATGCGGAATATGTTTCAAAGCTTCGGGCAAATCTTGAGAGCATTGACGCCGACAGCATAATCCTCGGTCACCAGAGCATAGCAGAATCACTGATCCGTACAAGATGGTACAATCCGTTTCCGAAGATACGCTCAACGGAACGTCCGGACGCCGCCGCCGCGTCGGTGCTTGAGGGCTCGGTCGTCGTAATATGCGACAACACGCCCGAGGTCATGATCCTGCCGACATCGATCTTCGATTTTCTCCAAGAGACCGACGATTACTACTTCCCCCCGTTCACCGGAAGCTACCTCCGCATACTGAGGCAATTCGTTTTCTTTGCCGCCATGCTCATAACTCCGCTGTGGTATCTTCTCGTGTCAAATCCCGAAATACTGCACGGAAGATGGCGCTTTCTTATTCCCGCCGATCCCGGAGAAGTTCCTCTGATCGTTCAGCTTTTCCTGATAGAATTCACGATAGACGGGCTCAAGCTTGCCTCGCTCAACACTCCGAGCATGCTCAGCAATTCGTTCTCCGTTGTCGGCGGACTGCTTCTCGGGGATTTCGCCGTAAAGGCGGGCTGGCTCTGCCCCGAGGTGATCGTGTATATGGCTTTCGTCTCGATCGCAAACTTTGCCCAGCCGAGCTATGAGCTCGGATACGCATTCAAATATATGAGGATGCTGCTTTTGTTTGCGACGTGGCTTTTCGGCGTATGGGGATTCTTCGGCGGAATCGTTCTCGGTCTCATACTTGTCGCGTCGAACAAGACGATAAACGGAGAACGAAGCTATCTTTACCCGCTCATTCCGTTCAACGCTTCGGCTCTCGGAAGGCTGTTTCTTCGTCGGCTCAAGCCGATAGGCACAAAGGAGAGCGATAAATAAAAATCCCCCGCCGCGGCGGTCAGTCCGATTTACGGAAAGTCCGTCCGGGCGGGGACATATTTTATTTATTTTCTTCCGGAGGTCTGACTCCCGCAAGCGGGTTTTTCTCCATTGCTTTCTCCATTCCTTCGGAGCTTACATGGGTATATATCTGAGTTGTCGTGAGCTGCTCATGACCGAGAATGTCCTTCAGGACGCGGATATCGACCTCGCCCGTCTGATACATCAGCGTCGCCGCCGTGTGGCGCAGCTTATGCACGGAATAGTTGCGATTCCGCAGTCCCGCTTCGCCGAGATGCTTTTTCACAAGGTACTGCACCGTTTTCGTCGAGATGCGCTTACCGAGCCTCGAGATAAAGAGCGCATCCTCGGCGGTATTCTGCCTCAAAAGGACATTTCGCTTCGGGAGATATGCCTGTATCGCCTCACGGCAAGCCTCATTCAGATAGATCACCCTCTGCTTGGCACCCTTTCCGATCACCCTGAGTGAACGCATATCGGAATCGATATCCCTGAGTCCGATACCCGCAAGCTCGGAAAGACGCATTCCGCAATTAAGAAACAGCACAAGTATGGCAAAATCCCTCTCGCGATACGGATTTTCGCTTTCGTTCTTCACCGCGTCGAGAAGAGCAATGCTTTCCTCTGTCGTAAGGTACTTCGGAAGCGACGGCTTTCTTTTCGGAGATTCGATATTTATCGCGGGGTTCTGATCGAATTTATGGCGTTTGACCGTTATGTATTTATAAAAGGACTTCACCGCCGAAAGCTTGCGCGCTCTCGATGCGGGAGAGTTATTCCGCACATTCGAGAGATAGAAGAGATACGAATACACATCCTCCGTTGACACGGACGCGAAAAAATCGCTTCCGATGCGGGATATGTCGGTTTTATCGAGGCTTTCCTCATCGGTCGGAAGAGAATTTTTCAAGGCATAGATGTAACGGCTAAACATTCTGAGATCGAGAAGATACTCATTCACGGTTTTCGGCGAGCAGTTCTGTATTGAAAGCTTATACCTTGCAAATGAGGCGATATCCTCGGGATAAGCGTTAAGATCGTATGCTTCGGACACGGCAAGGCTCCTTTCCTTTTATATTTCCATTATACAACTTTTGTGATAATTTTCGTGGATAGATTGTAAACAATTGAAAATGTGTATTGAAAAAATCACGTTCGGAAAATAAAATATATATATGACAATCTTTTGTGAGGTTTTTGATGGACTATATTAAAGAAAATGCGTATATGATAACAAAGATGCTGCTCAACCAGTTCGGAGCCGCATTTCTCGGGCTCGTTCTGTATCTTGCGTCGTCCACCGGAGACAACGCCTTTCTGATAATCGCGGCATCGGTATTCTCGATTCTGTTTTACGTTTATCTCCAATACTCCGTCATGTGGGATCTCGGAGCGCGCGACATAATCCGTGTCAACGGGAAACGCGCTTCATACCGCCCCGCAAACGGATTTATAATTGCGCTTATCGCAAACATACCGAACATTCTTATAGCCGTTCTCGTTCTCATCGGTCACATCTTCGGCTCCGCCGACGGTGCGTTCGGCTATGAATGGGCAGGCACTCTCTACGTCGCGTCGAAATCAGTGGGGGTTATCTGGGAATCCATGTTCAGCGGATTCGTTCAGCTTTATTCTCCGCACAATCCGGTAATCTTCTTCCTTATGCTCATCCCACCGCTTCTCGCCTCTTCCGTGGGATACATTTTCGGAATGAAGAATTTCCGCATTCTTTCGCTCATCGGAATAAATCCGAAGCCGAAGAAAAAATAACATATGAGTTTTATAAAACATGGACTCCGCGCCGACAGGTACGGAGTCCATGTTTTTGTTCAGCCGATCACCTTGTATCCCTGATCCTCCACTGTCTGACGCAGCTTATCGTCGGAGATCACGTTTTCGAGAGTAACGACCGCGCTTCCTTTTTCATGGCTCACCTGAGCCGATTTGACCTCGGGAAGCTCTTCAAGCGCCTTTTTAACTCTCGCCTCGCAGTGTGCGCACATCATGCCCTCGATCTTGATTGTTTTTTCCATGGTTTGTTCGTTCCTTTCGTTGTTCTTCTGAATTTTGTTTTTCGGATTTCGTCTTTTTCCGTCATGCTTTGAATTGTAAGGACGGAAGAAATTCAGCCTCAATGCGTTGCTGACGACGCAAAAGCTTGACAGGCTCATCGCGGCAGCACCGAACATCGGATTGAGCTTCCAGCCGAGCACGTTTATGAAAACTCCCGCGGCAAGCGGTATACCGATCGTATTGTATAGGAATGCCCAGAAAAGATTTTCTTTTATATTGCGGAAGGTCGCGCGGCTGAGGCGTATCGCCGCGGGGACATCGGAAAGCTTGCTGTTCACAAGCACTATATCGGCGGCGTCCATGGCAATATCGGTGCCCGCTCCGATCGCAATGCCGATATCGGCGCTTGTAAGTGCGGGAGCGTCGTTTATACCGTCTCCGACCATTATCACCTTGCCGGTGTTTTTCAGACCGCGGACCGTTTTCTCCTTCACGTCGGGAAGGACATTCGCAATCACCTCATCGACGCCCGCCTGAGCGCCTATCGCCTCTGCGGTACGTTTATTGTCTCCGGTCAGCATAACGACCCGCAGCCCCATATTGTGAAGCTGATCCACCGCACTGCAGCTGTCATCCTTTATGACATCCGCAACCGCGATCATCCCGAGGCAGCGCCCTCCGCGCGAAAAATACATCGGAGTCTTGCCTTCTCCAGCAAGGCGCTCGGCGCGCGCTCTCAAATCATCGGAAACCGCGGTGACGGAGTTTATGAATTCATAGTTTCCGCCTCGGACTTCTTCAGCGCCGACAGATGCAGAAAGCCCTTTTCCGGGAATCGCCGTAAAGTTGTCCGTTTCCGAATAAGATATGCCGTTTTTCTCCGCATATCTTACGATTGCCGCGGCAAGCGGGTGCTCGCTTTTTCTTTCGATGGAATACGCAGCATGAAGCAACGCATTCTCATCACCGTCAGCCGTTGTTATATCAGTGACGGACGGCTCACCGCGTGTGACAGTTCCCGTTTTATCGAAAACGACCGTATTCGCCTTTCCGGTTTCCTCGAGCGCCGCTGCGGTTTTGAAGAGTATTCCGTTTTTGGCAGCAACTCCGTTTCCTACCATGACCGCCACCGGAGTGGCAAGTCCGAGCGCGCACGGGCAGCTTATAACAAGCACCGAAATTCCTCTTGCCAGAGCAAATCCGACCCCCGCGCCCGCTATAAGCCAAGCCGCAACGGTCACGGCTGCGATCGAAATCACGACAGGAACGAACACGCCGGAAACCCGGTCTGCGATCTTGGCGATCGGCGCTTTCGTCGATGACGCATCGCTAACCATTCGGATTATCTGCGAAAGCGCGGTATCCTCGCCGACCTTCACCGCCTCGCATTCAAGGTATCCGGACTGATTCACGGTAGCCGCCGACACCTTATCTCCCGGAGCCTTATCGACAGGAATGCTCTCGCCCGTAAGTGAGGATTCGTCAACCGCGCCGTTGCCGTTTTTCACAACACCGTCGGCGGGGATGCTTTCACCGGGACGGACGATAAATATATCGCCCTTTACTATGCTGTCGGCGGGCACGGTCTCCTCTTTGCCGTCGCGGATGACCACGGCGCTTTTCGGCGCCAATGCCATCAGCCCGCGGAGCGCATCCGTCGTCTTTCCCTTCGAACGCGCCTCAAGCATCTTTCCGACCGTGATAAGCGCAAGAATCATCGCCGCGGATTCGAAATAAAATCCGTGCATATACTCGGCAACGGCAGCCGAATCTCCGTGAAGCTGCGCTCCGGTCATTGCAAAAAGCTC
>ENA-ORMR01002762-ORMR01002762.1-human-gut-metagenome-genome-assembly--contig:-NODE-2762-length-10291-cov-2.314674_pt1 | contig 10291 bp, 7 predicted proteins | sample MGYA00242107_ERZ509003 | MGnify/ENA primary metagenome ERZ509003 (study PRJEB26280, sample SAMEA2338699) | human gut metagenome | biome: human gut; feature: human-associated habitat; material: faeces... | reverse complement strand
CCGCCTCACCGGCCAGGGGATTGAGGGTCGTTTCCATGTCGGTGGGAGAACCGGGCGCCAGGTGGATGACCCAGAAGCTTATGAGGGTGATCCCCCATAACACCAGCAGCATCCACAGCACTTTGCGCACGATGCGCAACGTCAGCTGCAGCAGGGCCGCATTGCGGGATGAACAGATCGCCTGCACGCATATCCTCCGTTGCTATTCCGTCCTGGTCATCCACTGCCGCATGTCGGCCACTTCCTGCTGCCATTGCGGCGAAAGGCGCAGCTGGAGGAACCGGGCATACAGACTGTCCAGCAGGCCGAGGCAGACTTCCATCAGGTAGATCTTTTCCAGCAGCATGGCGTCCGGGTCGTCGTCCTCTTCAGACTTTTCCACCTTGGGGGTCTTCAGACTGCCCAGGGTAAAGTCCTCGGCCTTGAGGGTGAACTGGAAGGCCAGCTCTTCCTTCTCCAGCCGGATGAGGGCACGGGTGACTTTTTTCCCCGTGCCAAGGCCGAAACGGGCCTCGCGAAGAGGGGAGAGCGTGCCGGCAACGGTGGCTGTTTCCTTGGCGTCGCCTTCACCGCCCTGGACGACGATACGCTGTTCCATGGAGACGGAGAAGGGCTGGCCCTCCTTGTCCACAAAGGCCCCGGGCGCCACATCGCTCTGATACCACAGCCAGGTGAGGAACTCCTGGCCAAGAATGTTGTCCGTAGAATCCAGACAGGGTGTATCACTCATGGGATGACCTCACGAATCAGGAAAGGGCGGCGAACTGCGTGGCTTCGATGCGATCCAGGCGGCTCATGGCCGCTTCATCGAGCATGGTCTCGGCCAGGCTGTACGGGGTGAGCTGCTCAAGATGCAGCTCGAAGGAGTTGAGGAATGCCTCCATGAACAGATCGATCATCTTTCCCTGGGTGGAGGCAAACCAGACCTCGTTACGGTCCGTTGCCCAGATGACGTTGAACTCGGCCGGGATGGGCAGAAAGCGCTGACGCAGGCGGAGCAGGACCTGCTCCTTGAGTTCTTTCTTGCGTTCACGGGAAATGAATTTCTTGCCCTGTTCCTGCATCTTTTCCTTTTCGGCCTTCAGGGCCAGGGTCAGATGCTTTTTGATGACAGCGGCCGGGATGCGCCGGGTATCCAGGCGCAGGGAAAAGAGCAGATAGGCTCCTTTATGTGGTGGGGCCGTCCGCCATTCGGAGTCCAGCATGTCCTCGAAGCATACCCAGCCATGAGCCTGCATCTCGGGCAGGTCGTCGATGTCCCGGAAGGAGAACTGGCGCAGCTTGTCGGGGATCTGCGTCCAGAGTTCCGAAGGGATGGGGTCGATGATCCTGAAACGGGTAAAGCTGCACGAAGCATTACAAAAACCCATACTGGCTCCTTGAAGTGATATCCGCCAGGAGGCGTGTCATTCTTGTACGCAGTGCGGCAGATTCTTGCAAGTCCGAACCCCGTGGATTTCCGTGGGCAGGCAGGAGCAACATTATATAATGTACGCATGGCAAAAGCGTCCGGGGAAACAGCGCCTTGCCGGGAGGGGCTTCCGCCGTGGAAAAGGGGGGTCAGCCCATACGGGCTGATGGCTGTGGATGGCAAAGGTGCCCGGGCGTCAGATGCGCCCCATGTTTTTGCCAGAGGTATGACGCCGTACAACCCGGATTTGCCGTGCCGGCGTATGGCAATCAGCCATGGGAAAGGCAGTTTATTCAGGTACTGGTTGAGGATTGGAAAGCAGCGACACCAGATATGGGTTTTAGCAGGCCGTCTATATATGGGTTTTAGCAGGCCGTCTATCTGAAAAATATTTTAACTATGGTTATTTATTGGATTTTTAAATTGTCCCATAATGATAATTATGTAAATTTTTATTCATGTGAGCACAAAAATCGCACTCCTCTCCCTGGATGGGGCTGGTATTTTTTCGGCGCGCATTTTCCTAAAGTCACACTTGAAATAAATTTGCCTTTCACCGCTCACCGCATGCACGAAAAAATTTTTGTGCTGATCTTCTGCCATCCGAGGCATTCCGTGCAGCGCGCTTGACATGGCTGCTTTTTTGCCACACCTCTAAAGCATGCACGCCAAATCCTCTTCTTTCCATAGCCATGGTGGACGCTCCCGGCGCCATCCAGGTATGCCTGCATCCAGATCGCCTGAAAACGGTCATTCCTCCCCTGCTCCACGGGAAAGTTCTGCTCCATCTGGGCTGGAGGAAGATCCGCAGGACGGGATCCGGCTCAACAAATTCATCGCGGCGTCCGGCTATTGCTCCCGTCGCAAGGCCGATGAGCTCATTTTTGCCGGTGCTGTCCAGGTCAACGGGATGGTGGAGCACGCTCCCGCCAGGCGCATCCTTCCTGACGATGTCGTCCTGGTCGAGGGCCGACGGCTTGCGGCCTTGCCCACCTCTTTTTCCTATATCATGCTGCACAAACCGATACAGGTCATGTGTACAGCGCACGATCCGCAGGGGCGTCCCACGGTTTTGGATTGCCTGACGGCAGAAATGCGGCGGAACAGGGTTTATCCCGTTGGAAGACTTGATTATTTTTCAGAGGGATTGCTGCTGCTGACCAATGATGGCGAGCTGGCGCAGCGTCTGATGCACCCCCGCCATCATCAGCCCAAGACCTATGATGTCCTTGTTCGCGGTACGGTTCCGGCAGCAGCCCTGGCGACCATGCGCCGTGGCATGACCTTGGCAGAGGGAGAGGCATTGCGTCCGGTCGAAGTGGAAAGCCGGATGCAGGCCAATGGCCACACCCGGTTGCGGATGGTACTGCACCAGGGGGTCAACCGTCAGATCCGCCGGATGTGCCGGGATCTCGGCCTGACCATCCTGCGACTGAAGCGTATCCGGCTTGGCCCCCTTGGCCTTGGTGATCTTCCTCCAGGGAGCTGTCGCTTTCTGTCCGGGACAGAAGTCGCTGCCCTGCTCCAGGCTGCGGAGATCCGGCGGTAAAGGATTTCGGTAGCATAGCTGACGCCGCTAGCCATGCGTGAGGAAGCCTCAAAACGGGGGAGAGCTGAACCGGGCAAATTGTCTGCCGGAAGGGCCGGACGGCAGATGCCATACGAGTCGTCACAGCATGAGATCACATAAAAAGGACGCCTGCTGGCGTCCTTTTTATACGTTACGAGGGCTGGCTGATTGCCGGCTCACGCCAGCAGACGCTGCAACAAGGCCTGGGCTTCCTCTTGCAGGGCATGCAAGTGCTGCTCACCAAGAAAACTTTCTGCATAGACCTTGCAGATAGCTTCGGTCCCGGAAGGCCGGATGGCAAACCAGCCATCCTGGCTACAGACCTTGACACCGCCGATGGCGGCCCCATTCCCCGGTGCCGTCGTCAGGATTCCGGTAACCGGGGATCCCGCCACTGTCTGCATCTGGATATCCTCCGCCTTCAGGGCTTTAAGGCAGGTACGCACGTGGTCATCAGCCGGGGCATCCTGGCGCTGATACAGAGGCGCGCCAAACTGTTCCGTCAGACTGTGATAGATCTCGTCCGGCCCCCGCTCTTCCCGGGCGGCCATTTCCGCTGCCAGCAGGCAGAGCAAGGGTCCGTCCTTGTCCGTACTCCAGGGGCTGCCGTCGAAGCAGAGGAAGGAAGCCCCCGCACTTTCCTCACAGCCCATACCGCAACTGCCGTCCGTCAGATAGGGCACGAACCATTTGAAGCCGACCGGGACTTCGATGACCTTGCGTCTCAGCTCCCGGCCTACCCTGTCCAGCATGGCGCTGGTCACCAGGGTCTTGCCGATACCGGCATCGGCCCGCCACTGGAAGCGGCTGCGGAAAAGATGCCAGGCCACGGAGGCCAGATAGTGATTGGGATTCATCAGACCGCTTTTGGCCACGATGCCGTGGCGGTCCGAGTCCGGGTCACAGGCAAAAGCCAGATCGAAGCGGTCGCGCATCCCAAGCAGGCCGCTCATGACATAGGGCGAGGAACAGTCCATCCTGATCTTGCCGTCCTTGTCACGGTCGACCAGCGCGTTCTGGATCGGATTGCCGTCCTGGTCGTATACCTGCTGGAAACAGTAGAAAGTGTAGGGCGCATAGCCTACCTTGTGGATCTGGAGCAGGTTGCCCGTGCCCTTGGTGATGCTTCCCGTCTGGATGTTGTAGTCGGGGTCGTCGGTGTTGTTGAGCTTGGTGAACTCGGTGTGCTGGAACGTGCCGTTGAAGCCGACCGTGAGGTTCCAGTCCTTGGTCTGCACGGGGATGAAATTCAGGTTGAACTCCACGCCCTTGTTCTCCATCGAGCCGATGTTGGTGAGCACCGTGTTGCCGAAGTTCGAGCCCATGGGGGTGATGACGCTGTTCAGAAGGTCGTCCGTCTGACGCAGGTACCAGTCGACGCTGCCGTTGATGCGCCCGCCGAGGAACCCGAAGTCGAGGCCGACGTTGTAGGTCGTCGTGGTCTCCCATTTGATGTTGGGGTCGTAGGCGCCCGGCGTGAGGTAGAACATGTGCCCGGCGCTGCCCATGTAATAGGTCTTATAGACGTCGGTCGACATGTAGTAACGCGCCAGGTAGGGATAATTGGAGCCGATCTCCTGCTGCCCGGTCTGCCCCACGCTGACGCGCAGCTTGAGGGCCGAGACGGCACGCGAATCCTTCAGGAAATTCTCCTCGGCGATGTTCCACGCAAAGGCGCCCGAAGGGAAGAGGCCCCAGCGGGTATCCTTCGAGAAACGCGATGAGGCGTCGTCACGCAGTGTGAAGGAGAAGAGGTATTTCGAGGCGATCGAATAGTTCAGGCGTCCGTAGAACGAGAGCAGATAATTCTCCTGGCGGTTGAACGGGTAGCGCGAATCCTCGCCCTTCTGCTCGTGCGTCTCGTTGAAATAGGATACCGAGTGGTCGGAGCTGTAGAAATGCTGCCACGAATAACCGGCCATCACGTCGAGGTGGTGGATGCCCCACTCCTTATTGAAGTTGGCGTAGAATTCGAGCAGCTGGTTGCGGCGGAAGTTCGTCGTCCACGAATACTGTCCCCAGCCGCGGGCCTCGGTGTCGGTGTATGCCTGGAACGAGCCGGGGTTCACGCCGTCGTAGGTCTTGGCGCTCGATACGTCGAGGCCGAGGTTGAGGTTGAAGCGCAGCGCCTCGAAGCCGTGAACCTTATAGTCGATCTGGGCGTTGCCGATGAAACGCTTGGCACGCGCCGTATTGTCGCGGTCGTAGAGCTGCGAGAGCGGGCCTGCGCCCAGCAGGGTGTTGGGCGTGAAGTCCTCGCCGCGGCCCGATCCGTAGTTCCAGTATCCGTTGGTGGTCGTGTAGTCGATCGAACCGTCGTCGTTGCGGAAATAGGGGTCGATCGTGGGGTTGAAGAAGGCCGCCGAACCCACCACGCCGCCCGAGGCGTAGCGCTGCGACGTGATGACGCCCTTGGCGTTGAGGTTGACCGTGAGGTGCTTGTCGAAGAAGTTGGGCGAGAGGCTCAGGTCGAGCGTCCCGCGTTCGTATTTCGATGTTTCGAGCGTACCCTGCTGGTTGGTGTAGCCCACCGATGCGCGGTAGGGCATCCTATCGTTGATGTTGCCGATCAGGCTGACGTTGTGGTCATGCGAAATGGCGGTGCGGAAGACCAGATCCTGCCAGTTGGTGTTCTTGTCGCCGAGCATCGACTGTACCTTGTCGCCCGTGGTCGTACCTGCGGGATACACCTGGTCGATGTAGGTGCGGAACTCGCCGGGGGACATCACGGGCAGCTCGTCGGAGTTGGTCTGGACGCTCACGCTGCCGCTGTACGATACGCGGGGCGTGTTGCCGCGCCCCTTCTTGGTGGTGACGAGGATGACGCCGTTCGAGGCGCGCGAACCGTAGATGGCCGCCGCCGAAGCGTCCTTGAGCACGGTGAAGGATTCGATGTCGTTGGGGTTGATCGTCTCCAGCGGGTTGGCCATACCCTTGCCGCCGTCGACTGCGATGGGCACCCCGTCGATCACGATCAGCGGGTCGTTCGAGGCGTTGAGCGAAGCCGCACCGCGCACGCGGATGGTGGCGCTCGATCCGGGGCCTCCGTCGCCGGGGATGATGTGCACGCCCGGAACCTTACCCTTGAGCATGTCCTGTGTGGAGACCACGGCGCCGCGGTTGAACTCTTCGGCCTTGATCGCCACGACCGAACCGGTCATGTCGTTTTTCTTGATTGTACCGTAGCCGATCACCACCACGTCGTCGATACCCATGGCATCCTCTTCGAGCGTGAGGTGCGCCAGCAGCGACGAACTGGCCACCAGGCTGACGGTCTTGTAACCGACATAGCTGACCTCGATGACCGACTCGGGGCCGGCGGCGCGGATGGCATAGTCGCCGTCGATGCCCGTCGAGACACCGTTGGTCGTGCCCTTTTCGACGACGGTAGCGCCCAGGATCGGCATCCCGGACTTGTCGACAACTACGCCTTTTACCTCATAACCAGCGTTTTGCGCCAGCGTGAGGGGGGGGGTAAATTGACATATGAGCAAGATACCCGCACACATAGTTAAAAATCGTTTCATAAGAATTTTGGTTAGTTTATAAGTTGATTTTATGGATTGTAGGTCATTCGGCCTTGTGTTCTTTGACCAGGAAGACCGACACGGCGGCCAGCAGCATGAAGACCCCGGCGAGCGCCAGCATGTCGGCCGCGTCGGAGGCGAAGCAGTACTTGACGATGGCACCGCCGGTCAGTCCGATGACGATCTGGGGGACGGTGATCGTGAAATTGAAGATACCCATGTATACGCCCATGCGGCGTGGCTCGACTGCGCGCGACAGGATGGCGTAGGGCATGGCGAGGATGCCCGCCCAGGCGATGCCGATCCCTACCATCGGGAGCATCAGCGCGTATTGGTCGTGCAGCAGGCACAACCCCGCGAAGCCCAGTGCCCCGGCGAGCAGGCAGACGGCATAGACGGGCTTGTTGCCGTAGCGCGTGGCGACGCGTGCGAGAAACAATGCGGCGATGCAGGCGGGGATGGGGTAGGTGCCGTTGAGCACGCCGACCCATGTCTGCGTGGCGCCGGCCGAGAGCACTTCGCCCGTGGCATGGTCGGTGACTACACCCGTGATGGCGGGTTTGAGGTAAGTCCACATCAGGAAGAGCGCCGCCCACGAGAAGAACTGCGTGACGCCCAGCCGCACCATCACGCCGGGGACGTTGCGCATGAGGCCGACGAAGCTCACCGGTTTGGCGTCCTCCTCGGAGAGGTTGTTGTAGCGGGCGAACTCCCCGGGCGGATATTCCCGTGTCTTGAACGAGGTGACGAGCACCGTGAGCAGCAGGATCGCGCCCCCGGCATAGTAGGAGTAGGCGATGTGCGGCGAAACATGCCCCGGAGCGGCCTCGTCCGACACGCCGAGCCATGTCATGACGAGCGGCAGGATAGCGCCGACGACCGCACCGAGGTTTATCAGGAAGGTTTGTACCACGTAGCCCTGTGTCTTCTGCGAATCGTCGAGCATGTCGGCCACCAGCGCTCGGAAGGGCTGCATCGTGACGTTGAACGACAAATCCATGAACAGCAGGATGAAAGCCCCCATGGCGAGCGGGGCGAAGGCGAGCAGTTTGGGGCAGTTGGGCATGAGCACCAGCGCCAGCGCCGAGATCAGCGACCCGCCCAGGATGTAGGGTATGCGGCGGCCCCAGCGCGTCCAGGTGCCGTCGGAAAAAAGCCCCACGATGGGTTGAACGATCATGCCGGCCAGCGGTGCTGCTAGCCAGAAGTAGCTCAAGTGGCTGACATCTGCCCCTAGCGATTCGAAGATGCTCGACGTGTTGGAATTCTGGAGCGAATATCCGATCTGCACGCCGAGGAAGCCGAAGCTGAGGTTCCAAATCCGCCAAAATGAGAGTTTAGGTTTGTTCATTTCGGTTTTTCGGTTGGTTTTCAAGTTATACAAATTTTAATAAAAAAATCCGGACAGCGAACCGCAAGGCGACGAATGGAGGGATCAGCCGGATGAACGGGTGGATTTTTACGACGAACGGTAGCTCGCGGGAGACGATTTGGGATTTACGTGAAAAAACACTACCTTTATTCATAAATAAACGAAACTCATATATACTTTAATACAGCTTCAGTCAGCCGATATGCGATCGCTCAAAGTGTCCGGAATCATTCACCTGTTCGCCGTGCTCCATGCCGTGGTCGCCCTTTCGTGCCATCTGGCGGGGATCAACGACGAGTTGGTGCTGACGCTGCTGACGATCGTGCTGATCGTGCTGATCTGCCTCAAACGGGGACTGAACGTGGAGTTCACCGCTGCCAGCGTGATCGTCGTCAACGTGATCGGCTACCTGCTGGGTACGGGCGGTGCGCAGTTGATCGAGCTGTTATTGCACGCCCCGCCCGTGGTGCATGCCGTCTCGACCTTCATCACCACCGAGATCCTGGGCTGGAGCATCGTGTGGTTCACCAAGTTGTTCCGCCGCGGCGACGACACGGCGAGCCGCTCCTCGGCCTGGACGCCCCGCATCGGGTTGCTGCTGCTGGCCGTGGGGGTGATTTTCGTGCTGAGGCTGGCCTATGTCGAGCTTTTCGCCTCGCCCTCCTTTTCCACAGACCGCCTCTACCACATGGCCGACTTGCTGGCTTCCAATTCCGCGGCACTGATTATCCTGCTGTGCGTCAATATCATCTATGTCCGGCATACGCGCAGGCGTGAAACCCGACACGGCCCGATCGCCGAAATCGCGGCCTTCCTTCTGTTCGTGCTGCTCACGTCGGCCTGCGTGGCGCTCATTACGGGGCTGCACCTGCCGTTCGCCTTCGACCGCTCGTTCACCGCACGGGAGTTCCTGCAACTGTGGATCGTCACCCTGCTGGTCGAGGTGACCCTCTATTCGGTCGTATTTATGGTCGATTACGCCCTGGTCGCACGTGCCGTGCTGCGTGCCGAGCGCGGCAAGGCGCACCAGGCGCAGTTCCGTTACATGAAACTCAAACAGCAGGTCAACCCCCATTTCCTGTTCAACTCGCTCAATATCCTCGACTGCCTGGTCTGCGAGCAGCGCACGGAGCAGGCCAGCGCCTACATCCATAAACTGGCGGGCATTTACCGTTACATGCTCCAGAACGAGGAGGAGACACTCGTGCGCCTGCGCGAGGAGATGGCCTTCGTGGGGATGTACGTCGACCTGTTGCAGGTGCGTTTCCCCGAGGGGTTTCGCGTGGAGACCGACATTCCGGACGAGGCCATGAACCGCCATGTCCTGCCCTGCTCGGTGCAGTTGCTGATCGAAAACGCCATCAAGCATAACTCGGTGGGGGCCGACCGGCCGCTGGTGATCCGCATCGTCGCCGTGGCCGAGGCCGTGACGGTGTCGAACAACCTTCAGCTGAAGGTATCCGGCAACCCCTCGACCCGTGTGGGGCTGAACTACATCCGCCAGCAGTACCTCGACCTGTCGGGCATCCCGATCGGGATACGCCGTACCGATACCGAATATTGTGTCACCTTACCGTTGCTGTAATATGAACGTACTGATCGTAGAAGACGAAATGATGGCCCAGGCAAACCTGGCGCGAGCGCTGACCCAGCATTTTCCCGACGTACGGATCGTCGGGACGACCGGCTCGGTCAGGGAAACGGTGCTCTGGCTGCGCACGCCGGGGAACAGTGCCGATGTGATTTTCATGGACGTGGAACTCTCCGACGGGGATTGCTTCGAGATATTCCGCCAGGCGGACGTAACGGCGCGGGTCATCATGACCACCGCATATGACAATTACGCCGTGCGGGCGTTCGAGGTCAACAGCATCGACTACCTGCTCAAACCGATCGACCTCGCGGCGCTGCGGCGTGCCGTGGAACGTTGCCGTGTGCGGAGCGGGGGCATCGACCCCGACGTATTGCTGAACGCAATCCGCAGCCCGCGCGAATACAAACAGCGCTATGTCGTGCGTTTCAACGACCGGATCGTCCCGGTGCAGACCACCGACATCGCCTATTTCTACTCGGAAGAGAAAAACACCTACCTTGTCACGAGAGATAACAACCGCTATGTTGTGGATCAGTCGCTCGACGTCCTTTCGGACGAACTGGATCCCGGGCGGTTTTTCCGCATATCGCGCAGCTGCATCATCGCCATGCCGGCGATCGTCAGCATCGTGAAATACCTGGGCAACCGGCTGAAGATCACGGCACGTCCGCGTCCGGAGTTCGAGATGGTGGTGAGCCGGTCGCGGGTCGACGACTTCCTGAAGTGGTTGGAGGGGAATGGCTGAGCCTTCGTCGCGGCTGCATGATAAAAAGGGGTACCCATCGGAGTACCCCTTTTTTGTAGCCGGGAGCGGCGG
>ENA-ORMR01002750-ORMR01002750.1-human-gut-metagenome-genome-assembly--contig:-NODE-2750-length-10352-cov-3.146353_pt1 | contig 10352 bp, 9 predicted proteins | sample MGYA00242107_ERZ509003 | MGnify/ENA primary metagenome ERZ509003 (study PRJEB26280, sample SAMEA2338699) | human gut metagenome | biome: human gut; feature: human-associated habitat; material: faeces... | reverse complement strand
GCTTGCCGATGTAGGTACAGAATGGTTTGAGGAAGCAGAAAGTCAGTTTTCACAACAGCCTGATTTCACAGACTGTACCAAAGCGACAATGCAAAGCCTTGTGGCTGCTGTTTCTGAAGTCCCGGTTTATGACCGAGAAACAGAAATTCTTTATTCCGTGCTTGGCAGATTAAAGATTGACGACATTGGACTCGGTTATGATGAAAACGGTCTTGTTGCAAGGGACGGCGATAACGAATGGCACGGTGCAGAGTTTTATCATTTTCTTGTTGATATCTTACTTTTAAATCTGCGATTTCCTTATTTATCATTTTACTTATTACACTAAATGGAAGTGGAATATGTTTTATAACGATTTTTATTCCAGATAAACTCGTTAATTGAGATAAAAATCCAGGATCTATAAATTTTGGATATGATATTACTGTAAGTATAGTAGAATATTTATCACTAATTATAAAATCGGATGCTCTATATTCTAAGCCTTTTGGCGCTATTTGTTGTCGTATATCCATTAACTCATCACCGTCCCTAGTGTAGTTGTTTGTCCGCCATTTAAGAAATTATCAAGTATAATTCTTAAATCATCATTACTTGTTTGTTTAGACATTAATCCTGCATTAGCAAAATAAGAAATCAAATTTTTAATTCTTTTTTGTATTATTTCAGTATCTTTATGTTTAAATAATAGATAATATTCTGTATCAACAACATTGTTAGTAACAAACATATTAGCTTTATTTATATCACTAATAATTAATTGTCTTTTTTTAACATCTGAAGTTGAATTATATAGAAGTTGTAATTGAGATAAATACAAGTTTATATCAACTGGTCTATCTGCAACTACAATCCAGAATTCATAATCTATCATATTATAAACATCTTTTAAATTATTAATTACCATATCTTGCATTTCTTGTTCCATTATAAAGATATTTCTTGGTTCTATTTTTACACCTGTAACTCTTTCTTTATTATTAAGAATGATTTCACCATTTACAATATCTCTAACAGGAATATCATCTGCAGTATATTTACTTTTTATTGTTTTCGCCATCGTTTACACACCAACCTTTCCAAACGAATTTTTGTCTTGTTGTATAAAATTCTATTAATGATTTAATCATTGTAAGAACATTGTGATAATTTGGTATTGGGAATACCAGAAAGCTACACACTAATCCAGGAATTAGTGTTATTATTGCTGCTACCATATTTTCAACAGGTAATATTAATAACAGTAGTAGCGTAGCTGATATTCCACAAGAAAATAATATTAAATCAAATTTATTAAATAAACCAAATATTAACATTGATTTTTTTGAATTAGCTGGTATTAAAAAATTATTATTCATTTATCTTTTCCCCTTTTAATTCTTCTTTTGTTTTGTAGCATTTATGTTATACATGTTGTTGTATGATTTTTCTCCAAGGTTTGCAGCAGTATGTGAAGCTTCGGCTTTATCATAGTCATCACTACTTTCAAGTTCATATGCTTTTTCAGCATCTTTTTTAGCTTGTTTTCTAATAGCAGCAAAATCACTACCTTTGTAAACTTCTTTTTCTTCAAACGCACTGCTCTTATCAGTAGTTTGTTCAACAACTCTTAATTGACTTGATATAGCACCATTAGTAATTTCTTTTTCTTTTTCATCTTCAAGCATTTTTACATATACGTCTGCTGCATGTTGACCAGTATTAAATTCTGCATCTTTAGCTTCATTTAATTTTTTATAATGGTCATCTTCAGCAATTGAAGCATATTGGTTTTCATCATAATCAACTATTTTACCATCTTTGTCCTTTCCCTTGCTTACTGCTATATAATCATCTCTTACTTTTTTAGCTTCTTCAATTTGTTGGTCTCTTTCTTTCTTTGCTTTTTCCATCGCCTCAGAATCTACCTTAGTTATTGGTTTTCCGTCAGGGCCAAGAATAGATGAGGTAGTCATACACTCACGTCTTATATCATCATCTGATTTAAAGTGATTTTTTATTTCAGCATCAGTAGTTTCTGTTGTTATCGATAGTCCATTATTTTTATTGAACTCAGCTAGCTTTCTTTTACTACCCCTATATCTATCAACAGCATCTTGTTTTATATTATTTATATCTACATTTTTCAATGCTTCATATTGGTTATGTGCCTTAATGTATGCATCTGAAGCTTCTTTAAATTCTTTCTTCTTGTTATCATCATTCCATTCTCTACTCAAATACGAATTTGGTTTGATTAACATTTCTTTTTTAGCAGCTTCATCAATTGAATCTACTGTTTTTTTAACACTTTGTAAATTGTCAATTTGCATTCTCGTTTTTTGATAATCAGTAGGTAACCCAATAGCATCTTGTGCTTTTGCCTTTAGAATACCAAAAGCTGTTGCACCATTTTCTTTTCCTATTTCTCTTTCTGTTCTATGAGTATTAGCTTCTTCAATTCCTTTTTTTACACCTTGAAACATTTTCCCAGAACTATATGCTTGGCGGCTTGAATGTACAAATCCACTTGCCGCACCAGCTAAAGTTGAAGCAAAAAAGCCGCCTGCTGTTCTAAGTTTACCTTTATTTTTCAAATCTTCTTTTCTATTAGCAATTCTATGTGCTAAATTACCACCTGCAGTTAATAAACCACCTGCAGTACCAGCGGCTACTGCCGAAATTCCTTTTATACCTGCAGCTTGTTCACTAATTTTCTTAAATGGATTAAGTTGCATTTTTCCATCTAAGCTTATTCCAGTTATATCTTGAATAAGTTTTGGAAATTGTTTTGCAAACATCAATGCACCTATTATTATAAATAAAATTACTAATGGGTTCTCAATCGGATTTCCATTAAAGTCTTTCAAATTACCCATATTTACTGAAACTTGTTGTATTATAAATATTGCAAAGAAAATTGCAATTAATCTTATAAATAAATCTGCATATGTCTTGCCAACATTAGACAACCATTTTTTAAATATTCCTTCTCCTTTAATAGGATCAATATATGAAATAATAGGAATTGGTGCGATTAATCTTAAGAAATATAACTTTATAATTCTTACTGCAACATCCATACAAAAACTAAGTAATACAAGTGCAGCAAATGCACCACATATAGTAGATATTATGAATTTATAATCGAATGCAAATATATCTCCTTTTTTAATTCTTAATAGAAAGTCAAGAAGTGCATTTGTATCCTGATGCTCCACTATATAATCCATTTGAGTATTAGTATTTGTTCCCACAGTTGAATTATCAGTTGCAACATTATCTTGATATCCAGCTCCCCAAAGATCACATGTAGCTGATGGTTTAGAGCCTTCTATATATCTAGAATATGAGCGACACCCCGTCAAATTCGTATCAGTACTAGTACTATATAAAATATCATTATTTGGAACTACAAATGCTGAAAATAATGGAAATGATATCGTACTAGAATTTTTTACATTTTTACCAACAGAACCTATTATTAATTTAGGTATTGTATTATTATCTACAATCTTTTGTTGCAATTCCATTGCCTTATCAAATAAAAATTGGTATGAAACAAGTAAAACTAAAGCAACTGCAATATTTTGAATTAACTTTGAAAATCCCTTGCTTTTATCAGTCATTGCATCAGGATTAACTATATAATTCAAAAAAGAAAGTGATAATTTAAATATCATAAAAATACTTAGAATTACAGTAATTCTATTTGCAAATGCAGCTAATGAAGCATTATCAAAAACTTGTACACTTGATATTTGGAATATTAAGTCATACAAACTTTCTATTAACCATATTACTACTTTATCTATTGCAGCAAAAAGTCCTCTAATAATACCTAAAAACCATGTTCCTAAATTTGGCATTTGCATCCCTCTATTTCATATTTTTCGAAAATTAATCTATCTTACATCATTATAACATAAGTATATCTTTTTTTAAACAATATTTTTTCTAAAAATAAAAAAACTTCAAAAATGAAGTTTTAAGGTTCTATAATAAATAGTGTTGGTGAGAAAAAATTACTGACACTATTTTTAGTTAATAAAAAAGAGTCATATCAGAAACTCATGATACAATGTAATTGACTAATAAAACATTGAAAGGATCTGATTAATATGACTCATACTGATTATACTAAAAAAATATTAAATATTAAAGATGAAAATATTTATTTTTATGATGATTGTTTAGAAATTAAAGAAATAAAAGGTATTAAAACTAAAATATTTCATGGCTATCTTACTTATACTCCAGAGTATTGTCCCCACTGTGGCTGCGTTAATAAAGGTTTTGATGATGTTATAAAATGGAATTTTAAAAGAAATTGTAAAATCAAAGTTACAAAAGTTGCTAATTATAATACTATTCTACTTTTAGATAAACAAAGATTCTTTTGTAAGAATTGTAATAGAACCTTTATTGCTACTACTAATGTAGTTGACTTTCATAAACAAATTTCTAACGATACTATTGTTAAAAATAATGGTTTATTACCTGAAATATTTGGCATTGATGAATTCAGTGCTACTAAAGATACTATCTCTAAATTAGCTTTTATTATTGTTAACCAAACTAATAAAAATATTTTTGATATTAATAATAGTAGAAAGTCCTTAGATATTGATAAATACTTTAGAAATTATCCTAAAAAAGAAAGAGATAATGTTAAATTTATTACTTTAGATTTATATAAACCTTATTATAAACTAATGCATTCTCTATTTAGAAATGCCATTCTTATTCCTGATAGATTTCATATTGTTATTCAAGTTAGAAACGCTTTAGATAAGACTAGAATTAAATTATGTATTAAATCTAATCCTAATTATACTAAACTTAAAAAATACTGGAAATTAATTTTAAAAGATAAACGTGAACTTGATAAAAATAATAAGAAATACCAAAAATGTTTTAACAAAAAAATGTCACAATATGATATTGTTTCTTATTTATTAAATACTAATGAAGAATTATATGAAACTTATCAAATATATCAATCTATTTTATATTCAATTGATACTAAAAATAAGGATATATTCTTAAGTATTATTAATGGTAAAAATTTCAAAATATCTAAATATATGAAAAAAGCTCTTAAAACACTTAAAAACATGAAAGAATATATTTTAAATGCATTTGATTATGAATATTCTAACGGAATTGTTGAAGGTACTAATAATTTAATTAAACAAATTAAACATACTGCTTGTGGTTATAGAAAATTTAAACATTTAAAAGCTAGAATTATGCTGATTAAAGGATTATACAATCCTATTAAAGCATAAGAAAAGAGAACTAAATTTTTAGTCCTCTTACCGATTCATTTATCATTAGCTTTTGGTTCCACCAACACTACTTGACATTGAACCAGTTTTAATATTTAATTTTATTGTCTTGTTCCGCTATTTACTGCACCAGTTATAAATCTATTAGCACAATCCCAAATTTCATTACTACTTCCTGATGCAACTAAATTTATTAATACTTTAACTATGAATATTACAAAGAATACTAAAGCAGCAGAAATTAATCTCTTAATAAATAATTGTTGACCTTTTTTAATTTCATCTTCTTTACTAGCTACGACTGCTTTTCCTAAATCAAGCATACCGAAAATAATCAATAAAACTGGAATTGCTATTTGAATAGCTAAAATAATAGTTGAAACTATTGATTGAATTGATCCAATTCCCTCAGTCAACTCAGGTTTACACCAATCCATATCTAAAATTTGAATTAAATCCATTTTCTTTTCCTCCCTTACTAAAAATATAATACTTTATTTACCTTTTTTTGTCAATATTTAATATATTGAATACACAACATTTACATTATTTTATAACATATGGAGCATCTTCACTACCATCACCAGACGAAATAGTTAAATGCGAATTTAAATAGATGACTGGTCTAATTCCATTTTCTTTTGAAGCTTTATAATAGTAAACACCGTTTTCATCTATTGCATATACATCATATGTATTTTCAGAATAAGCATTTAATGTCCAGTTAGTTCCACCTAACTCGCTCATATAATTATAATTAACACATTGTGGGTCATCAAAATGTTTGCATGTTGACTCTAAACTAGCCTTTGCATAATCATCAACATTCAAAAGTCCAATATGACTTTTCATAGTTTTTCCACATAAATTAATGTTTGAAATTAAAGTGCCCTCTTTTATTGAATCAACACACCAAGTTGCATCAACTAAATATTTTTTTAATTTCGCAGATACAACACTATTTTTTTCATACATTTCTTTTAAATATACACTTATTCTACTAGTGTCATATACATTCTTACCATACTCAGTTTCTTTTTCTAAATTATATCTATCATCCCATACAGCTTTTTCTAATTTTTCATTAATTAAATACATTTTAATACCATTATCATCTATTTTTACAATTCTCCAATTTTTGCCATCAAATTTAACATAATTGTTTATATACTCACCTTTAAAAATATATTCATTACCAACAGAGTATAAACCAGAATCAGATGTAACTACATTTTGTGTTAATTCACTATAAAGTGTTTTTGTATTATAATTATCACATTTCAAAATCGGATTATATAAATAATCATCTCCATTTTTTACCACTTCAACAGTTGCTGTACATTTATCCTTAGAATATAATTTACTTAATTCTTTTATATAATTTCCTTCAACTAAAGTAGAATCTGTAACACTTACAGTTCCATCTGTTAAAGGTAATTTATCAGAATTATCTTTATAATACTTTTCAGCAGCATTAACTAATTTATCTTCTAATTGTGAATAACTTTTAATCCCACCACTTGTTAAACTAGCAATCAATACAATCAATAATATAAATAAAACCATTCCACCTGCAGCAATTACGATAAAAGCTACATTTTTATTTCCCTTAAAAAACTTATTAGCTACATTATCTAACATAAAAACCTCCTAAACACATATATTATATCAATAAAAACATCAATTTACAACTATATCAATTTACAACTATATTATTCTAAATAGGAAAAGGTTAAAAATGGTTAAACCAAAAAGTTCAACAATAAACGCTAGTAAAAGTGCATTTACAAAAGCATCTTTATTATCAATTAAACTTTTTCCATTGCCTAATACTTTTTGTCTACCACCTTTTTTAATTGTTTCAGGCTCACTAGAATTATCTATATTATAATTGCTTAAAATTTGTTCTTTAAACTTTTCTAACTCAGAAATCTTGTTTGAATTCATATCTGATTGTATTGTTGCTTCATTTTCATCGCTAAAGAATATATTAGTATTTTTCAAAAAGAATTCTCTAACATTATCCATTATATTATTTTTATCAGATAAATTAATAATAGATTGTAATTTAATTAAAAATATCCTTAATTCATTAACATTTCCATTATAATATCTTAATTCATGTTCAATATAATCGCAAACACTAGATTCAATTTGATCTAGTGTTTTTCCATGAGAAGTCCCAAAAAGTAATATATTATTACCATCATATTGAATAACAAAATTATTATTAAAAATGGTTATAACATAAACATTCTTCATATTAATCACCTATTTTAAATATTTAAGTTCTCCCATTTGAGAAGTTGGAATAAATCCTGGTTTGGAATTCATAACATCTGGTATTCTATTTACAATTGCAGCACATGTAAGTTCAACAGTAGAAGGTCTAGTAATAACTAAATTAGTGTTTGGCTCTCCAAAAATTGTCCAATCATTTTTATCACAATCTTCATCAGAGTAAACCTTACCAATACATTCTGTTTCCAAAACTATTCCTTCTTCAGTTTCTGTTGTTACAACAGCACTCATTCCAGTTGCCATACCTGAGGCAACAACCATATTTAATGTAGAAGATTCTATATCCTTACCACAAGTTATAGGAACACATTTCTGAGTTTGATTTTTAACAGTTAAACCAAGTTTGTCACATAGCCATCCATTTACATTCCACATATACGAAGGTAAAAACTCACCAGCATTGATTAATTTTTTTCTTTCTTCATCACTAATATTATCAACAGAAGCAACTTGTTTATCGAATTCATCTAAAGTTAAACCTGCTCCATGGGCTTTAGCTAAAGCAATACCATAATCTTCAACATTATATGAAGAACTACCTTTAATTTTAGTAATTTTATGAGTTGAACCAGCCAATGTTGATATTAAATTTCCCCAGAATGCATCTTGATAACCACTACCTGTAATAGTACAATTATTTTCTTTAGCAAGTTTATCAATTTTATCTGTTAAAACTGGTGAAGAATTAAATGGATAAAATGCTTCTTCACAAGTTGTAATAGCATTTATTCCAAGTTTTGCACACAATAAAAGTGCGTCTGCTACATCCTTCATTAAACTCATTGTTGTAATAATACATACATCTGGCTTTTCTCTTTTTAACATTTCTTCTGCATCATCAACAGAAGTAGGACGATTACAATCTTTACATTCAATAATTGTCAGAATATTATATGAAGATGATATCTCCATTGTCGTTTCAATAGATATATCTGTAATTATGTGCTTTTTTCGAGCTTCTGAATAATATTTCTCTTTTTTCTTAATCCATGAAAACCGACTGCAAAATTAAAAACAAATTCTACAAGTAACGATTTAATTAAAGAAAATTTTCGCTAATTGTTTGTATTTATTACAAACACACCCTCAATCGCTATGCCAAGATAGCAAAAAGGTCTGTTTCTTCCCTTTTTAAAGAACAAAACAAAAGAAAAAACAATCTATAATTTTCCAAAACAAAATTTATACGTACTTTTGTTCTTCGGCAAAGAACACAAAATATGGAAGTAATCAATTTTGCGGAAAAAAATTCGGTAATAAACCGATTTATGGCCGAATTAAGAGATGTAAATATTCAAACCGACCGAATCAGATTCCGGCGAAACCTCGAAAGAATAGGCGAAATAATGGCTTACGAAATAAGTCATCGGCTCCATTACTCCGAGAAAAAAGTAAAAACACCGCTAGGAACGGCTCATGTCAATCTTCCCGACGATACAGTCGTGCTGGCCACTATTCTTCGGGCAGGTCTGCCTTTTCATCAAGGATTCCTCAGTTGCCTCGACGATGCCGAAAATGCATTTGTCTCGGCTTACCGGAAATATAAAGACAAGCTGAATTTCGACATCTTTATCGAGTATATCGCTTCACCGCGAATCGATGGTAAAGTGTTGGTACTCACAGATCCCATGCTGGCGACAGGCGGATCTATGGAGCTATCCTACAAAGCCCTGCTCACCAAAGGCACACCCAAAGACATACACATCGCATCGGTAATCGCAAGCCGGCAAGCGATCGATTACGTGAAAGACCACTTCCCCGAAAACACGACAATATGGGTAGGAGCGATCGACGATAAATTAGACGAACACTCCTACATCGTTCCGGGACTTGGCGATGCCGGAGATTTGGCATACGGAATAAAGGAATAACAACCGAGAACAAATTGCTGAAATTATAAACATCATGTCAATCACTATTCAGGAAATATCAGGAACTCGCGGTTTGAAAAAGTTCGCAAAGTTCCCGATAAATTTATACAAAGGAAACGAATACTATGTACCGGCTCTGGTTCTGGACGAAGTAGGAACCTTGAATTCGAAAAACAATCCGGCGTTCGACTTCTGCGAATCGGTTTACTACATGGCCTATAAAGACGGGGAACCCGTCGGCCGAATTGCCGGAATCATCAACCACAAAGCCAATGAAAAGGCCGGGGAAAAAGCCGGACGCTTCGGGTTTGTCGATTTCATCGACGATAAAGAAGTCAGCAAAGCGCTTTTCAATGCCGTCGAAAAGTGGGCAAAATCAAAAGGCATGACCGAAATACACGGGCCGCTCGGTTTTACCGACATGGATCCCGAAGGAACACTCGTCGAAGGGTTCGACCAACTAAGCACGATGTCTGCCATCTACAACTATCCATACTACCCGCAACACATCGAAAGCATGGGCTACGAAAAAGCGATAGATTGGGTGGAATACAAAATAAAAGTACCCGAATGCGTACCCGAAAAGCATCAACGCATTAGCGACATCGTACAACGAAAGTACAATCTGCGAATCCTGAAATTCAAAAGTGCATCCGACGTATACAAAGGTAATTACGGTCAAAAAATTTTCGATCTTATCAACGATGCCTATGCCGATTTATATGGATATTCGACACTGTCTCAACGACAAATCGACTATTATGTAAAAATGTATATCCCGATGATCCGTCTGGATCTGGTGACTCTTATCATCAGGGAAGAGGATGACACCGTAGTCGGTTTCGGAATCTCATTACCCAGCCTTTCACATGCCATGCAAAAGGTAAAAGGACATTTATTCCCTTTCGGC
>ENA-ORMR01002748-ORMR01002748.1-human-gut-metagenome-genome-assembly--contig:-NODE-2748-length-10358-cov-7.322333_pt1 | contig 10358 bp, 7 predicted proteins | sample MGYA00242107_ERZ509003 | MGnify/ENA primary metagenome ERZ509003 (study PRJEB26280, sample SAMEA2338699) | human gut metagenome | biome: human gut; feature: human-associated habitat; material: faeces... | reverse complement strand
TGTGGCCGTCGCCGCAGGTGCCGCCGCCGTAAAGCTCGGCAAAGAGGTCATCGCCGCCTATGCGGACTATGAGCAGCTGGTCGGCGGCGTTGACACGCTGTTCAAGGACTCCTCGCAGGAGATCCAGCGGTACGCCGCCAACGCATACAAAACGGCAGGGCTTTCTGCCAACGAGTACATGGAAACGGTCACGGGCTTCTCCGCAAGCCTCATCCAGTCTCTCGGCGGTGATACCGAGAAAGCCGCAAAATATGCGGATATGGCAATTACGGATATGTCCGATAACGCCAATAAAATGGGCACGGATATGTCCTCCATTCAGAATGCCTACCAGGGCTTTGCCAAGCAGAACTACACGATGCTCGACAACCTCAAGCTGGGCTACGGCGGCACGAAGCAGGAAATGGAGCGACTGCTTGCCGATGCGGAGAAGATATCCGGCGTCAAGTATGACATCTCCTCCTACGCAGATGTGGTGGAAGCCATTCATGTCATGCAGGAGAGCATGGACATTGCGGGCACAACTGCCAAGGAAGCGGAAGCCACCATTTCCGGCTCTGTCAATGCACTGAAATCCGCCGTGTCGAACCTCATTGTAGGCTTCGGCGATGCGGACGCTGACATGGAGCTGCTGTGCAACAACATGGTGGATGCCTTCAAGACCGTGGTGGGGAACATCACCCCGGTTATTGAGAACATCGTGGCGGCTCTGCCCACGGCGCTGGATGCCCTGCTGACGGCTGTGGGTGAACTGCTGCCCACACTGCTGGAAGCAGTCACCGAACTGTTCTCGCAGGTGCTGGAAACGCTGCTTTCTTTGCTTCCGCAGCTTATCCCGGCGGCGGTGTCCGCACTCATGACCATCGTGAATACGCTGATTGAGAATCTGCCCCTGCTCATTGAGGCGGCGGTTCAGCTGGTATCAACACTTGTGACCGGCATTGCGGATGCACTGCCTACGCTCATCCCGGCAGCGGTGCAGGCTATCGTCACCATCGTGCAAGGTCTGGTGGACAGTCTGCCGATGCTCTTGGATGCAGCCTTACAGCTTATCACAGGGCTTGCCCAGGGACTATTGGACGCACTGCCCGTGCTGATTGCCGCTCTGCCGGAGATCATCAACGGCATCATTACCTTTCTGCTGGATTCCATCCCGCAGATCATTGAAACGGGCATTCAGCTTCTGACCTCGCTTGTTGCCGCATTGCCGGATATCATCACGGCTATCGTGGAAGCCATTCCGAAAATCATTGACGGCATTATCAATGCGGTGCTGAATGCGATACCGCTCATTATTCAGGCAGGCATCGACCTGCTGATTTCTCTCATTCAAGCCCTGCCGCAGATCATCACGACTATCGTGCAGGCGATTCCGCAAATTATCTCCGGCATTGTCAATGCCTTGATTGGAAACATCGATAAAATCATCATGGCGGGCGTGCAGTTGTTCGTTGCGCTGATTGAAAACCTACCCACCATCATCGTGGAGATCGTAAAGGCCGTGCCGCAGATCATTGCGGGTATCGTGAAAGCCTTCGGCTCTCTGATGTATAAGATCGTGGAGATCGGCGGCAACATCGTCAAGGGACTGTGGAGCGGTATTACCCAGCTTGCCTCGTGGCTGTGGGATAAGGTGTCCGGGTGGATCTCATCCATCTGGGACGGCATCTGCGATTTCTTCGGTATCCATTCGCCCTCAAAGGAAATGGCATGGGTCGGTGAAATGCTGGTCAAAGGCTTGTCCGGGTCCATTGAAGATAACGGCGATGAAGCGGTCAAAGCCGCCGAAGGTATGGCAGAGGACATCAACGGTGTCATGGGCGACCTTGCCCACGATATGCAGACGGCTCTGCCTACTGATTTTGATGTGAACGGCTCGATCCGCTCTGCCGTGGACGGTGTGGCCGGCAAGGCGGCATCCGCTTTCACCATTGCACTGAACATCACGAATTTCAACAATTACAGCAGCGAGGATATCCGTCAGCTCACCAACGAAGTCATGGAAACGGCGAATCAGTTCGCCCAGCGGAAAGGAGTGGTATTCGCATGACCTATTTTACCTACAACGGCCGCAGTTCCACTGATTTCGGTCTGCATATCGAGAAGAAGGATGTGTTCTCCGCACCGGAATACGATGCGGAGTTCATTTCCATTCCCGGCAGGAGTGGAGATATCATCAATCCCAACCGCCGATTTTCCAACATCAAAGTGACCTACACGGTGTTCCTCGCACGGAAGAATCCCGCCGCCCTTGCCTCCGTCCTGCGGGACATCAAGGGCTGGCTTTATTCCGAGCCGGACAGATACCACGAAATCACCGACTCTTACGATGCGGAGTATTTCCGCTACGGTGTCATCTCCGGCAATCTGGACATTGAGGAGCAGCTAAACAAGGTCGGCAGTTTTACGGTTACCTTCAACTGCAAGCCATATAAATACAGCTTTGCGGGACAGCAGACGGTGGCAGCAGATGCATCCGAACTGACGATTACCAATCCGACCGCTTTTGAGAGCCGACCGTACATCAAGCTATACGGCAGCGGTGCGGTAGCACTAATGATGCAGCCCCAAGGCCGGGGCATGATGATTTCCAATCTGGATGAGTACATCGAGATCGACAGTGAATTGATGAACTGCTTCAAAGGCACCGCCCTCAAAAATGACACAGTCAAAGGGACTGAGTTTCCGGTTTTCAAGCCGGGTGTTTGCACCATCAACTGCACCGGCAATGTGACGAGGATCGAGGTCATTCCGAGGTGGTGCTGTCTATGATTCCTGTACTCTACGCTGCAAACGCCACGGACTTCAGTTCATTCGGCCACGGTGCGCTGACGGATACCATTTCCTGCGAAGTGAACGAAGAGCGAAACGGTGTGTTCGAGTGCTTACTCAAATACCCTGTCAGCGGTCAGCACTATGGGCTTATCACCAAGGAGTGCATTATCAAGGCAAAGCCCAACGATACCGCCGCCGACCAGGCGTTCCGCATTTATCGCATCACGAAGCCCTTAAACGGCATCGTCACCATCTACGGTCAGCACATCTCGTATGACCTCGCCAATGTTCCGGTGATGCCGTTTTCGACGGAGAGCCGTTCTCCGCAGCTTATCCTCTCGCAGCTTCTTGCCGAAGATACACGCTTCACGGGCCGGACGGACTACTCGGATGCAAAGGCGTTTTCCGTCATGCAGCCGAAAAGTGTCCGTGCCTGCCTCGGCGGCACGGAAGGTTCCATGCTCTCCAAATGGCACGGCGAGTTTGAATGGGACAACTTCACGGTAAAGTTTCATTCGCACCGTGGGCAGAAAACCGGCGTGGTCATTGAATACGGAAAGAACCTCACCGCATTGGAGCAGGACGAAGACAACAGCGGAGTGTATACCGCACTGCTCCCGTATGCCGTGTACACCCCGGAAGGCTCGGACACCGAAACGGTGATCACGCTGCCGGAGATAACGCTCCCCATTGTGACCTCGGAGATCGTCCGGGCGAAAACGCTTATCATGGATTTCTCCGACCAGTTTGACGGAGTTGTGACCGAGGAAGCCCTCAGAGCAAAAGCAAACAGTTACATCAAGGTAAATCCGCTGGGAGCGACTATCCCCACGGTGAAGGTATCCTTCGAGCCGCTTTGGAAACAGCCGGGGTATTCGGCACTCCTGGAGCGGGTCAATCTCTGCGATACCGTCACCATCCGGCATTCACTGCTTGGTGTGAGCGTGTCGGCTATGGTCATTGAAACCGTGTACGACACCCTCGCCGAACGGTATGTGAGCATTTCCCTCGGTCAGAGCAAGTCCAGTATGATCACCACCATCTCCGAGGTGCAGTCCTCGGTTGATAAGGTGGAGTCCACGGTGGGACGCTTTCCAAAGCTGCTCCAAACCGCCATCGGTAAAGCCACCGGGCTTATCACCGGCCAGAGCGGCGGCTATGTGGTTATTAACACAGACAGCGAAAGCGGGCAGCCCTACGAGCTGCTCATTCTGGACGCTCCCTCCATTGACGAAGCCGTGAATGTCTGGCGGTGGAATGTGGGCGGCTTAGGCTTTTCCCATAATGGCTACAACGGCCCCTACGAAACCGCCATCACGGCAGACGGTCAGATCGTCGCAGACTTCATCACTTCCGGCTCTCTGGTAGCAAACATCATCAAGGCAGGTGTCATCCAGTCGCAGGACGGCTCGTCCTGGTGGGACTTGGAGAGCGGCGAAGTCGTGCTTCGTGCCTACGCCACCAGCAAGGAGGTCACCGAGGTCAGCGACCGCATTACCACCATTGAGGAACAGAAAATGCTCCGGCTCGTCATCATCTCGTCCAACGGGAACATCTTCAAGAACGGCAATGTAAAAACGCTGCTTTCCGCCAAGGTGTACTCCTGGGACGAGGACATCACCGACACGCTGGATGCCAACCAGTTTGTCTGGACAAGGGTGTCGGAGGATACAGAGGCGGACAAAGTCTGGAATGAACAGCATTTCGGCGGCGCAAAGTCCGTGGTCATCACCGGTGCGGATGTCAAAGTCCGCGCCACTTTTTATTGTGACCTCATTGACACCACGACCAGGCAGAGCCTGTTATAACGGAGGAATTCATTATGGCAACCGCAGAACCCACAACAGGAACCGGCAGAGTGCCCGTTCCTGATACAACAACTTTAAAGGAGGCTTCTCACATGAGCAAAGCACAAGGTCAGTTTACCATCATCGACTACAATGACGCACTGACGCTGACGGGGTACATCGGCTCGAACCTCGCCAAGACTCAGATGTATAACCCCGACAACGGCAGTTACACCCCCGACTGGAAAACGAAGAACCTCGTTCTGACACCCAGTCTGTATGTCATCGGCACCACTGCCGACCAGATCGCCACTGCCAATGTCACCTCGGTCAAGTGGTATGTGGGTGACAGCAACACCGCCATCACCGCGGGCACGAACTACGCCCTCAGTGGTGCCAAGAGTCACATCCTCACGGTCAAGGCCAATGTCATGGCGGAACTGCCCGGCATCGACTATCGCTGTGTCATCACTTACAAGGACGAAAGCACCGGTCTGTCGCTGACCCATCCGCTGACCATTTCCTTCTCCCGTGTGGTCAACGGTTCCGGCATCGTCGACCTGCTGGTCACCACGCCCAACGGAAATGTGTTCAAGAACGAGGAGGTCGCCAGTCTGACCGCCAAGGCCGAGCTGTGGCGCGGCTCTACGGTAGACACCACCAAGGTCAGCTACAAGTGGGCGGTTATGGACGCTTCCGTCACCGCCGCTTCTTCCACCGGCTATGATGCAGACTTCGGCATCGGCTGGCGCAAACTCTCGGATACCGCCGACAAATACACCGGCACGGCCACCAATACCCTCACGGTCTACGCCGCAGCGGTGGACAGCTACGCTGTGTTCAAGTGCTGTGCCCAGGACACGGATTCCGCATCCGCTTCTTATAACACGAAGTTTTTCGATGTGGCGACCTTCATCGACAACTCCGACCCGTTGCAGATCATCGTCACCTCCACGGGCGGCGATGTGTTCAAGAACGGCCAGGGCACGACTGTGCTGACCGCCGTCTGCTATCAGGCAGGCTCCGAGGTGGACGCAGCCGGAAACGGCAGTTACACCTGGACGAAGTACAACAAGGATGGTGTAGTCGATACCTCTTGGGGAACCAACGGCAGCAAGACCGGCAAGACCCTGTCGGTGTCCAGCGCCGATGTGGATACCAAGGCAACCTTTATGGTCGTTGTGGCACTTTAAGGAGGTGGTGAGATGATCGCATCGGCACAGTTCACGATTATCAGTCTCTGCGATGTGGTCACCTCGGACACGCCGCCGGAGAACCCCTATGAGGGGCAGCTCTGGGTGGATACTTCCGTGACCCCGCCGGAAACGAAGATATGGGACGGAAATGAATGGGTGGTGCAGAACGACATTGAAACGATCCGCACCACCATTTCCATTCTGACCGAGAAGGACGCACAGTTCCAGCAGACCATCGACGGGCTGAACAGCTATGTGGCGACCCTTACCGAAACGGTGGAAACAGTGTCCAACGACCAGGGCGTCCTGGAGGAACGGGTGCTGAACTCCGAAAGCCGTGTTTCGGAATTGGAACACACGGTGAATGGACTGTCCGTCACCATGCAGGAGCAGTACATCGGCGGCATCAACTATGTGCAGAATTCCTCTGGGCTGAACGGCATAACGGACGATTGGAGCTACTCCGGTACGGTAAAAACAGATACCTCCACCGATACCCAGAACAACACCATTTCCGACTCCTGCTTTGTGCTGGGCGCATACTCCTCGTTGTCGCAGTACATCCGAGGGGTGGTCCCCGGCACTTATACGATCTCGGTTCGGGCAAAGAAAACCTCGACCATGTCCGGGTATTTCTATGTAACCTACAACGGGAACAAAACCAAGTACCTGTTCAATAAGTCCACGGCGTTTGACTGGACGGATTACTCCGTAACGCTCACGGATGTGACCGACCCCACGTTGCGTATTTACTGCTACTGTCGGGATGCGTCCATTTATCTCGCCGACATCATGATCTCCGAAGGAGCGATTCCCCGAAAGTGGACGCCTGCTCCCAACGAGATCTACACTCAGGAGGTCAAGATCGACAAGCGGGGCATCGAGGTAACCAACAGCGCATCGTCCCAGCGGACGGTCATCACAAACACGGAGTTCGCCGGTTACTACAACGACGAGGTGATCTTCACCCTGAACAAGGACGAAACGCAGACCAAGAAAACCACGGTGGACGGCGAGCTGACCGTGGGCAAAACGAAGTTTGTCCCGATGCCGACGGCGTCCGAGGGGCTGAACATCGTCATTCTGGATTAAGGAGGGAAAGCTATGGCAACTTGGAAAAGTGCAGCATACGATGGGCGCTATCTTCAACTGGACATTTCAGAAAGCGTGAATGTGGTCGGTAACAGCTCAACACTTTCCTGGACGCTGACCTCTACCGGTGGCGCATCCACTTACTACACCATTGACACGACCACTGTAACGATCAATGGTACGACCGTATACTCAAAGGGCCGTACCTATTGGGATGACCGTGTTTTCCCGGCAAAGAAAGGTTCTGTCAGTGGCACGATTACTGTAGCTCACAACAGCAACGGCAGCAAAACGATTGCGGTCGGATTCTCGACCCGTGTTTATATCTACGGTTCACAGGAATACGGCGGCAGCATGACGCTGACTACCATTGACCGCTCTGCTCCCACAGTTACATTCAGTACATCGAATGTCACGGCAAACGGGTTCAAAATCTCCGCGACATCCTCGGCCACGGCGGACGTCTGGCAGTACAGTACAAACGGCGGTTCGAGCTGGACGCAGTTCTCAACGACGGCATCCACCAGCGCCAGCGTAACATTGTCCTCGCTCTCACCGAATACAAGCTACACGGTGAGGGTCAGAGCAAGGCGGCAGTACAACCATGTCTACGGCACTTCCGGCAGTTCCACGGTCAAGACGCTGGGCGGTGCTGTGGTGAATAGTGTCAACACGGTGACGGCGGACAATGCCACGGTTTCCATTACCATCAATGTGACCGTGTACGAAGCCTCCTACACCAATACGCTGGTGCTCAAAAACGGCAGCGCGACCATCCTGACTATTTCCGGGCTTTCCTGGTCGAAGGGCACGGCGAACCGCACGGTCACGCTGACATCGGCGCAGAGGACAACGCTGTTGAACGCTATGGCGTCCATCAAGTCGTTCACAGGTACCTTTGCGGTTTCGTCCTACAGCGGGTCTACGCAGATCGGCAGCACCTCAAGCAAGACCGCCACTGTACTGACCACGGCAACCAATTCTGCTCCAACCATAAGCGGATTCACTTATGCCGACAGCTACACGACCACGAAAAACCTCACAGGCAACGACCAGCTATTCGTTCAGAACTACTCGACCCTCAAGGTCACGCCCGGAACGGCAACTGCAAAAAACGGTGCCAGTATTTCCAACTACACAGCTTCCTGCAACGGGCTGTCATCCTCTAACACTACCGGCTCTGCCTTATCTGTTGGAAAGATCGCCAAGTCCGGCAGCGTAACGGTCACGCTCACGGTCACGGACTCCCGCGGTTATACCGCCAGCGTTTCCCAAACTATTACGGTCATCCCATACGCAAAGCCGAAGGTGTCCTCGGTGACGCTCCGACGAACCAACGACATTGAAGCGGAAATGCAGCTCAAATTCAGTGGCTCTATTTCTGCTGTGACCGTAGACGGGACGCAGAAAAACAGCGTGGTTTATGTGCGGTATCGTTACAAGAAAACCAGTGAGAGCAGCTACGGCAGCTACACCAGCATCTATTCCGGCACGACAAAAAGCGGAACCTCTTTCAGCTACTCCAATTTGGAACTGTGCAATCTGGATGCCAACAGTTCCTACGACTTCCATTTGCAGATCCAAGACAAGCTCTATTCTTTGAGCAGTCTGGATCTGTATTTTACTGTCCCGCAGGGTACGCCGCTCATTGCGCTTCGGAAAAAGAAGGTCGGCATCAACACGCCGGAGCCACAAGCCATGCTGGATGTTGCCGGAGATATGCGGGTGGATGGCTCACCCCTTGCGGATTTTGTCATTCAGCAAGGGACAAGCGGCATCTGGAATTACCGTAAATGGAAAAGCGGTACAGCGGAATGTTGGGGTCAGTATTCCTTTACGACCGCCATTTCGACGGCATGGGGCGTGCTCTATGAGAGCGGAGCAATTGCGCTCCCTAATTTTCCATTTACCTTCGCGGAAATTCCCCATGTCCATATCTCCACGGAGAACAGCAATTACGCCATGTTTGTGGAGCGAGGCAGTTCGAGTAGCTGGTCTACAACGACCAACCCCGGAAAGATATTTGCCGTAAGACCAAATACGGTACCATCGGCAACCTACAAGGTATCAATCTATGCCATCGGAAAAGTGTGACGCTCCGGCGTCACTTTTTTCATACACAAATTCAACTTTCAAAGGAGGACAAACAACATGAAAGAATTCTGGACGACCATTCAGGTGGTGTTCGCCGGTATCGGCGGCTGGCTCGGATGGTTCTTGGGAGGATGTGACGGCTTGCTTTATGCGCTTCTGGCTTTCGTGGTCATCGACTATGTGACCGGCATCATGTGCGCCGTGGTGGACAAGAAGCTGTCCAGCGAAGTCGGATTCAAGGGCATTTTCAAAAAGGTGCTCATCTTCGCTCTGGTCGGCATCGGGCATATTCTCGACACCCGCGTCATCGGCAGCGGCTCGGTGATGCGTACCGCCGTCATTTTCTTCTATTTGTCGAATGAGGGCGTGTCCCTGTTGGAAAACGCCGCATACCTGGGACTGCCTATTCCGCAGAAGCTGAAATCCGTTCTGGAGCAGCTTCATGACCGCAGTGAAAAGGAGGATGAATAATATGGCTTACACAAACAGTTCCCTGGTGTCCTACACCAAACTCAGCCCGAACCACTCCGGGCAGCGTACCCACAGCATTGACCGCATCACGCCGCACTGCGTGGTGGGTCAGTGCAGTGTGGAAACGCTGGGCAACATCTTTTTGCCGACCTCACGGCAGGCAAGCAGCAACTATGGCATCGGCGTGGACGGTCGGGTCGGGATGTATGTGGAAGAGAAAAACCGCTCCTGGTGCTCCTCCTCCGCAGCCAACGACCAGAGAGCTATCACCATCGAGTGTGCCAGCGACAACACCGAGCCTTACGCTTTCAAGGATGTGGTGTACAAGAGACTCATCGAGCTTTGCACCGATATCTGCAAGCGTAATGGCAAGACCAAGCTGCTCTGGCTGGAGGATAAGGACAAGACGCTTGCCTACACCCCTGCACCGGACGAGATGGTGCTGACCGTACACCGCTGGTTTGCCAACAAAAGCTGCCCCGGGAACTGGATGTACGCCCGCATGGGCGACCTCGCCGAAAAGGTGACAGCCCAGCTTTCCGCAGGCATGGACGAGGAGGATGACGATATGGATATCAACAAATTCAAGGAGCTTTGGCGGGAGATGCGCAAGGAGCTTCAGGACAACGACAGCAGCGCATACAGCGAGGAGGCCCGGAAGTGGGCGCAGGAGGTCGGCCTGATCACCGGCAACGGCACAGAGATTGACGGCGAGCCGAACTGTATGTGGGAGGACGTCCTGACCCGTGAGCAGTTTGCAACGGTGCTTTACCGCTTCGCCCAGAAATTCGGGCTGAACTGATGGCAAAGCGCAAGCGCAGAGCCGCAAAGAAGCGCAAGGTCGAATGGAGCAAGGTCGTGTGCCTGCTGGCAATGCTGGCCGGTCTGCTGATCGTTCAAGAATGCTTGTTCCTCATGTATCTGTGCATCAAAAGCGGCTACA
>ENA-ORMR01002744-ORMR01002744.1-human-gut-metagenome-genome-assembly--contig:-NODE-2744-length-10374-cov-3.181704_pt1 | contig 10374 bp, 10 predicted proteins | sample MGYA00242107_ERZ509003 | MGnify/ENA primary metagenome ERZ509003 (study PRJEB26280, sample SAMEA2338699) | human gut metagenome | biome: human gut; feature: human-associated habitat; material: faeces... | reverse complement strand
CCCGCCGAAGCTGCGGCGGGGATTTTCGCCCGCGGTGTATGAGGTGTTTTCCCTTTCACCTATAAAGACGGCATTTTTTCGGTTTGGTTGCACGAAAACGAAAAAATTTTTAAAAAAATTTTATCCGTCGGGCGAGAGGGCACGGAAATCGGGACAGTCGTTCACGTTATATTTACATATGATGTGCTTTTTTGCTTTAGGGAAAGTAAAAGAAAATGTTGACACGGCGAGAATAATGTGCTAAACTAAGGCAGAAGTAAGGTTTTATATGTAGAAACCGACTGCCGACGCGCGAAAAAATGCGCTTTGATTCGAAAGGAGGCGCTTTATGAGAGAGGTTTTCGGCATTTTGCGGGTGTGCTGTGCCGATTGCGGAATCGTACTGCTTTGGCGCACCGGGAGCGCATTTTGATGCGATGCAGAATGCGCGTGCGGACAATTTAAATACATGCCGACTGCGGTCGGCGAAAATAAATTTTCGGAGGTCTTTATGAAATCAAAAATATTTACCGTTGCGGGACTTATAATGACGGCGATTTTCATGATGTACTTTATCCTGGCGGTAAACTTTACGAATGCGCTTTTCCCCGATAAGAATTCGTCTTACATAGCGCTCGGCGTGTATGTCGCGGCTGCGGCGCTTTCCTTCGTGATCGCGGGAGTGCTCAGAATCGCGGAGGCGGCGAGAGACGGCGAAAGACTGAGCCGCTCCGACACTTTTGCGGCGGCGGGACTTGCGCTGGCGGCGGTCTTTGTGCCGTTTTCTCTGCGCGCGCCCACGGTATTTGCGAGATATTCGACCGTCGCGGTTTCGGTGTACGGCGCACTGACGGCGATCGTTTTCGTGATCGCCGTGATACTGAAGGCATCGGAGCAGAAGCGTTTCGGCGGCGCGGCGAAGCGGAGCGATTGGCACGCGATGATTCCGGCATTGCTCGGCGCGGTTATGGAGATAGCCGCTCTCATTCTGTTCGTTATGAGCCTGCCGGGAAGTCCGACCGAATCGATCGTTTCGATACGGATCACGGATGTGCAGTTCAAGCTGTATCTCACCGTTATGAGCGCGGCTTTTTTGGCGGCGGCTGTAATAAAATTGCTGAACACGGCGAAAAAACGGAAGTATAATGCTTAATTCAAAGGAGGATCGATCGATCCTCCTTTTTTGTCGGATTCCGCGCTTTTGCCGCGTCCGTCGACACGGTAATCGCGTTATTTATTCCGAAAAGGGCTTTCGCACGCACGAAAGCCCTTTTCTTTTACATATATTTCAGATTGGTCCGCACCTTCTCCTTCTCGCTTTCGGAGAGAGAAGCGAAAAACTTTTTCGAAAAGCCGCGATCGGTCATTCGCTCTTCAAGCGGCACGTTCCACGCGCGCCGCTGTGCCGACGTGAGTCCGTAATATCCCGTGAGGTCCTCGCCCTTTATCCGGTCGAAGGCTTTGAGATACCGCCCGACGGCGCTGTCGCCGAAAATCATATAGGTATAGTACAGGCAGTAATGAACGTAGGATGCCGCGCCGAGCCCGGCGGCATTTTCCGTGAGAGGGCGCAGCGGCAGATGCCCGGCGCGGATATAGTAAAGCACGTCGCAGAAGTGGCTGAGCGGGGTCGGGCGCTGCGAAAGAAGGTAAAGCGAATTTGCGTCCTTGTAGTGATGCAGGCACATCGAGATAAATTCGCCGACGGGGGAGAGCTTTCTCGTCTCCGCGCCGCAGACCGTGCATTTCACGGTATCCGAAAGGAAGGCGTTCATATCGCACGCGCGCTCGCTCTCTCCCCAGAAGATGTCTGTGTTCACGTCGATCTGAACGAACGGGCAGAAGGGGTTGCGCGTCTTTTTCGTGAACGGCGGAAGCTGGTGCGTCATTGCGGACTGAAAGATTATCTCGCGCCGTGTGAATTCACGCAGCGCTCCGTCCTCGACCTTGCCCTGAACGAATCCGCATCCGAGAAGGATCTCTTTTACGCGCGGCGCGTCGTCCTTTCCGATGAGGATATCTATATCGCCGGAGCGGCGCGTGAAGGGATCGCCGTATGCGGCTTGCGAAAGGACTGCTCCCTTTATCACGGCGAACGGGATCTTGCTTTCTTCAAATCGGCGAAAGACCTCGCGGCATGAGGCAAAGCGCTCGCCGACGGCGATGCGGTTGACGATATCGTCCGTTCGGATGCGTTTCTCAAGCTCCGCCGGGACGTCGATATTCGACAGCAGGCGGCGGCAGTTGTTCCGGTAGAGAAATTCCGCTATGTCCGTGTCGGGCTCGATTCCCGCGTCGGCATCGCGGATCGCGCGGAATAAACGCCCGGGATCGGCGAAATCCCGCCGCGCGTCACGGCGCTCGGGGCGCGGCGCGGGATCAGTCATGCACCGTCACCCCGTTTTCCGTGTAGAAATTTTCGAATTGTGCGTTCTTGTCGGTGCGGCGGTATGTTCCGCCCGCGTTTGGTGAGACGCGCTTTACCTCGTCGAGAAGCAGATTCTCAAATCCGCGCCCGAAAACGCGGCACGAGATGAAAAAACCCTCGATCACGGGAGAATCCGCAAGGCGGACGACCGCCGCACCGACGATGCCCATATCGCCGTACTTATCGGATGCGCGCAGCGAGAGGACGCGGTATTCGTCGGAAGCGATGAAGCGGCGTACATCGTCCTCCGTATAGCGCGCGCCGGAGAGATTGAACTGATTCGTTCTCTGCGAGAGCTCCGCGACGCGCGGTGCGTCCTCCTCGGAGCAGAGCGAAGTTTCGACGCGACTTTCGAGGGAGTTGTTATATTCCTCGACGCTTTTGCAGCGGAGTTTTTCCTTTTCGCGCTCCTTCTGATCGCGGTACTGCTTCGTGCGGTCGACGTCGGAGTCTGCGCCTTCAAAGCATGAGTCGATCTTTGCGCAGAGCTCCGGATCGTCGGCATCGGCGCGGATCACCGCGATCTCGGGGATGAGCGCGGAGACGAGTCCGATCTCATAGTCGCTGTCATCGACAAATACAAAGCTGTCGGGCGAGAGGTTGAGTTCGGCGGCGATCTCGCGCAGGGCGCTCGGCTTATCGTTTCCGCTCACCTTTGAGATCAGGATGTGCTCTCTCTTCAGTGTCATGCCGGGCTGACGGAACGCGGCGGAGATATTCCCCGGCTGATTCCGGCTGCAAATGCAGAGCAGCACGCCCGCGTTGTACAGTCTGAGCAGCTCGTTCTGCACCGCGTCCGCCGCCGCGTCGATCACGGTCGGCTCCTCCCCGGAGATGCCGCGCCACAGCACGTTGTCGCAGTCGCAGACGAGCACCTTTTTGAGTGTGTTTTTCGAGAAATATTTTTCGAGCGTTCCGATCAGCGCGTTGACGGTGGAAAACTTCCCGAAATCGAGGTCGCTGTCGAGCACCTCTATGCCGAATTCGTCCTCGAGCGCGACGACGAACTGAATGAAGGCGATCGAGGTCAGCCCGAAATCCTTGAGCGGCGTGTCGCCGTGGAGCGCGGCGAGAAGCTCGGCGGTGTGTCCGGTGACCTCGCTGAGCAGTCCGAATATCTTTTTCTTGTTTTCTTTTGTCATAATTCCTCCCGAATCAGCTTGCCGAAGCTGAGCGTTACGATCTCCATTTTGCGGAATTCGCATCCGCCGTCGTCGGCGAGCGGGTCTCCCGTGAGCTGATCCGCGTTCGCCATGCAGCCCTTGCCGCACTTCTCGCGCAGGATGCAGCGCCCGCAGGAATAATCGCTTTCGGCGCGGGCTTTGGCGATGCCGCGCACCCGGCGCATTCCCTCCGCGAATTCCGTCTCGTCGAAGGAAAGCGCGTTTGCCACGGTGAATTTACCGTCGTACAGCCCCTGACAGGGCTGAATCGAGCCGTCGGTCTTTACGCAGAGCGACAGCTCGGAATCGTCGAGCGACAGCGGACATCCGAGCGAGCACAGCGGAAGCTGCGCGTTTGCGCCGCTCTCTTCGTTGAGGCGCTGCACCGTTTTCATCACCTTCAGCTTTTCAAGCGGGGTGAGCGTCTTTTCGTCCCATTCGCATTCGCCGTTCCCGGAGCGGAAGATAAACGCGAATTCCGGTGTGAAGCCGAGCGAGAGAGCAAGACGGTAGAATTTTTCGACATCCGCGAGGTTGCCCCTCGACACGACCATCTTCAGCCGCTTTTCGGCGGGCGAATCTGATACCGAACGCGCGAATTCGACTGCCTTTTCAAAATTCCCGCGTCCGCGCGTGAGCGCGTTCGTCTCCTCGCTTGAGCCGTCGAGGCTTATCTGCAGCGTCATGTTCTCCTGTGACTTTATCGCCGGCGCGAGTACCGTTCTTGCGGCGGCGGTGGTTCCGTTCGTAGTGACCCCGAACGAAAGCTGCGGATAGCGCGACGGAAGAGCTGCGATCTTTTCGAACTCCGAGTGGAGCGTCGGCTCGCCGCCGGAGATCAGTATCCGCTTTGCACCGTATGCCGTGAACGTCGTGATCATCCGCTCAAGCTCGGTCACGCCGATCTCCCTCGTCACGGTGTTCAGCCCGGAGCGGTTGTAGCAGGTGGTGCAGTTGAGGTTGCATCTGTTTGTAATTTCGATATAAGCCTTTGATATCCTCACTTTGTGAGCACGACTCCTTTCGAGGTCATATCCTTGAGGAAGCTTTCCACATCCGGTCGGATGTCCTCGGGATTTGCCGAATAGCTTTTGCACAGGCGCGCGACAAGCTCTCTGATATTGCACGGCTCGTCGAGTGCGTCGAGAATTCCGGTGCCCGTATCATTGACGAGATGGGTGCAGCCGCTGTCGGGATCGAACACCGCCGTTGCGTATTCGTCGGTGCGGATGAAATCCATTTTTTCGTTTTTTCTGTAGACTTTCATTATATTACTCCTTTTGCATCGGGGAAGGTCTCCCGTATTTTTCTTTCATATTGTATATATATATCGCTTTTCTTCGCTTTCTCCGCGCTGTAGGCGCAGCGGCGGAATTCCCGGTTCACAAGAAGCGCGATGCCGATCAGCTCAGGCGGGAAGGCGGCGGGCGTTCTGCCGTTGACCTCGGTCACGCGGCCGATCAGGTCCTCCGTTCTCACGTCCTCGAGCCGCAGTGCGTTGTCCCCCTTGAGGAATGCACGCCCGTCCTCGATCTTTACGAGGCGGTGGACGGTCAGCGCGCCTTTGTACAGGAACACGAAGATTTCACCGACCTTCGGGGCGTGCGCTCTTTCGACCGTGATCCAATCCCCCGGCTTGAACATCGGGAGCATGCTTGTCCCGCGCACCGTTATCACGGTGCTTACGCGGTATTTCAGATTTGAGCGCAGCAGGGATGCCATTGTGCGTCCGTCGAGATTATGCATTTTCGAGCACCTCCGCGGCGTAATTCATATCCTTATATACAAGATTGCGGCACGGGACGGAGCCGATCTTTGTCATCAGCCTGAGAAATTCGCCGTCAACGGGATACGGTATCATCGGCGACAGCATCAGCTGATGCATTTTCGTTGTACCCGTCATATCTATTGCGGCGTTCATATTGAGGGTACGCAGGATGAAGTATATCCCGCCGAGCTCGAGCGGTTTTTCGACCGGGTTGTCCGGCTCATAGATATAGCGGAACAATTCACCCTCGAGCATTCTTTTGAGAGGCGGCAGACAGACGCCCGCCGCTTCAAGCGCGGTGATACCGCCGGGACGCAGGCGGAGCGGTGCGGTGTACGGATAGACGCGGAGCGTTTCGCGGTCTATCAGAACGCAGTCCTCCGTTATGTATCCGAAGCCGTGCGCGGTGAGATATGCGCAAAGCGTTGTTTTGCCCGCGCCGCTTCTTGCGAGAAAGACGTAAGCTTTACCGCCGCACTCGACGGCGGAGGCGTGGAACGCGATGACCTTATCGTCGAATTCCACGGTTTTCAGCATATAGCTGTCGAACGCGCGGAGCGGAACGCGAGTGCGGTAAAGCTTTTCGCCGCACTGCATATTGAACGCCCGTCTGTACTTGCTTATGACGACGCTGCGGTACTGCCTGCCGTCTTCGCTTTCGTCTGTCAGGTATCTGCCGTATCTCATGCGGAGAAGCTTTTCAAGATCACTGTTGTCCGTTGTGATCGAATAGGCTGTCTGATACGGGGCGGACAGATACAAGGTTTTCGACAAAGACATTAGTAAATTCTCCTTTTTGTGGAAGTTGTGAGTATATTATACACCATTACCGAAAAAACATCAATAGAATATCTGCAATTAATTGAATATTTTTCCACAAACCTATTGCATTTTGAAAAAAGGTGTGATATAATGATAGCGTCGAAGGGAAAACCGGATGCTTTCTCGGGCAAACGGTCGGAAAAAAGAGATCGAACACATAAAATCTTTTATTTCCGCGATTCGATGTCACGGACCCGGGCGGTACGGCAATTCCGTTCGGGCGAGTGCGCCCCGCAGGGAGTAGCGATGCCGTGCGGGAAGGGCGGAACGATGCGGCTTTGCCGTTTCGGGACGCCGTTCGAAAGCGACAGCTTTCGGGCACAGCCCGGCACGGCGTGTGCGCCGTAAAGGGGGCTGCATCGGTCGGAGAAATCCGATCGAAAAAAGGTCCGGAGATGTTTGCCGGAGGCGAGTTCGGAGGTTGGGTATTTCCGCCCGGACAGCGCCGAAGGTGAGCAGGATTCGGAAAGACTCGGACTGCGGGGTGAGCCCGTCCGGAGCGTAAGGCTCGGCGGGAGCCGCTTTTGCGAGTCGGTCGGTGCGGTGTGAGGTAAAAGCCGCATCGGACAAACCCCGCCCGGGGATTTTCGGGTAAAATTCGTGCGGATGATTTATTCAGTCTGTGCAGAAAGGAGAGCTGACTGTTTGGAGAAAAAAACCGGAGCTGAAACCGAGCTGATCGGAGCAGCGGCAAGAAGAGGACAAAGAAAGAAAAGAGTCGATGCCGGCAGGAAGAGAAACAGTGCTGCCGCGGTGACTGCGGTGAACGCAAGACCGGACGGGATGCCGCCCGAGGTTGAGTTTATCAAAGAGCCGGGCTATATGTACGATCTGCTTTCGATGTTTATTCTGTATTTTAATAAGGAATATTTCCTTTCGAATATGATAAACTACGACAAAGCGAGTGCGGATCAGGAATACTATAAAAGCATTATCAAGGAAATAGAGCCTGTATCGAACGATCTCAGAATATTCTTTCTGATGAACGCCAATGCGAAAACATTCATGATGGTCAACTATTTTGATGTGTTTAATGAAGCGTTCTTTACGACATATAATCTGAAAGAGGTTCAGGATGCACTTCGGGACTGCGACGGCGTGAAGTCAAAGATACTCGAATTCTATCTTCCGAAGCTTTCGAAAACGAAGCGTGAGGAATGTAAAAACGATCTTGCCGAGCTGAGCAGGCAGATGAAGATAGCGGATCTGAAGCCGGAGATCAAAAACGGACTGTATTCGTTCTTTATCGAGCCCGAGGCAACTCTTCAGAAACTGTCATATGAGCTTATCTCCAAGGATTTTATTCTGAAAAAGTGGAGAGAGAGCCACGCTTTACAGGCGGAACAGATGTGCGAGAGCTTTAATCTATTCGAGATATACAAAAAGTTTGATGGGGAAATAGGTCATGCAATTTCCAATATGGACGGATATGACAAATTTTATGTTTCGTTGACTATTGCGGAAAAAAATGTTGTAAAACAGTATCTGTATTCGGACAAAGCGCTCATTATTTTGGGCGTTGACAGTCTCAGCTATCTCGACTATCTTTCCGGTCTTGAAACAGCTCCCGATCTCGAAACCTTCGGTAACGCTCTGTCAGATAAATACAGAGTAGGAATACTCAATCTGGCAGCGAAGAACAAAGAAATCTCCATAAAGGATATTGAGTCTGAGCTCGGAAACGGCGGTGCAAACGTCTATTACCACCTCTCACTCATGTTAAAGGCTAATCTTCTCCGTGCAAGGAATCAGGGCAGAGCAGTAATTTATCGCTTAAATACCCCATATTTTAACTCTGTACGCGATCTGCTACTGCGCTATGCCGAGCCGGAAAATGAAGATTCAACCTCCTGAGGAGTACCTTTCAGATGCAGACCTGGACAAAACCCGAAGTAATTACCGTAGAAAGCATAGACTATATCAATTATATAAGCGCAGCAGCAGATTCAAGTTCTTCCGGAAGCGGCGATGACGGTCATGGCGAAATGGCTTGCATTGCGCACGACTTCAAATGAGTTCCATGGACAGGGAGCTTTACCGCACGGGATCCGTCCTTGTGCCTGAATTTTGAATATACCCGCCGTGTAATACCCGGCAGGTATATTACGCGGCGTAGCTATAGATATATTTGGTGCCGAGCGTTAAATGCACCGAAGTGGTTGTGAATATCTTATGCCTGCCGTTATAATTGCGTTTCCTTTCATAAAAGTTTATTCGTGGGAAAAATATACCGCCCTCCGTCTTTGGGCGGTATATTTTTTTGTTTCTTTGGGCGGTGCGCTCGGGCGCGCGGGTGCGGGAAGTATCCCTCGGCAGTGCGCCGAGGGCGGACACGCGAAAAAGTGTGTGCGGCGCGGGCTTCGGCGAATGGTTAGCAATGGGCAACTGTTCAAAAAAGCGATTTTTTTACAATTAGGGATCAAGACCGCGCGGCGTGCGCAGAAACTGGGTGTTTTGGGGATTCACAAAACGAATTACGTTGTAAAAGCAACGGAATTCGCGGGAAATTGGCGTGGTACGCTTGACCTCAAGGGTTAAGAAAGCGCGGAAACGCTTGCGGCGCGGGCTTTGGCGAGCGGTTAGCAATGGGCAACTGTTCAAAAAAGCGATTTTTTCAATTAGGGATCAAGACCGCGCGGCGGGCACGGAAACGGGGTGTTTTTGGGATTCACAAAACGAATTACGTTGTTAAAACAACGGAATTCGCGGAGAGACCGCGCGGTGGACGAGGAAACTGGGTGTTTTCGGGATTCACAAAACGAATTCCGTTGTTAAAACAACGGAATTCGCAGAGAAACCGTGCGGTGGACGAGGGAAAGGGGTGTTTTGGGGATTTACAAAACGAATTCCGTTGTAAAAACAACGGAATTCGCGGAGAAACCGTGCGGCGGGCGCGGAAACTGGGTGTTTTGGGGATTCACAAAACGAATTACGTTGTAAAAACAACGGAATTGGGGGAGGAAACCGCGCGGCATGCGCAGAAACTGGGTGTTTTGGGGATTCACAAAACGAATTCCGTTGTAAAAACAACGGAATTCGCGGAGAAACCGCGCGGCGTGCGCAGAAACGGGGTGTTTTGGGGATTCACAAAACGAATTCCGTTGTAGAAACAACGGAATTGGTGAGGAAACCGCGCGGCGGACGCGGAAATGAGGTATTTTCGGGATTTACAAAACGAATTACGTTGTAGAAACAACGGAATTCGCGGAGAAACCGCGCGGTGGACGAGGAAACTGGGTGTTTTCGGGATTCACAAAACGAAAATTACGTTGTTAAAACAACGGAATTCGCAGAGAAACCGCGCGGCAGGTGCGGTCAGCAAATGGAAAGCTGTGCGGGCGGCGGCACGCTGTCAAAAAAGTGTGCGAAAAACGCAAATTGGACGGGCGCGGCGGCATTATCCCCACGGCGGAGAGGTTACGCGGCAAAAATTATGCGCCGGAAAAATGCGCGGCGGAAATTCGGCAAGCGGGGAATCACATTATCGGAATCCCTGCGGCATCATCCGCAACATATGGTAGACGGCAATGCGGCGATGGTTGTTCTTCGCCGTTTTTTCATTATTATAATATTATCGTGACCTTTTTGATCTGTCGGGATTTTTTCGATCGCGCCCCGAAAGCCCCGTAATACGGGCGTTCCGGCTTGTCAAGTCCGCCTGTTTTATATCGCTTCGGCGGGGCTTGACAAATATTTCGTGCGGTGGTATAATATCTGCGCAAAAGAACAAATGTTCGTTTTGGCACGCGGGGTGTACCCGAACCATCGTCCGGTATCACCGGGCGGTTATTTTAACCGTAAAACAGAACAAATGTTCGATTAACCCGGAGGAGGTCATGAATTTCTGACAAGGGAGGAGCGAGAATTTGCCGAGTGCTTTGCGCGGACATTTTCCGTAAGGGCGGCGGCACGCGCGGCGGGGTTTGATCCGCGGACGGCTTTCGCCCGTGCGAGCAGACTGCTCGAAAAGGATGAGATACGGGCGTTGGTGGCAGAATGCGCGGTATCATCCGGAGCGGGAGCGGAGAAGGGTGCGCCGCGGGAGACGGATACCGCAGCCGCGGCGGATGTATCGGAAGAAAGCGGAAGATCGGGTGGAAACGGAAGATCGGGTGCAGCGGATGAGCCGGAGAACGGCGGCGCGGACATGGCGGTCGGATCGGACGAAGCAGCCGCGGCAAGGCAAAGCGAAGCGGGTGTAACTAAAGCGGCGG
>ENA-ORMR01002743-ORMR01002743.1-human-gut-metagenome-genome-assembly--contig:-NODE-2743-length-10376-cov-2.866776_pt1 | contig 10376 bp, 10 predicted proteins | sample MGYA00242107_ERZ509003 | MGnify/ENA primary metagenome ERZ509003 (study PRJEB26280, sample SAMEA2338699) | human gut metagenome | biome: human gut; feature: human-associated habitat; material: faeces... | reverse complement strand
TTGCCCTCTTCGGCGGCTGCGCAGATATCTCTGTTGTCGGAGCCTACGCCCGAAAGACCCAAAAATCCGGACTTCTTGTTCATATACTCGCTCATCTCGTGGGCGTTGAAGCCGTGCTTGTCCATAACAAATGTTACAGCCGAGGGGTCAACGGCACCGCAGCGGGTACCCATAATGATACCGTCGAGCGGGGTGAAGCCCATGGAGGTGTCAACCGACTTTCCGCCGTTTACAGCGGTTATAGAGGAGCCGTTTCCTAAGTGGCAGGAAACTATCTTTAAGTCCTTGATGTCCTTGCCCATAGCCTCAGCTAAGCAGCCCGAAACAAAGCGGTGGGAGGTGCCGTGGAAGCCGTACCGTCTTACATGGTAATTCTTGTAATCCTCATAGGGGAGTCCGAAAAGATAAGCCTTGGGCGGCATTGTCTGGTGGAAGGCGGTGTCGAAAACAACTACCTGAGGAGTGCCCTTGGGCAGAACCTTTGTGCAGGCACGAAGAGCCAAAGCATGGGGGTGGTTGTGAACGGGAGCAAGCTCGGAAAGACCGTCGATCTTGTCGATGACCTCTTCGGTTACCATGCAAGCCTTGTCGAACACCTCTGCGCCCTGAACTATGCGGTGACCTACTGCGGAAATCTCGCTCATGGAGTCGATAACCTTGCCCTCACCGGTGGTAAGAACCTCAACCAGCTTTTCAAAAGCCTCAGTGTGGGTGGGGAAGGGGCAGGAAGCCTTGTATTCGTATCCGGTGGCAGGAACCTTGTGGGTAACGTTGCCGTCGATACCGATTCTGTCGCAGTTGCCCTTTGCGATGACAGATTCGTCGTCCATGTTCAGAAGCTGATACTTCAAGGAGGAGCTTCCGGCGTTAACAACTAAAACCAAATTCATATTCAAAATCCTTTCATATTGAAAATGATATAATTACCAAAAGATTATACTATATTTTTCGGTAAAAATCAATAGGCAAATTGCTATTTTTGCGCGAGAAAGCGCACGTTCCCGCGCGATTCCTTCCGAAAATCCATATGGCAATAAAAAACCGGAGAATGACCGCATGGTTTTACGGTGATTCTCCGCTTGTGCGGAAATAAAATTATATAATCAAAAGAATCTCAGCAACTGTATGTATTTTGTCTTATCCGATTCTGAATAGCGTTCGCGAAATATGCGAAAAGTATTATGAGGATTCTGATAAAACGAAAGCAGCTGCGGCTTGTCCTCACATTCAAGATATACAATACCGCCTCCAACGTCATGCTGCACAGAGACCAAAATCTCCATTGCACTTTCCATCAAAGAATCGCCGTTGATTAGAGTATTATTGCCGTCAGCATAATTCTTTCCGAACTGTGCAATTAAAAAAGCAGATACGGTGTAAGTGTTTGTAGCTTCGTTAAGCTTGGCATATCGTCTTATCTTTCTCCGAACCGATTCGGAAATATTCTCATCGTTTAATTCAAGGGCTTTGTGCGTTAAAGTAAATATACCTATAAGCTCACCATCGTCACTTAACGCAATATGCGTAACAGATATTTTTTGCTTTGCAAAATTAACAGCATTATTCTTTATAAAGTTTTCAATTTCGGGATTCTTTGGACAAGAAAAGTCGGAGAGCACTCGGTTGACCTCATCCTCTCCGATGGCATCTATTAAGTCAAGAATGTTTATTGTTCTGTATTCGCTCATTTTGTCGACTTCCTCTTTGCCATTAATCTGCGTATTTCATCTAAATCCTTTAATACAGGATATGACTTAGCAATCGGCTTGTTAATCTGCGCTTTTTCTGATTCCTCCAAAGCGGCAACGAAACGCTCCACTTCTTTTGGGTCTGTGATTTTAACATTATCAAATATGCTCGAAGTAGCCATAGTCACACCTCCTGACAGTCTTTTCGGCTCATTCAATATTACATCGATATACCACTCCATTTATAGTATACACTAAAGCAGATGAAAATGCAATAGTATTAATTGTCAATTTATCGCCCCAACTTATCCGCACATACTTGCATTTTGCGAAAAAATAGTGTATAATATGCTTACAAGCTAATGATTAGCGGTAAATTTACATATCGGAGGTAACAACAATGCTCGTATCAGCAAAGGAAATGCTTAACAAGGCGAGAGACGGTCATTATGCCGTCGGTCAGTTCAACATCAACAACCTCGAATGGACAAAGGCGATCCTTCAGACCGCGCAGGAGCTTCAGGCTCCCGTAATTCTTGGTGTGTCCGAGGGTGCAGGAAAGTATATGTGCGGCTACACCACCATCGTAGGAATGGTTAAGGGTATGATCGAAAATCTGGGAATCACCGTTCCTGTAGCTCTTCACCTCGACCACGGTACATTTGAGGGCGCAAAGGCTTGCATCAACGCAGGCTTCAGCTCCATCATGTTCGACGGTTCTCATTATCCTATCGACGAAAATATCAAGCTCACCACCGCTTTGGTTAACACCTGCAACATCTTAGGTCTTTCTTTAGAGGCTGAGGTAGGTGCTATCGGCGGCGAGGAAGACGGCGTTGTAGCAATGGGCGAGTGCGCCGACCCCGCAGAGTGCAAGCAGATTGCGGATCTGGGCGTTACCATGCTGGCTGCAGGTATCGGCAACATCCACGGCAAGTACCCCGAAAACTGGCCGGGTCTTTCGTTCGAGACTCTTGAAGCCATCAAGAAGACTGTCGGCGATATGCCCCTGGTTCTTCACGGCGGCACCGGAATCCCTGAGGATATGATCAAAAAGGCAATTTCTCTCGGCGTTGCAAAGATTAACGTTAACACCGAATGCCAGATCGCTTTCACCGAGAAGGTAAGAGAATACATCGAGCAGGGCAAGGACCTTGTAGGCAAGGGCTTCGACCCCAGAAAGGTTCTGGCTCCCGGCGTAGAGGCAATCAAGGCAACCGTAAGAGAGAAGATGGAGATCTTCGGCTGCATCGGAAAGGCTTGATTTCCCGCTTTGTAATAGTATTAAAAATGCCGCCTCGCAGAGTGTTCTGCGGGGCGGTTTGGCTTTTTTATGCGTTAAGGATTACACTTTTTGCATGGGACATATCCCATATCAATGATTTCCTGCCGTGTTCCGGCATAGTCTTCCCTGTTTTTGTCCTTGATAGTTTTAACACTTGAGCAGCTTGGCTTGTGGAATTTTTTAGTGTTAGTATTCAATACATATGATGCTCCGCCTGACGCCTTTGTCTCCTTTTTATCCTCCTCGGTCTCCTTCAAGCCTTCGAGAGTATCCGCGTCGGCGTTCTTTTCGACTGTGAAGGAAAGGCTTTCGCCGTCGCTTGTGCAGATGATGTCGCCCTGAATATCGGTTCTGAAAACAGTAACGTCAGCGTCTCTCAGACGGCTCAAAACATCCTCTGTAGGATGCCCGTAGGAGTTGTTCTTTCCGACCGAGATAACTGCGTACTGCGGAAGAACCTCTTTCAAAAATCCGTAGGATGTAGAGGTTTCACTGCCGTGATGACCTACCTTGAGAAGCGTGCTTTCAAGCGTATATCCCTCGTCGATAATCTCCTTTTCCTCCTCCAGTTCGGCGTCGCCAGTGAACAGGAAGGAGGTATTTTTGTAAACTATCCTCAGAACGATGGAGCTGTTGTTTTCACCGTCGACATCGCCGCTGATCGGTCCGAGAATCTCAAACTTAGCACTTCCAAGCGAATATGTATCACCGGCTTCTGGGACGGTTATATCAACCTTTTGCTTTTTCAGATACTTGACAAAGCTTTTAAAAGCCTTGCTGTCGTAGCTTGTGACCGGACAGAGAGCAGTGTTTACCGAAGCATAGTTCAATGCACCCGCAAGACCTCCGACGTGATCCTCGTGCGCATGAGTGCAGACGACGTAATCAAGCCGGTCAACCTCATGCTTTTTCAAATAGGAATAAATCAGGTCGGAATCGGCAGCGTTTCCGCCGTCAATGAGCATAGCACTGCCGTCGCAAAGCACAAGAGCAGCGTCAGCCTGCCCGACGTCTATAAAGTGGATAGCAAAGCTGCTTTCGTCTTCCTGCACCTCGATATCCTCAACTGCAAGCACTGTGAAGCTTGAAACCGCAGTCAGCGAAAATATCATTATAAGCGTCAGAACAAAACAAATAACCCTTTTCATAGATTTCACCTCCTTGCATATTTGATGACTGAATTATACAGCATTGTTTGTCCGAATGTCTGTACTAAAAGCTCGAATTTTCGTTAGTGTATTGGTATGTTTTTTTGAATCGCTTCAGACATAAATAAAACTTTGCTGCAAGCTCATTTTATCATATATTGTGGATAAAAGTCAGCAATAAGCGATTAAAATTATCTTCTTTTGTGGATATAATTTAACAAAAGGAGATGTTATTATGAATGAAAACGACAAAAGACTATTAGAAATCGGTAAAAGAATAACCGACAGAAGAAAAAGCCTCGGCTGGACTCAGGAGGAGCTTGCGGACAGAGGCGACCTTACACCTCAGTTTGTCTCCTATGCCGAATCAGGTAAAAGAGCTATGCGTCCCGAAAACCTGCTCAAGCTTTCGTCGACGCTGGGCGTCAGCGCGGATTTTCTTTTGAGCGGAGATATTATCGATAAGGATATGCTTCTGATGTCGGACAAGCTGCGCAGGCTTACTCCTGAGCAAAGGAATATCATTGAAAAAATCATTGACGAGTGTCTTGAATTATTTGATTGATAGCCCGAAAACTTTTTTAAATAATCCAAAAAAATTTTAAAAATCACCCAACCTTTTTCCCTCTCAGACTGTCATATAAGTGAAAGCTTTCAAACAGAAAGGATGACGACAATGGCATACATGGATATGTCGGACGAAACCCTGGTGCTCTTAACGCTTGCCGGAAACGACTCGGCTTACGAAGCACTTGTCAGGAGGCACGAAAAGTCCGTCCGAGCAGCTGCTTATGCGGTAATACGCAACCCGCATATCGCCGAGGACGCCACTCAGGACGCCTTCTGCGCAGCCTGGATACGGCTTAATATGCTCCGCGAGCCGGAAAAATTCGGCGCGTGGGTAGGACGCATTGCGCGAAACTGCGCGGCGAATATGGCAGGGCGTTTTCGCAACTATCTGAGCTTAGAGGATATCGAATATCTTCCCGAAAGAAGGGATACGTCTTTCGACCCCGAGGAAATGCTTTTGTCTAAGGAAGAATCGGATTTAGTGCAAAAGAGTCTTGAAAGACTGCCCGACCGCGCCAAGCAGGTGGTTTACCTGCACTATTATAAGGATATGGACGCCCGCGAGATTTCCTTCGCGCTCGGCATATCCGAGGGAACGGTAAAATGGCAGCTTCACGACGGCAGAAAGAGAATGAGGAAGGAGCTTAGTGCTATGGATGAAAACTTAAACGACACCTTATTGCAAAAGGTCATGAAAAAGGTTGCAGAGCTTAAACTTTGGGATTTGAAAAACTCCAAAGCGGGCTTTGAAGCGGATTATCGCAGTATACTAAAGGATATCGACGAGCTGTCCGAATCGAGCGGAAAGTATCACGCACTGGCAGATGTTCTAATGCGCGGCTACTGGTGGCTCCCCGGCGAGGTCAACGACAACCTGTTTGCAAGAATCAAGGAAGCGGCGGAGCTTGGCAAAAACGAGGACGTTATGTTCTTTGTCATGGAAAAGGAAAACTCGAAGTACTGGGGCGAGCAGCGTGCAGAGCTTATCCGCGATGTTCAGATACCCAAGCTTTTAGAGCTTGGCTTAAAAATCGCCGCCGCAAAGGAATGGATAAATGTTTCCGGCTGTTATGAATGGACAGCTAATGCCGACGAAGCGCGCAAGGCATACGACAATGCAATCTCGCTTCTTGGCACCGACAATATGTACTATCACTTTGCCGCCCGCGCAAAGGACAATGTTGATATGGTCTGCTCAAAGGAGTTTGTTTCGGACGCAAGGTGCCGCAATGACGAAACTAACGCCTATGAGATACGCTCGGCGGGCGGAGAGCTTCGTCTGACCGACAGCTATGCTTTCGCAAACGGCGATCTGTATTCCATTAACTACGACGCGATAGAAATAATAAAAAACGCCTTTTACTGCGACCGCAGGCTCTGCGCATACATCAAGCCGGGCGAAAGCCTTACCGCCTCGGACGGCTCTGTTCTTAGCTTTGTCTCGGATCGTGAGACTGTCAAGGCACTTGCAGGAGACTTTACCGGCTGCGAGCTTTGGCAGGCTGAAAATATATCGGGGCACAAGCTGATAAAGACCTATTACAAGCGTGGAACAGGAATAGTCAGACAGGAAATAACCGACGACGGCATCACCGAGGCAAGAAGCCTTTGCGCATATAAGGTCGACGGCGGCGCAGACAGCCTTATCCCGATGAGGCGCGGAAACTTCTGGGAGTACAGCCTGAATGTAAGCCCCGAATTTATCGAGCATACAACAAGGTTAGAGGTGGCATATGCCGACTCGGAGAAAGCTATTCTCACTCAGCACACCTATATGAAGCGGCAGAAGTACGACGAAAACTCGTGGCTTGATATGGTCTTGAAGATACGCAGTGAATACCTTGACGAAAACGACAAGGTTGTTGATATGCGCGACACAGCGGATCGCGCCATGCTTCTGGCAAAAACCCCTATGGAAAAGGCTCATGCCAAGGCTGCGGCTTCGGTTGTAAGAAGAATCATGGAGACAGATGAGGTCTTCAACCCCGAAACCAAGGTCAGGGGTGTTTGGAACTTCTTTTCAAAACAAGCCGTAAGAAGAAACGGCGGAGCTTTAAGCTATATAGATTCCGGCTTCCGCTGGAGCTTTGAATGTAAGGTCAATACCGGTGCCGCCGCCGAAATGCCTGTTTTATGCAACGATATTTACGAGATTCTGTTTGAGATAACCGGCGCAGTGTGGTCGGATGAATGGAAGCCCGGCTACAGCGAGGTTAAAAAGCTGAAATTCTACGGCGACGCTATTGAATCAAGCATTGTCTGTGAAGAAGTGGGCGAGATTATATGTCCTGCCGGAAGCTTTAAAAACTGCATTAAGCTGACGGTTGACTGCACCGGCTACAGCGAAGGTATGTCATACTGCAACGGCAAAAAGGCGTATTACTTCGCGCCGAATGTGGGTCTTGTAAGATTCGAGGTCTACGGCGCTTTCGACACAAGCCCTGCTGCCTACGAGCTTACCGTCTGCAAAGGTGGCGGCGAAGGCTATATGCCCTTTGAGGACGGCATGGTAAGGCGGTATGACGCCACCAACCTCACCGACGGCTACATCGCGGCGGCTGAGTATACCTATGTCAAGGACGACGCAAGCGGGGATATAATCGTCTTCGAGGACAAGACAGGCGTTCGGGATATCTCTCCCAGAACAACCACCTACGGCGGCGTTTACAGCGAAATCAGGGAGCAGATACTGGTGGAAAACAACAAGCCCAACGAAGCCAACGACCTCGGCGGCTACAACAACTTTATGATTTTGTATCACGAGCTTACACGATTCAGCCACGGCAATTACGACCCGCTCCTTGTTGCGGAGTGGAGAAAGCACAAGCTTCGTCTCTGTGAAGCCGCCGGCGGCGATTCGGGCGTCCCCGAAGGACTTATCGGCTACTATTCCAGAATCTGTCTTAAGGCAAGTGCTGCGCTTTTCGGCGGCGGCAGAAAGGAAGAGGGCTATGAGTATCTCGACAAGGCGCTGGATTATCTCGAAAAATGGTTGAAGATACCCGAGGGCGAAAAGCTTTCTGTAGGCAATCCGTTTGTTTTCAGCGATATACGCTATATCAAGAACTCAGGCTATGGCTGCTGGAATGATGTTATTGAGCTTAAGGACGGCACAAGGCGGAAGCTTCAGTACAACTGGCTTGTTATGCACGCGGACGTCATATATCAGCCCCTTATTGCCAAGAGCGGCTGGGAATGGTTCGATTCCGTAAGGGAAGAGCCAAGGTATAAGGAAGCAGTCGAGCGCGCCAAAAAGATAATGGAAATGGGTATACAGTCCAAATAATATTTGTTATACTAATTTCCCTCTCATACAATATAACGCTGAAAGTCCGACTCCGAGTATATCGGGGTCGGACTTTCGTAATTATGAAGGGCGTTGTTGAAAATGCAGTCAGCTGTTTACAGATACCTTCTTATATCCGCCCCAAGCTGCTCTTCAAGGCTGATAAGCCGCTTTGCGATGTCCTTGGAAAACTCGTCCGCCGCTTCGTATTGGTTGAGATATCTTGCCAGCGACTTAACTCCCATATTGCAGCCGTCGGTCATGATGTCGGCAATAGAGGAATCGGAATCGTCGGCTATAAGAGTCATATTTGTTTTCATCCACGACATCCCCTTAGCTATCGGGTTGGGCGACTTGCCGTCGTCGTTGTAGTCGTCCAAAAGGCTTTGTATCTCGTCCGAGAGCTTGTCGTGCTCAGCCTTGCACTTGGTCAGAGACTGCCTGAAATCCTCGTTTTTAACGTGGTCAACAACCTCTGTTATCGAAGAAACTCCCATCTTAACACCCGCGTCGCACTCGCGCAGGAGCTTTATTGTATCGCTTTCAATCATTTTATCAGCGTCCTTTCTTTTTTAGTAGCTTTCCCACTGAGCAGGATATTATTCTTTTCGATTGACATTTCGCCGCGGAACGGATATAATAGCATCAATAAGTTTTTAACAAAAAAGGAGATTTGAATATGAAAGCATTTAAAAAAGCGGCGATATTCGCGTTGATATTAGCTTTGTTTGCGGTTGTGGCGGCGGGCTGCGCAAAAAATCCGTCTGATGATTCCGAATCGGGCGAGCAGGAGGTCTACGAAGCTCTCAGCGAGGGCGACTCTGCACCCGACTTCACTGCCGAAACCATCGGCGGCGGGGAATTTAAGCTCTCCGATCAGTCGGACAAGGTCGTGATCCTTAACTTCTGGGCAACGTGGTGCTCACCCTGCGTTGGCGAAATGCCCGCCTTCCAGCGGCTCTATGACGAATACGGCGAAAAGCTTGCCGTGCTTGCGGTTAACTGCATGGAGGACAAGGAATCGGTGGACAAATTTGCGTCCGACAACGGCTACACCTTCCCGATAGCATATGATGTTGAGGGCGACATCTGCAAAAAATATCCGTCCGACGGAATCCCGTATACCGTCATCATCGGCACCGACGGCAAGGTTGCAAAAATATATGTCGGGGCGTACGACGCCGAAACGCAGTACCAAGAGTACAAATCGGCAATAGACGCCGTAATGGGGGAGAACTCATGAAAAAAACGGCAGCATTAAGGCTGACAGCGCGCATACTTATCCTTATAACAGCCTGCGCGCTGATAGCTGCGGGAGCATCTCAGAACGGCTTTAAGGACGTGAAAAATAAAGCCGCCAGAATCTGCTATGAATGTATAGGAATCGGATGATTATTCAGACTTGGTATGTGTAGGTATCGGATGATGAAAAGAAGAAAATTGGTTCAGGTGATATGCGCGGTGCTTTATAACTGCAATATCACCGGCTTTGCAAAGGGCACTATCTACAAGGGAGACACAAAGGGCATATGCGTCCCCGGGCTTAACTGCTACTCCTGCCCGGGAGCGGTGGGTGCGTGTCCATTAGGAAGCCTGCAATCCGCGCTTGTCTCATCAAAGTACAAGCTGCCGTATTACGTTCTGGGGATTCTTATAATCTTCGGGCTGCTTTTGGGCAGGGTGATCTGTGGATTTTTGTGTCCGTTCGGACTTTTGCAGGAGCTTTTGTATAAGATCCCCACGCCGAAGCTTAAAAAGAGCTCTGTCACCCGCAGGCTGTCATATCTTAAATACGTGATTTTAGCGGTGTTCGTTGTTATAATCCCGCTGTCGCTTGCAATGCCCGGGTTCTGCAAGTTTATATGTCCTGCCGGAACGCTGGAAGGCGGAATCCCGCTTGTTATCATGAACGAAAGCCTGCGCAAAATGATAGGCTGGCTGTTTTCGTGGAAGACACTTGTTTTAGCGGCGGTGATAGTGGGCGTGGTGTTTGTCTATCGCGGATTCTGCCGGTTTATCTGTCCGCTTGGCGCGATATACGGTTTTTTCAACAAGGTTTCACTTTTCGGAATCAAGCTTGATAAGAATAAGTGCGTCGGCTGCAGCAAATGCGTCCGCGAGTGCAAAATGGACGTCAAAAACGTCGGCGACAACGAGTGCATAAACTGCGGGGAATGCATGGAGAAATGCCCCACTAAGGCGATAGCGTTCGGACTTAAGGCGAATACATACGATAGTATAAAGCTTGATAAGGCGGATAAGGAATAGAATATAACAAGGCGGCGAAGCTGGTTTTATACTTATTTTCCGTTAAAAAGTGTAAAGGGGTTGCCATAGCAACCCCTCAGCCCGTCGAAAAAGCCAGCAACTCGCTGGCTTTTTCCAACAATCTGTGGTAT
>ENA-ORMR01002741-ORMR01002741.1-human-gut-metagenome-genome-assembly--contig:-NODE-2741-length-10385-cov-3.503388_pt1 | contig 10385 bp, 9 predicted proteins | sample MGYA00242107_ERZ509003 | MGnify/ENA primary metagenome ERZ509003 (study PRJEB26280, sample SAMEA2338699) | human gut metagenome | biome: human gut; feature: human-associated habitat; material: faeces... | reverse complement strand
AGCTAAAAATATTAAGTCAATTAATTCTAAATTTTGTACTTAACAAATCATATTCTGAATTTGGACCAATAAAAATTTTAAATTCACCAGGTTCATAAGTAAATTCTAAATTGGTATTCCAAAATTTTAACATATCTGTTGTAATCTGAAAATTAATTTCTTTTTCTTGATTTGCTTCAAAATATATCTTTTTAAAACTTTTTAATTCTTTTACAGGACGTACAATACTGCCAGCTAAGTCTTGTATATATACCTGAACAATTTCATATCCTGGAACATTACTTTCATTTTTTATTAGAATGCTTGCAGTTATTGGTTTTGAATCTAATATGATAGTAGAGCTTAGTTTCAGATTAGAATATTTAAAGTTAGAATAAGATAGTCCATAACCAAATGGATAATAAGGTTTATTAGGTATATCTATATATCTGGATGTAAATCTAGAATTTATAATATTGGGTCTGCCAGTATTATAATGATTATAGTATATAGGACATTGACCGACTATTTTGAGGGAAACTAATATTTAATTTTCCACAAGGATTTACAGTTCCATATAATACATCTGATATTGCATTTCCACCTTCTGTTCCAGGAAAGCCGAACCCATAATAAGGCATCCACATTATCTGCTATATAAGATACTTCTAAAGGTCTACCACTAAATAAAATACAGATTATTGGTTTATTTAATGGTAATAGTGAATTTAATAATTCAATTTGTGTATTTGGTAATTTTATATTAGAACGTGAGGCTCCTTCACCAGATTGTTTATAATGCTCACCAAGAGCAAGTATTATGACATCAGATTTTTTTGCTATATCTAAAGCTGAATCTATATTGCTTTTGCTTATGTTTTTATCATCTGAATTTTTATCTTGTTTTTTAGATGGGTCTAAATTATAAAGTTCTTCTTTTGATAAAATATCACATGCTTCTTCAAATGGAAAGGGTTTATTTAATTTATTATATAATCCATCTTTTAAAGTTACAGTACCAAAGTTATCTTTATTATAAATAGACCATGAGCCTGAAAGTGATATATTGTTTGAATATGGACCAATTAAGCAAATCTTATGTTTTGTATTTAAAGGTAATATATTATTTTTATTTTCTAATAAAACAAAACTGTTACTAGAAATTTTTCTCGCAGTTTCTCTATTTTCTTTGCAAAGTATATAAGTTTTTTCTTTTTCAGGATTCAAATTACCATAGGGATTTTCAAATAGTCCAAGTTTATTTTTTAAATTTAATATTCTTAATACAGCAGTATTTATTTTTTCTTCTAAATTTTTATTTAATTTTATTAAATTGGGAAGAAAGTGAATATATGTGCTAGACATCATTTCTATATCTACTGTAGCCTCAAGTGATTTTAATGCAGCATCACTTTCATTAGTTGCATATCCATGAGCAATCAATTCATATATAGCTGAATAATCTGATATAATTATTCCATTAAAATTTAATTGTTTTCTTAATAAATCTTGTAATAGCCAAATATTTGCAGTACATGGAATACCATTTAATGTATTAAAACTAGGCATTATCATGTCTACACCAGAGTCTATACAAGATTTAAAAGCTGGTAAATAATATTGATATAAGTCGTAGATGTTTATATCTACTTTATTATATTCTTTACCACTTTCTATAGCACCATAGCCTATAAAATGTTTTGCTGAGCAAGCAATATTATTTTTATGAAATGAATCTACTATAGTCTTTGAATATAAACAACCAAGATAAGGGTCTTCTCCTGAGATTGATTCTAATACACGACCCCATCTAGCATCACGAACTATGTCTACCATAGGATAAAAATTAGCATTTATTCCAGAATATCCACATTCTTTTGCAGAAATTGAAGATGCTTCAGATATTAAATTTAAATCCCATGAACAACCTTGAAGTAGTGGTATAGGAAATATTGTTTTATATCCATTTATAATATCACCCATAAAAAGAAGCGGTATATGATTACGATTTTTTTCTAGATATTTGTCTTGTATGGATTTTACTGTATCAGAGCCTGCAACATTTAATATACTTCCAACATTATAAATCATTTCATCTGTTAAATTTAAATCTTTTGTAGGACCTGTATCAGATGAATTTGATAATTTAAAAGGGTCTGCTGTTATTTGGAGCATTTGTCCTATTTTTTCTTCAATAGTCATTTGATTTAATAATTCAATAAGTTTTTCTTTTTTCAATTTTATCACCTGAATAATAGTATGTGAAATTTACAGTAAAAAATTCATATAAGTTCTAAGATTAAAAATAATCGTATTTTTATAAATATACGATTAGCTTAATTACAGATAAAAAATTTGAATAGTAATAAATAGTATAGATATAAAATTTTTAATCTCTGTATTGTAAAAAAATATTGTAATAATGCATTTTTTATAATAGAAAAAAGTAGAGATAACTCTACTTTTAAAGTTAGTCTTTTAAAGGAACACCATTTGCGTCTGTTTGAACATTACCACAAAGAATCATGATACCTTCAACAAGTCCCCAAATTTGAATAGCTACTGTAGCTATTCCACAAGTAATTAATCCACCTACTAGTGAAACTAATAATTGTACAACAGCTTTAGTAGTGAAACCTAAATAAAAGTTATGTACACCAAAAGCACCTAAGAATATACCAAGTAAACCACCAACAAGTTTAGATTTTGCTTGTGGATTATTATTTGCTTGATTATTATTAATAACAGTTGCATTTTGTGTGTTTGAATTTGTATTATCTTGGTTTACATTTTGTGCTCCAGGATTAGCTTCAGAAGTTGTTTCAGAATTAGTTGTATTTGTAGTATTTGTATTTTTTGTAGCACATTCATTACATAATTCTTGTCCATCTGGAATTTCTTTACCACACATTTTACAGAACATTGTTTTCTCCCCTTTCTAAATAGTATAAATATATTATACATTATTCTACATGATTTTCAAGTGTATTGTAATGAAAATATTGTTTCTTAAATAAATATATGTAATACATTATTAAAAAATTCATAGTAACATGGAACTTTTTATTGTAATATTAGCAAAAAGATGATAGAATTTAGAATGCTAAAATAAATATATTAGAGAATAAGGAAGGTGATCTTTTTGGACATAAAAGAAATATATAATGAGTTAGTAAAAAAAATACCACCATCTAATATAAAATTAGAAGAAGAAATGAAAAAACATACTTCATTTAAAATTGGAGGAGTAGCAGATTTATTAATATTTGCAAAAAGTGTAGAAGATATAAAAAATGTTTTAGAAATTGTAAAGAAAAATAAAATACCACTAACTATAATAGGAAATGGCACAAATTTATTAGTAAAAGATAATGGTATAAGAGGAATTGTTTTAAAAATAGATTTACAAGAAATTAATATACAAAAAGATGAACAAGATATAGAAATGCAATTAATATATGACAAGGTTGCAGAAGAAGAGGAACAATATAAATATAATCAAGATGTGATAATAGAGCTTGGTGCAGGTGTCAAATTAGGAATGCTTGCTCGGTATATTATTAAAAGAAGAAATAGAAGGATTTGAATTTGCATCAGGTATTCCTGGAACTATTGGTGGAGCAATAAGAATGAATGCAGGGGCACATGGTAAGGAATTTAAAGATATATTAGTAGAAACAACATACATAGATTCTAATGGTAATTTACATACAATTTGTAATGATGAGCATATGTTTTCATATAGACATAGTAGATTTTGCGAAGAAAAAAATATAATTATATCTGCAAAAATAAAATTAAAATATGGCAATAAACAAATTATAAAAGCAAAAATGCAAGAATATTTTAACTTTAGGCAAGAAAAACAACCAGTTAATATGGCAAGTGCTGGTAGTACTTTTAAAAGAGGAGAAGATTTTATTACTGCAAAAATAATAGATGAGTGTGGTTTAAAGGGTTTTTCTATTGGAGATGCAGAAGTTTCTAATAAGCATGCAGGATTTATAGTAAACAAAGGAAAAGCAACAGCAGAAGATGTTTTAAAACTAGTACAATATGTAAAGAAAGTAGTATATGAAAAAACTAGTAAAAATATCGAGTTAGAAATAGAAGTTGTTGGTGATTAAATAAAAAAGGAAAGGTTTGAGAATATAAAATGAATGGCTTTTTTAAATGGTTTAAATCAAGCACAAAAATGAAAAGATGGATATTTTTAATATTAGTAGGAGTGTTTTTTTTATTGTTTGCTATTTCTAATATATTAGTAATAAAAGAATTAGATTTTAATAAAGTAGGAAAAATTGTTATTAGTTTTATCATAGGGTTTGTATCTATAGTAATAGGGATAATATATATTCAAAAAAGGACATTAGAATTATTAATAGAAAATACAGACGCTAGAAAAAGAGTAGATGTAAAATCATTAATATTTAATAAAAAAGTTTATAATCAAGGGCCTAAAATAGTTGTTTTAGGAGGAGGAACAGGATTAAATAATATTTTAAAAGGTTTAAAATACTATACAGATAATATTACTGCAATTGTTACTGTTTCAGATTATGGTGAAAATTTAAGTGATTCAAGAAGAATTTTAGCAACACTACCATTAGATGATGTTAAGGAAAGTATAATTTCACTTGCAAGTGATGAAGAATCAATGAGAGGAATTATAGAATTAAAATTTGAAAGTGGAAGATTACAAGCTTTATCTTTTGGAGATATATTTTTACTTGCAATGAATGAGTATGCAAAAGATTTTACTAAATCTATAGAAAAAACAAAAGATATATTAAACATGACAGGAAAAGTTTTACCAGTAACTTTAGAAGAAATAAAAATATGTGCAGAATTAGAAGATGGAACAGTAATAGAAAATAAAAGTGAGATACCAAATATTGTAAATAGTAAAACAAGTAAAATATCAAGAGTTTTTATAAATCCATATAATTGTAAGCCAGCACCAGGAGTAATTGAATCTATAATGGAGGCTGATGCTATTGTAATAGCACCAGGAAGTTTATATACTAATATAATTCCAAATTTACTAGTAAAAGGTGTAACAAAAGCAATTAAAGAAAGTAAAGCTTTTAAAATATATGTAAGTAATTTGATGACAGAACCAGGTCAAACATATAATTATAGTTTGTCTGACCATATTAATGCAATAAATAACCATACAGGAGGTAATGTAATTGATTATTGTATTTATGATACAGGAGAAATCGTACCAGAATATGTTAGAAAATATAATATGCAAGGATATGAGTTAATAGAACAAGATATTCAAAAAGTAAAAAATCAAGGAATTAAATTAATGCAAAGGAATATCTCTTGTATACAAGGAGAATATATAAGACATGATTCAAATGCAATTGCACAAGCTATAATTGAACTTGTATGTGAAGATTTGAAATTCAAAGATAGACAAAATGATTTAAAATATATGTTATTAAATGATAGGTTAAAATCAAGTAAGAAACATAATAAAAGAATTCAAAAAAATAAAATTAAACAATCTAAAAAGAAAACACAGGGTAAAAGTAAGTTCTTTTCAAAGTATCAAGATAGAATAGAATCTATTAAAGAAAGTGATATGAAATTAAAAGAAAAAGAAAGATTAAATAAAATACAAGAAAAGTTAAGAAAGAAGCCATCAGTAGAAAAAGATTCAAAAAGAACAAGTGCAAATAAAAATCTAAAACAAAAAGAAGTACAAATGCCAAATAAGATAGATAAATTGGATGATAATGAAAGAAAAAAAATTATAGATACAATAAATAAACTAAGAAGATAAAAAATTGCCCAAAAGGATGGCATATTGACAATTCTTAATAGAATTATTAAAAACTTAGTTTAAATATAAAAAAATTGTCAATATGTCTTGTCCCTTTTGGCAGATGGAGGAAATAACAAATGAAATATGGGAAAAGATACATGAATTTAGAAAAAGGATTAAAAAAGGAATGGATTATTACAAATGGAATAGGTGGATATGCTAGTTCTACAATAATTGGTAGTAATACAAGAAAATATCATGGGCTATTAATAGCACCTTTAACACCTCCTGCAAGAAGATTTCTAATATTATCTAAAGTAGATGAATCAATAGAAATTGAAAATGATAAATATAATTTGTATACAAATGTATGCCAAAATTATATTTCAGATGGTTATAAATATGAACAGAATTTTGAGAAAGATATTATTCCATCATTTAATTATAAAGTAAGAGATACTAAAGTAAAGAAAAGTATTTGTATGGAATATGGAAAAAATACAGTAACTATTTTGTATGAAATAAAAAATGGTGATTATAATACTAAATTAACTTTAGCACCAATAATGAATTACAGAGATTTTCATACAATGAGTACAAATCATAATTTTAATGTAATACAAAAATGTGAAGGAACAAAATTAAAAATATGTATAGATGAACATTCTGAATTTCCAATATATATTAATGTGTCTGAAGGAAAGTATATACAGCATTATAATGATAATTTTAAAAATATGTTTTACATAGAAGAAGAAAAAAGAGGATTTTATCCAGAAGAGAATCATTTGGTTCCAGGTAGATATGAAATTAGTTTATTACCAAAAGAGAATAAGAAGATAACTTTTGTATGTTCTTTAGAAGAAAATATTGAAGAAATAGATGCAGAGGATATAATAAAAAAAGAGAAAAAAAGAATAGATGAATTGGTAAAAAAATCAGAATTGATAGATGAAAATACAATAAGGACAAAAAAGTTAATAAAAACGTATATCATAGCATCTGATAATTTTATTGTATATAGACCAGGTTTTGGATTGCATACAGTAATTGCGGGATATCCTTGGTTTTTAGATTGGGGAAGGGATACACTTATTTCTTTTGAAGGGTTACTTTTATTACCTAAAAGATTTGATATAGCTAAAGAAGTTTTATTAACAATGATAAGAGATATAAAATTTGGATTAGTACCAAATGGGTACTCTGGATATGATAATAGACCATTATATAATAGTGTTGATAGTTCATTACTTTTATTTGAACAAATAAGAAAATATATAGAATATACTAAAGATTATAAATTTATTAAGGAAAATTTTTATGATGTTTTAGTAAAAATTATTTATTCATATACACAAGGAATTAATGTTGACAATAATAATATTTATTTAGATGAAGATTATTTAATTGTGTCTGGAACTGAAGACACACAAAATACATGGATGGATGCAAAAATTGGTGATTTTGCAGTTACTCCTAGAAATGGGAAACCAGTAGAAGTAAATAGTATGTGGTATAATGCTCTAAAGATAATGGAAGAATTAACTGATAAGTTTTTTGATAAGAAATATGCAAAACAATATGGTGACATGGCAGAGAAATGTAAAAAGTCTTTTAATGAAAAATTTTATAATAAAAAGCAAAAATGTTTATATGATGTAATAGGGGATTCAAAAATTAGACCAAATCAATTATTTGCACTTAGTTTATCTTATCAAGTAATTGATGCTGATTCAAAATTAGCATCAGATATTTTTAAGGTCACAACTGATAAACTTCTTAATGATTATGGATTAAAAACATTGGCAGAAGGAGAAGAGAATTATACAGATGTATATGAAGGAAATAGTGTAAAAAGAGATATGAGCTATCATCAAGGAATAACATGGACATGGCTTTTTGGAGTATATAATGATGCATTTAAAAATATAATTAAAAATACGAAAACAAAAACTAAAAAGAATCAATTAGAAAAACAATATAAAGAGTTTGTAAATAATGTAACAAATACTTTTATTAAAGAGGTGGAAGATGGACATACAGTAGGAAGTATTTCTGAGATTTATGATTCAAGGAAACCACATCTTTCTAAAGGTGCATTTGCTCAAGCTTGGAGTGTTGCAGAAGTATTTAGAATTATATTAAAAAATTCATGAATTTTAAGTTGTTTTGTTATAATAATAGTGAAAATAATACTAATATGTAAAAGATAAAACTTTAAAGTTAAGCATTTAAAAGGTAGATATCTAATTTAAAATGTATTTATATATTATCAAGAAAGAAGCCCATAATCTTAATATAAATTATATTAAATTTTGATATTAAAATATATACATGAGTTTATAGGTAAATCTGCTTTAAAAACCTAAATATATTATATAAGGAAATAGAAAAATATGTCAGTAGAAACAATAGAAAAAGATTTAAAATCTGGAAAACTAAAAGGTGTATATTTATTATATGGAGAAGAAATTTTTCTGCTAGAAAATTGCTTGAAAAAAATTAAGAGTAATTTTGGAGAGTTAGTAAATGGAATTAATTTTATAAAAATAGATGAATCTAATATAGAAAATATAGTATCAGATATAAGTACACCTGCATTTGGATATGAAAAAAAGTTAATTATAGCAAGAGATACAGGCATATTTAAGAAAGAAGCTAAGAAAAAAGAAGCAAAAAATACAATAATTCAAAAAAAAATAAGTGAGTATATAGTAGAAAATATAGAAATAATAAATGAAACAACAGTAATAGTATTTGTAGAAAAAGAATCAGATAAAATAGAATTATATAAAACGATTGAAAAATATGGAGAAGTATGTAATTTTGAAAAATTAAAACCAGTCCAAATTGCAAAAAGATTAAAGGCAATATGTAATGCTTATAAAGTTAATGTGGATGAAAATACATTAATGTATTTAATTGAAATTTGTGGTACTTCTATGCAAGACTTAATAAATGAAATAAGAAAACTTATTGAATATGTTGGTGAAAATGGTAGTATAGATAAAAGTGATATAGATAAGCTTGCAATAAAGCAAATAGATAGTGTTATATTTGATTTAACAGATGAACTTGGTAGAAAAGATATAACATCTGCAATATCAACTCTGAAAGGGCTTATATATAATAAAGAACCCATACAAAAGATATTAATTACATTATACAATCATTTTAAAAAATTATATTTATTAAAACTTGCAGTAAAATATAATAGAAATCTAGCAGAAAGTATGAAATTAAAACCAAATCAAATGTTTTTAATAAATAAATATAAAAAACAGGCAGATTATTTTAAAGAAGATGAATTAAAGAAAATAATAGAAGAGTTAATTGATTTAGATGCAAATTATAAAATTGGATTAATTGATATAAATATAGGTTTAGAATCGATATTGTGTAGATATTGTAGTAAATAATTATTAAATTTGGTTATTTAAATAGGCTTGAAAAGAACAATAAAAGAACAAAAAATACGAATAAAAATCTCTCTTTCTTCAAAAAATAAAACAAGAAAGAGAGGTTTTTTTATGTATAATTTTAGAACAGATATGGCAGATGAGAGAAGAGATATCTATAAAAGAGCAAATAATATAGAAAATGAAATTCCAGGTATAAAAGCAGAAGAATCACAAGATGGAGAGAACATAAAGGTTTCAAAAGTAATAGTTTTAGATAAACAAGGAGAAGAGGCAATAGGAAAACCACAAGGAGAATATATTACTATAGATATTAAAAATTTAAAAATAGCAACAGAAGATGATATACAAAAAGCATCAGAAAGTGTAACAAGAGAATTAAAAAAGTTAATAGATAAACATATAAAAAAAGAAGATGGAATATTAATTGTTGGACTTGGAAATGCAGAAGTTACACCAGATGCATTAGGGCCTAAAGTAGTTTCAGAAGTAGATGTAACAAGACATTTATTAACTTATGCTCCACAATATCTTAAAGAAGGAACAAGAGCTGTTAGTGCTATTTCACCAGGAGTACTTGGAACAACTGGTATTGAAACTTTAGAAATTATTAAAGGAATTGTAGAGAATATAAAACCAAATCTACTTATTGTAATAGATAGTTTAGCCTCAAAAAGCATACAAAGAATTAGTAGTACTATTCAAATTGCAGATACAGGAATTGTGCCAGGTGCAGGTGTTGGTAATAAAAGAAAAGAATTAAGCAATAATACACTTGGAATACCAGTAATTGCAATAGGAGTTCCAATGGTCGTAGATTTAGCTACAATTACAGAAGATTGCTTAGATTTATTTATTACTAAATTACAACAAGAAGCAAAATCAAATGATTATTTAAATAATTTAAAAGAACAAGATAATTATGAAGAAATAAAAAGTGCATTAATTCCAAATGATTTTAATATGATTGTAACACCAAAAGAAATTGATGATTTAATAGAAAATATGAAAGATGTAGTGGCAAGAGGAATAAATTTTGCGACTCAAAAGTAGAGAGAATGGGCGATTTTAATCGCCCACCATACATTAAATAAAAAAATTTTTCTCTTTTATATTGAAAACATATTTACAAATAGGATAAAATAGAAATACAAATAAACTTTACAAGGAGGAAGAAATGAAAAAAATAAGAGGTTTTGAAATAGCAAAAG
>ENA-ORMR01002739-ORMR01002739.1-human-gut-metagenome-genome-assembly--contig:-NODE-2739-length-10393-cov-3.004063_pt1 | contig 10393 bp, 7 predicted proteins | sample MGYA00242107_ERZ509003 | MGnify/ENA primary metagenome ERZ509003 (study PRJEB26280, sample SAMEA2338699) | human gut metagenome | biome: human gut; feature: human-associated habitat; material: faeces... | reverse complement strand
TGGGAACGACCTCGCACCTGCCCCTAACGCCCGCAACATCTGCAATCGCGGGGACGGTTATGTTGCCCTCGTATCCCAGCAGGTCAAGAGTCGCTAAAGCCGCAAGACAGTTTGAGACATTGTAGCTTCCGGGCAGCCTGATATGCGCCTTAAAGCTTTTTTTAGGGGTGGAGTACCAGAAATCCGAGCCGGAGCTTTCAAGCTGCGTGCCGCTTGCGGAGTAATCCGCCGAATAATCGTCTATAGAAAAGCTGTATTTTTCGCAGGTGATCTCGCTTAAAAGCCGTCTGCCGTAAGAGTCGTCGATATTTACAAGAGCCTTATTGCAGCGCTCAAACAGCAGCTTTTTAGCCTGATAGTAGTTTTCCATGGTTCCGTGAACGTCTAAATGATCCTGCGTGAGGTTGGTAAAGACCGCCGCTTCAAAGAAAGCGTCTCCCAGTCTGTACTGGCTAAGTCCCTGCGAGGAGACCTCCATTACAACGTATTCACAGCCCGCTTCCGCCATCTTTGCAAGAAGCTCGAAAAATTCGTCCGGCTCGGGGGTGGTTCGCTCGGCGTGGACGGGCGTATCGCCGATTTCGTTGCCGCAGGTGCCTATCAAGCCGCATTTATGTCCCAAAGCTGTTAAAAGCTTTTTTATGACGGTTGTTGTGGTGGTTTTGCCGTTTGTTCCGGTAACTCCTATCAGCTTCATTTTGCGTTCGGGGTTGCCGTAATAGTTTGCCCATATGCGGGAAAGTGCAAGGCGGGAGTTATCCACTATAATCTGATTGGGAACGCCGCAGTCGCGCTCGACAACAAATGCGCTCACGCCTTTTTTATACAGCTCGGGGACGGCATCATGAGCGTCGAATTTTGCGCCCTTTAGGGCTATAAAGATATCCCCCTCGCCCATCGGCTTGCGGTTGTCGGAGTATATGCCGCCTATCTCGAAGTTATCAAGGGAAGTTTTTGCAACGCCGTTAAGAATATCATACAGCTTCAAACTTATCGCCTCTATATCGTTTTTGTGATACTTGATTCAACTGCCATCATCCTGTCTCGTCGTTGACAAGGAAGTAGGCTTCTATAACCGTGCCCTTGGGCACTTCAACGTTGACGTAGTTCATTCCTCCCGAGCATTCCGCACCCGCCTTATGAGCGGCGCCGCCCAGCGGACGAAGGTTAAGGCCGATGGAAGCAAGCTTTTTGTTTGCCTTTTCAAGCGAGTAGCCGGTGAGGTCGGGGACGGTTACCATGTCCTCCTCGTAGTCCTCCTCGGTGTAAAGGATAACGGTGCAGCCCTTGGGCATTTCGGTTCCCCTCAGCGGGACCTGCTTAACAACCGTCTCGCCGTCGCCGACGATGTTGTATTTCAAACCCATACTTTCTATTGTAGCCATAGCGGGACCGATCTGAGCGCCCTGAACATCCGGAACGGTAACTTCAAGGTTTTCAAGCTCGTCTTCGGTGTATTCGGCATAGTAGCCAAGATACGGCAGAATCTCGGTGAACACTTCGGAAACAACAGGTGCTGCAACCGCAGAACCGTAATACAAACCGTTGCGCGGCTCGTCTACCATAACAAGCATGATTATTTCGGGGTCGTTGGCAGGATAGAAGGCGCAGTAGGAGGAAACATAGGTATCACCGTTGGGGTTTTCATCCAGCTTCTGTGATGTTCCCGACTTGCCGCCTATATTATAGCCGTTGATATAAACATTGCTCCGCGAGTTTACGGTTACTACCGATTCGAGGGTGTCGCGCATTATCGCAGATGTCTCCTCGGATATTACCTGACGCTTGATTGTGGGGGTGAACTCCTTGACTATATTGCCGTCGCAGTCCACAATTTTATCCACTACATACGGTGTTACAAGGTTTCCGCCGTTTACCACCGCCGCATATGCGCATATCATCTGAATGGGGGTTATCTTATTTGTCTGACCGAACGAGCTTGAAGCAAGGGTTACCGGCGTCATCTGTGCGTAGGAGGCAAAAAGGCTGCTTGTTTCCGCGGGTAAATCTATGCCGGTTTTTTCGGTAAGTCCAAAGGCTTCAAAATATCTTGAGAAATTCTTTGCGCCCAGCTTCTGACCTATCGCAACGAACGCAGGGTTGCAGGAGTGGGTCATCGCTTCAACAAAATTCTGGGTGCCGTGTCCGCCGTTGGTCGTCCAGCAGTGGAAGGGTACGCCGTCTACAGTAACCGCACCGTTGCAGTAGAATTTGTCGTTTAAGCTTATGGCGTTCTCCTCTATAGCTGCCGAGCCGGTTACTACCTTAAATACCGAGCCGGGGAAGTAAAGCTCGGATATCGCCTTATTCTTCCACTGCTTGTTCCAAAAGGCTGAACGCTGGTTGAGATACTCCTGCTCGTTGCCCAGCCCTTCAAGACCGGCGAGTATTGCCGCCTGCTGGGTGTCGTAAATCTCGGCGGGAGCGTTGAGGTTGTAGTCGGGTTCGGTTGCCATGGCGTAAATCGCGCCGGTTTTGGCGTTCATTACAATTGCACAGGCTCTGTCCTTGGGATTATTCTGCAAAACTGCTGATTCGAGCGCCTTTTCGCAATAATACTGAATTGTGGCATCCAGATTAGTGTAGATAGAATCGCCGTCGCGGGCGTCGTAGCTCTGCTTGTATTTATACTGGAACTCGGCTCCGGTGGCGTCGCGCGCGCTGACTATTCTGCCGTCGGTTCCGGTGAGATAATCGTCGTAGTAGGCTTCCAGACCATATATGCCGTAGCCGTCGTAATGCAGGTGACCTATTACGTTTGCGGCAAGGTCGTTTTGGGGGTAGTATCTCTTTGCGGTGGGAGTTGCCCCGACCGAGGTTATTCCCGCCTCGGACATAGCCTTGACTATCTTGGTGGCAGCTGCTTTGTCAACCTCCTTGGCTATCTCCTGATAGGCGTTGTTTTTATAGAGCTTCTGCCTTATATCCTCCGGCGCGATATTCAGCGTTTCGGAAAGGGTGGAGACAATATATTCCTCGCGGTCGATTTTGTACTCCTCGGGGTCTCTGCCCACAACCTCGCGGTACATGGTGGATTCCTTGCCCATATCCCTTTCGGCAAAGGTTCTGGGGTCCACAAAAACGGTGTAGACGGTTACGCTTTGTGCCAGAACCTGTCCGTTCTGGTCGTATATAGTGCCGCGGTTTGCCTTGACGGTTGTTGCGCGGAACTGCTGGCTGTTTGCAAGCTCCTGATACTTTTTGCTTTCCTTTACGGCGACCTTATACATGCTGAACGCCACAAACACCATGCAGGCAATCATTATGGCGAATATTACAAAGTAAAGTCTTCTGCGCATTGAGGCGGTTATTTTATCCGATACTGCCATTTTGTTTCCTTTCCGCTTTTTCGACGACAATCCGGCAAAAAGCTTAGTTTAACCCAAAAACCGTAATATAAAATCTTAATGCAACACCGCGCAAAGAGCGACTAACGCCTTTGTGCGGTGTCCCTGATACACTATAATTATTTCGTTACGCTCCCAGATATTCATAGATATTTGCAAACCAGTTCCTTATTATAACGAAAATGTTCTTTTTCTCCATCTCAACAACCTCTATAACGGTGTTGCCCTCGAACGCGACGTATTCTATCTGCGATTTGTCAAGCTTCTTTAAGCCCAAAGTGTTCTGGGCGTATTCCTCAACGTTTTTAAGAGATGTCCGCGATTCGTATTCCGCCGCAAGAGCAACATTTTCCGCTTCTAAAGCCTTAAGCTGCTCCTGAAGCTTGGCAGTCTCCCCGAAAAGACGGTTTGTTTCCACCTTGCCGTAAAGCATGGCAAACATCATTCCCAGAACGACAACAGCCGTTAAAAGTATGCCCTTTGCGCTCTGAGGCTGAAAGTTTGTGTTCTTTTTTACCCTTATCTGCGGCTGCTTGGCTTCCTGCTGTTTTGGCTTAGGCTCGTAAACAGAAAAATCATAGGCTAAATTTCCCCTTTGAGTCGCCATGGCTGCTATCCTTCCTTTCTTTTAACTGCCGTTGTTTTCTAATCCTTTATCTTTTCGATGATCCTCAGCTTTGCCGAGTGGCTGCGATTGTTTGATTCGAGCTCGGCTGCCGAAGGCTCTATCGGTTTTTTGTTTACAAGCTTTGCTCGCGGAGTTCTTCCGCAAACGCATACCGGAAATTCCGGCGGGCATATGCAGCCCTGAGTAAACGTGGCAAACCGCTGCTTAACAAGTCTGTCCTCCAACGAATGGAAGGTGATGATTGCAAGCCTTCCGCCCGGATTAAGCACTTCAAAGGCTTTATCCAGTGCTTGGGAAAGCTCTCCTAATTCGTTGTTGACCTCTATTCTGATTGCCTGAAAGGTTTTTTTGCAGGGATTCTTTTCCCTCCGAACCCTGGGCGGAACCGACGTTTTTACTATTTCTGCCAGCTCCGCGGTGGATTCGATAGGTTTGGATTCACGCATTTTTACTATATTAGAGGCAATGTTTTTAGCAAATTTTTCTTCGCCGTATTCAAACAGAATCCGGCAAAGCTCATTGTAGGGGTAGGTGTTTACGACATCCCGTGCGCTCAGACCCTCGCGACTCATGCGCATATCAAGCTCGGCGTCGGTGTGGTAGGAAAATCCGCGCTCGGCGTTGTCGAGCTGGTAGGAGGACACTCCTAAATCCAAAAGCATACCGTCGATACGCTCTATGCCCAGGTCTTTAAGGATATCGTCAATATTTCCGAAATGGTCGTGCACAACGGTTGCGTTGAGTCCATACAGCCGCTCTTTGGCGATTTTAACGGCGTCGGGGTCTCTATCAATCGCAATCAATCTGCCGGTTGTAAGCCTGCGGGCTATCTGGCTTGAATGACCCGCTCCGCCAGCGGTGCCGTCGACATATATACCGTCGGGCTTGATGTTCAGACCCGCAATACATTCGTCCAGCATGACCGGAATATGCTTGAACTCCATGATTACTCCAGCGCCGCCATCGCGGCATACAGGGCTTCGGTGTCAATCGACTGGGTATAGTCCTCATAGGTGGATTTATCCCAGATTTCAGCAACGTCTATCGCCCCTACAACGTAAACGTCTTTTATAAGTCCGGCGTACTCGCGAAGAGCCTGCGGAACTAAAATCCTGCCCAGCTTATCTGTTTCAACGGGGTTTGCGCCCTTTACATACATATGGGTGAGCATTTCCTTTTCGCGCCCAGGGTGCATGGCACTTATCTTATCGACAAGCGACTGCCACTTTTCCTCGGAATATGCGACAAGGCGATGATTTGCCCCACGGGTGAGCATGAACCTTTCGCCGATTATATCGCGGAATCGCTGAGGAAAGGACATTCTACCTTTCTGGTCGATTGAATATGGAAGTTCTCCGCTCATATTAACATTTGATGGCAACAGGCTCACCTCCGTTTACATCGAAATACCGCCATTTAACACCAAATACCACTTAGTACATCAATTATACCATCAGGTTTTCAAAAATGCAATAGCAAAATTCTTAGTTTTCTGAGAGATTCATAGAAGTTCGCCCGCAAAAACTGTGCAATTTGACCAATCATTAAAATTCTCGCAAAAACGGACAAAAAATTCGGGAGACTCCGCCCGCGCAAAGTCACCCGACATACAAAAAAATTCGGTGCAGAACCGCCTTGTTATGGGTTCCGCACCGATTATTTCAACTATTTCAGAGTTGGATTACTCGTCGTTCTCGTCCTTGTCTTTATCTCTGTCCTTGTCCCGGTCTTTGTCCTTATCCTTTTCCTTGTCTTTATCCCTGTCTCTGTCCCTTTCGTCGTCCTCATCCTCGTCCGGCTTTTCGTGGACGGTGATGTGCACTCTGTCGATCTTCTGCTCGTCGGCAGATACCACCCTGAAGGTGAAGTGGGATATTTCAACCTCTTCGTTGAGGCTGGGGATATGGTCGAGATTTTCCATTACCAAACCGCCTATCGAGTTGCAGTCGGTTTCAATTTCGTCTTCTTCAAGACCCGCCTTATCCAGAAAATCGCGGATGCTTAAGTCTGCTGAGACCTCGTATTCATCGTCGCCGAGGGAGACAAACGAGGTATCCTCCTCGTCGGTTTCGTCGTAAATCTCTCCGACAAGCTCCTCAATAATATCCTCCATGGTAATAATGCCCTGAGTTCCGCCGTACTGATCCACAACCACCGCCATATGACTCTTTGAACGCTGCATTTCCTTCATTATGTCGGAAATGGAGGTCAGACCGAATATGTAAAGCGGCTTTTGGATGATTTCGTTGATATCGCGTCTGCCGTGGAGGTACATATCAAAGAAGTTCTTTTCGTGGATGATTCCCACAATGCTGTCAATCGTCTTTTCGTAGACAGGAAGTCTTGAAAAATGAGAGGTTATGAACACTTCCTTAATGGTTTCAACATCGTCCCCTATTTCGACTGCGGCGATATTAACACGCGGAATGAGTATCTCCGAAACGGAAATATCCGAAAATTCCAGCGCATTTTTTACAAGGTCGCTCTCCGACTCGTCGAGCACGCCTTCGTCCTCGATTTCGTCTATCATCAGCTTAAGCTCTTCTTCTGTCATGGAGGGCTGGTCGTTTTCGCCGCCGACAAGCTTAACTACAAGGTTTTTAAGCTTGATAAGCAGCCACACCAACGGGGTGAACACCGTTATCATCCACCAAAGGGGGTAGGCTATGAACAGACAGAACGTTTCGGGGTATTCCTTTGCAAGATTTTTCGGGATTATCTCGCCGAATATGATAACCAAAACGGTTATTACAGCCGTTCCCACCGCCACATACTGAGAACCGAAGCGGTTTGTTACCATAAGGGTCGCGACGGATGCCGCCGCCAAATTTACGATGTTGTTTCCGATAAGTATCGCGGTCAGCGCCTTATCGAAGCTTTCGGAAATTTTAATAGCCAGCTTTGCCCGCTTGCCGCCGTCCTGTGCTATCGCGCGGAGCCTTGTGTCCTTAGCGGCTGAAAATGCGGTTTCTGATGCCGAAAATACCGCAGATAAAAGCAAAAGCACAACTATTATGAAAATATCCATTTAAGAAAATCAAACCTTTCCTGTATCCAAAAATTCATTTGGCGGATACATACCGTTTAATAAGCATACCGCACGGTCTGCAAGTATGCACTCTCATTCGCCGTTATACACGGCGGCTGTTGTACAGCGTTTTCCCACCATGAGAAGAGCGGGGCAATTGATGCGCAAAGACTTAATATGCCGAATCCGGCGAAAAGCCTTCACCATATACTATATGCATATACATATAAGTATACATCTTATATGTTATCACAAGAAAATAAGTATGTCAATACAAATCATCAAATATTTATACCGGCTTTGATAATTTTATGGCATTTTTTCCTTGACCAGCCCTGCTATTCCTTCACAACAAGGCATTTTCCGATTCCGTAATACTCAAAAAGCCTTACCGCAGAGCTGTTGATTCTCTCGCCGATCACCGCAATCGGCACTGCCGGCGGGCAGGAAACGCTTGCTCCGGCAAGGATTCTGCCCTCCGCCTCTGTGGTCGGGATCCACTCCTGCATTGACATAAGCGCCTCGTGGGGCGGCATTGCCGTCTCCATGCGCGCAAGCTTGGGCGGGCAAACGTCTATCGGCTCGGCGCGGGGTATCTCAAAAAGCGCAGCTTCAAGGCGCGCATAATCCCTATCCGACGTTTCGGATGAGAACATCATAACGGTAAAATCGGGGTCGGAAAATTCGCAGACTATCCCCTTTTGCGCAAGGATTTGAGCAAGCTGGGTTCCGGTATAGCCATAAGCCTTTGGGCATATTGCAAGCTTTAACGGCTCATGCGAGACAAGCGTATATCCCCGCCCGGACAGCCTTGCTTTGCATGATTCCACCCTTGCCGCCGAGGTGCGTATTCTATCGGCAAGACCTTTATGCAAAAGACCGTTCACCGCGTCAAGCGACTGCAATATGAGATATGACGGGCTGGTTGAAGCAAACACCGACAGAGCATTTTCGGCATAATCCGCAAAGAAATCGGGTGCCGTGCGCGAGATATGCAGATAAGCCGCGCCGGTTAGTGCAGGAAGGGTCTTATGCGCGGAGTCGCAGACTATATCAGCCCCCAAGTCTATGGGATGGGCTGAGCTTTCGAGAAATTTCAGATACGCTCCGTGGGCGTTGTCAACCATAAGTATACTTTGGTATTTATGACACAGCCGCGCAATCTTGGCTATATCCGCGATATTTCCTATATAATCAGGGCTGGTTATGTAGACCGCCGCAGGGCGAAGCGAAGCCAGCATTCTTTCAAGCCCGTCAAGGTCGATTTTACAGGACAGCACCGAGTTATCAAGCGAATACAGCCACCCAACGTTAATATCCATGAGAGCCGCGGCGGTTATAAAGGTTTTGTGGGCATTGCGGGCTGCGATTATCGTGGGGGACGCGCCCCTGCTTTTTGCGTATAGCTTTGCAAGGTAAACCATCGCCCTTATGCAAAGTGAGGAGCCTTCGGCGGAGTAGAACGTCCGCGCCGTTCCGAACAGTCGCAAAGCGTTATCCTCACTCTCACGGATGATTCCCTCGGCGTGATACAGCACATCCGCGCCCTCTATTTCGGTTATATCAAGGCTTTCCGCGCCTATAAGCGCTCTGCCCTTGTGCCCAGGCATATGAAGACGCAATGCTCCGCTTTGAGAATAGCTTTTTACGAAGTCGCAGATTGGGGTGTAGGAAGGCTCTGCATGATTCATGTCCATTATATCACCGGACTTTCCAAGGTAATAGGGGCGAAGCCGCAGCTTAAAATCCGTCGGCGAAAGCCGACTCCTCAACGCACCGTCAGGCGTGCATCACAGGCGTTTCATCGCCAGATGAAACGCTGACATCACTCATCACTACGAGCGTCAGCGAGTGCATCACTTGCAAGCAAGTGCATCGTTTTTCAGGGCTTCTAAGTATATCGCGCATTCCATTCTCTTGCGGAAAAGCTCGCAGCCGCTTTTGTACACTCCGCGAATCGTGCCGGTGGCGTGATAGGCGTTTGCGGCACATCCGCCCGAGCAGTAAAGCTTAGCCCAGCAGTCGGCACATTCGGGGCGGGCATATACGTTGCAGCCCCTGAACTCCTCCTGCATTTCGTGATTGGTGACTCCCTCCCAGATGTTTCCAAGCTTGAATTTTTCGTCCCCGACAAACTGGTGGCAGGGGTAAAGGTCGCCCCAAGGGGTTACAGCCATGTATTCCGTGCCCGAGCCGCAGCCGGATATCCTTTTATATATGCAGGGTCCGCCGCTTAAATCTATCATATAATGATAAAAGGTAAAGGGTCTGCCCTCTGCACGGCGCTTTCTCATAAGCTCGGCAAGCTCTTCATACTGCTTTTTGACGATTTCAAGGTCGCTTTCATTGAGGGCGGACGGGTCGTTTGGAGCACAGACCACCGGCTCCATGCTCAGCTCGTTAAAGCCTAAATCAAGCATGACCTTTATATCTTCTAAGAAGTCGGGGTTGGCGTGGGTAAAGGTGCCGCGCATATAGTAATTCTTGCCGCCGCGAGCCTGCACAAGCTTTTGGAATTTGGGGACTATCCTATCCCAGCTTCCCCTTCCCAGATAGTCCACGCGGTACCTGTCGTGAACCTCTTTTCTGCCGTCGAGACTTAAAACGACGTTACTCATCTCTTTGTTTGCAAAGTCGATAACATCGTCGTCAATCAACATTCCGTTGGTGGTGAGGGTAAAGCGGAAGTTTTTGCCGGCTTCCTTCTCAACCGAGCGGGCATAGGCTACAAGCTGCTTTACAACCTCGAAGTTCATAAGCGGTTCGCCGCCGAAGAAGTCGACCTCCAAGTTGCGCCGCTCCCCCGAATTGGCAATCAGGAAATCAAGCGCCTGCTTGCCGGTTTCAAAGCTCATAACGGCGCGCTCGCCGGAGTATCTTCCCTGCGAAGCAAAGCAGTAGGAGCAGTTGAGGTTGCAGGTGTGGGCAACGTGCAGACAAAGAGCCTTTACCACACCCGAAGTCTTCTGCTTTAACTCCCCCGCCATCGGCGCAAAGGTGTCGGGCGCGAACAGGCTGCCGTCTTCCTTTAGGGAGACTATCTCGCCGTAACATTCGCAAAGCTCGCTTTCGGTGATTTCGGGGTTGTCCTTGTACTTATCTAAAAGAAGCGCAACTATTTCGTCCTCGGACTTATCCTCAGACATTGAGATAATGTCATAGCACACGTCGTCAACGATATGTATAGAGCCGGAATAAACATCCAAAACGATGTTCAAGCCGCCCTGTTTGTAGCAGTGTATCATATAATTCAAAATCCTTTCAGAGTCAAAAAAATAATGCCGCCGAAAAATGCGGCGGCACTGTTTTTCTGTGATATTATTTCTTGTCAGACTTTTCGCACTTCTGGTTTGCAATGCCGCAGCTGGTCTTGCACGCGGACTGGCAGGA
>ENA-ORMR01002736-ORMR01002736.1-human-gut-metagenome-genome-assembly--contig:-NODE-2736-length-10407-cov-5.390070_pt1 | contig 10407 bp, 12 predicted proteins | sample MGYA00242107_ERZ509003 | MGnify/ENA primary metagenome ERZ509003 (study PRJEB26280, sample SAMEA2338699) | human gut metagenome | biome: human gut; feature: human-associated habitat; material: faeces... | reverse complement strand
CTTGAAAAAAATTTTTTTGACCTTGAAAATTGCCCTAAAAACGCAAAAAAGCCGCCTGCTTCTCCGTAAAGAAACAAGCGGCATAACTGCGGTTTTATTCAGATGTATTGCACAGTCATCTTTTTCTTTCGTGCTTTTGTAAATTTGATAAGGACATCATCTACTGCGTCCGTATATCTGCCTTGCGCTATCAGATTATTTTTAAGGGCGATCAACGCCTGCAAAACCTGTCCGTACTCCTCGTCATCAAGATAGATATGAAATTGCCTGTCTTTCATCAAATCGTCTCCTTTATTTTATCTGTCCTTTTCTCCATTCAAAAAACCTCTGCCGGATAAACGCTGTATCCTCATCTTCATTCGAGGTTATGAAAATATGTAAGCTGCGAAACGCTTTTTTGATTTTCATAGCGAAGTCTATTTCGCTGTTTCCTAATGTATAGGGGATTTTAATCAGTTTGATCTCCCGCTTCCGACACAAGTGCGATTTCAGTATTTCTATTTTCTCCGTCTGGCTGACAGTCTCAATCGCTGCTTTTTCTTCAGGTAAATACATTTCAAGCGGTATGCCGATAATCTTATCTGTATCTGTCTGTACCTTTATATGCTTCGTCGCTGCATAATACATAACTGCCAGCTTTGGAAAAACCGTCAGATAATCTTTTTCGCACACCTTACAACCTTTTTCTTCAATCGTTCTTTCTGAAACTTTTGCTTTCCAAGAATGTCCGAGTGAACATTTCCACCATACACTCCGCATTGAATTTCTGGATATTTTATTTGGGGAAATGCCTTTGTTTTTTTCATAATCCCATTCCGAAAGAAGATGTGCGTCCGTCGTTGCTAAATCATTATACCCTGTCATAACTGTGCGATCCGCACAGACGGGACATACTGTGCCTTTTATCCGTGCATATACAACGGACTGCCACTCATATCCGCACTCTCTGCACTTCCACCAAACATTCCTACGAGATTTCTCGTTTACCATATCAGGAGTAAGCGGCAAATTCCGGTCTGACCATTCCTGTGCAAGCTGAGGGTGGGTTGTAGCAAAGTCATTAAATCCTTTCAGCAGAGTTTGACCGCTACAATAAGGACATTGGCTTCCGCCTGAACGAGTTGAAATGAGTGTATTCCATTCGTGTCCTTTACTGCACCTCCACCAGACCTTTCGATTCGCAAAAGCAGTAACCATATCAGGCTTTAGCGGATAATTCCTTTCAGACCACTCAGAAGCGATTTCAGGGCGCTGTGAGGCAAGGTCATTAAATCCCACTAAGATTTTATTATGAGAGCAATATGGGCAGCCTGTACCGCTTATCGCCCTACTCTTAACCATTGCCGTCCACTCGTGACCATATTTATCTTGCCAAATCACTTTCTTATGAGAGCCTATTGTTACCATTGTCGGCTTTAGCGGATCGTTCTTACTCGACCATTCATCAGCCAGTTCCGGTTTCAGCGTTGCCAAATCATTGATACCCTCTATAACTCTTGATCCTGAACAGATAGGACAATTCTCGCCTTTTGAACGAGCCTTAACGCTGGTCTGCCATTCGTGACCGCAAGCGCCCTTCCACCAAACTACTTTGTTTGAGCCGTATGTAATCTTATCCGGTGTAAGCGGCAGATTTTTATTCGACCATTCCGAAATAAGCTCAGGGTGTACCTCTGATAAAAGATTAACCATATCAAATCCTCTCCTTCCTTTGCTTTTATTATATGAAGAAAAGGTACTTGTCCCAAGTTTGCGAATAAGCGTGTAAAAAAATCCCTTTGAGAAAGGTTGTTCCTCTCTCAAAGGGTAATTAAACTTTTACTTAGAATTATCCTTTTTTATAACTAAGTTGTAGTTGCTATCATAATGCAGTCCAAGTTCTCTACACATTCTATCATTCACCTTATCTAATGCTTTCTTATATTCTGCATACTGCGGAGATAGAGCCATCAAGTTAGGAATGAATATATCGTTATATCCTTTATCTTGGAACTCTTTCTGCATTTTTCTCTGTGCAACAAACGACGGGTGATATTTCATAATGCCAGTTTTTATTTTAGCACCCTTCAATACGATTTCTTTTAATCTTTCATATTCGCTTTCACTCATATCACGATAATAGGCAATCATTTCCTCTGCGGTTCTTGTTTCTTGAACAATCCCGTACGCCATCTTCACACCTAATCCCATAATAAAAGGAACTTTCAATGTTGTATTATCACAATACTCCAAGATATTCCGTAAGGCTTGCTTCTGCTCCGGAGTCTTTAACCTTACATTAAGAAATGGTTTGAAATGATCTTTTAAATATTCTCCCCATTCTTTTCCCGGTAACAAAGACTCAATCGCATTTTCAACTGTTTGATAATCAAGTAACTCATTTGCTTTGTCCGCATTACCATCATCTATAAATTGCTTCAAAGCTTCGAGTTCTGAGTCTTGTAAAACTTTTTCCTGCAATTTTTCTTGATAAATACGAAGAAGAATGCTTTTATCGCCAGTTTTCAAAAGGCTCTGTATGTCTTTAATCCCAATACCGAGTTTTCTATATACTGAAATCTTTTTTAAAGTTTCAACATCTTGTGCAGAGTAGTTACGATAACCATTGCTATCTTTATCTACTGACAACAATCCTTTTTCTTCATAATACTTAACTGCACGCTTAGTCATTCCGACTTCATTTATAATCTCATTCAATAACATCGGATACACCTCCTTGTGATGATAGTATAAGCGTGTACGCTGCGTACAGGTCAAGAGTTTTTTCGTATTTCTTCTAAAAATGGGCAATCCCCATTTAAGGGATTGCCCATTTATTCCGTTAATTATGCGATTTTTTAGGCTCTGCACACTTTCCTGCACCAAATGATGTAAATTTGATGTAAAAGTGTACTTTTGAGGCTTTTTCCGACTATGAAGTACATACCGTTTTACAACCCAAAACGGTACATCTTAATAGAGCTTTGCGCCTGCCGGAATATGATTGTCCACCATCAAAAGATGGAGCTTTTCTTCGCCTTCCTCAGTATGAATTGCACTGAGCAGCATACCACAGGACTCAATACCCATCATCGGTCTTGGAGGAAGATTAGTAATAGCGATACAGGTCTTTCCAACCAGTTCTTCCGGCTCATAATATTCGTGAATACCACTCAAAATGACCCTATCTACGCCGGTTCCGTCGTCCAAAACGAACTTTAAGAGCTTTTTGGACTTCTTCACAGCTTCGCATTCCTTGACCTTTACGGCACGGAAATCACTCTTGGAGAAGGTGTCAAAATCGACCTGATTCTGGAACAGCGGCTCGATCTGAACATTGGAAAAATCGATCGGCTCGTCCTTAATCTCGATCTCGACCGTACCCTTAGCTCCGCCGATGATACCGACTTCCTCAGGCTTTTTCTCCGACTTGGGAGTGTCCAAAGGTTTCATAGTGGGGAAATGTATTGCCAGAACTTCACCCGGCTTCATAGTGCTTCATATTCCGTTATTTGCTTTCCTAACCGCTATTCATATCTATTCGTATTGCATCAGGAAAAAAGCAAAATTGTTGTCAACTTGTTGTCACCGCAGGATATCTGTTGTCAGACCATTTGGCGCTGAGAACCCTTCTCAGAAGATATCCAGTTTTGATAGGTTTTCAAATGCTTCTCGTTTCTTGTGAGCTGTTGCCTCGGCGTATATGTCCATCGTCGTTTGGATGTTTCGATGACCCATGATTGCCTGAATCACTTTCAGATTGGTTTCGTGTTCGCAAAGCCTGGTACAAAATGTGTGCCTCAGATGGTGGCAAGAAAAATCGGGAAGAATAATCGGCTCTCTCCGTTCTCTTTTGGCCTTTACGACTTCCTCGGAATTGTAGCTATGAGCGATCCGTTTGATCGTGCGGTTAATGGCCTGCGGATTAGGCACGCCGCCATTCCGGTTGACAAATACGAATCCGGTCATTCCATCAATAACCGTCTGGTTGAAGCCGTTTTCTTCCTGTTCTTCTCGCTCAAGCATGAAAGCATCATATACTGTGTCCAGCATCGGAATAGCCCGAATACCGGCTTCGGTCTTTGGCTTTGAGATTTTCTGGACAGAAGTACGAGAGTCGCCTACCGGGTAATATACCATGCTGTGGTTGATGCTAATGACCCTATTTTCAAAGTCGAGGTCTTCCCAGCGTAGCCCCAGCGCCTCGCCAATCCGGCATCCCGTACCGAAAAGAATCGTAAATACGGGCCACCAATGGTAATAAACCGGATGGTTTGCGATGTACTCCATAAAGGCACGCTGCTGCTCAATTGTCAGCGCTCTGCGAATACCACGGGCTTTATCTGTTTCCCTGGCAATTTCCTTCATAACACCGTCGGAGGGATTCTTGCGAATGACATCATCCCGAACTGCCAGCTGAAATGTCGGATGCAGCAGAGTGTTGATATTATCCAATGTACTAAGTGCCAGATCTTCTTCGTTCAGAAGGTAAAGATAAAACTGGAGGACCTCGGAATACTTGATGTCTGCAATTTTCTTTCGACCAAAGGTTTCTCTGACATATCTGTCGTACATATAAGTGTAGTTGCTGCGAGTGGTTTCTCTCAGCTTGAATTTGGTCGAAAGGTAACGGTCAAAGGTATCATTGACCGTGGCCTTACCGGCTACATACAGATCAAGACCGTCCAGCTGATCCTTTATCAGCTTCTTTTCCTTTTCACGAAGCTCAGCCAAATCATTTGCGTATATAAACTTGCGCCGACCCAAGGGATCGGTATAGGTGTACATATAACGCTTGTCCGAAGCTCTCTGAACTTCTCCTTTCCGGAGAGCTCTCCCGCGGTCGTCTTTTCGTGCTTTTGCCATGTTGCGTCCTCCTTTACAAAATAAAGAAGGATTCCACAGCACTCAATCTTTCTTGGACAGAAATCTCTCCAAGCTTTGCAGGGCAACATCTGTCTTTGACAGTTTGTGCTCAGCGGCATATTCAACGATCTTCCGATACAAGTCCTCTGTCAGTCGAATTGTAATCGTTTTACGCTTCGCATTTTCTTCCTTTGGACGTCCCGTTCTCATTGTACAACTACCTCCGAGCATTTATATTATACTTATTGTAAGACAAAAAGTCAACCCCTTGTGCCAGAAATCCAGTTATTTTACTTGCCGTATTTAGAATTCTCTGAATGTTTCCAGGTATCTTTCAAACAGCTCGCAATTTACCAAAGCGACGCCATCTATCTTGTAGACGGATTTTGCTTCCTTTGCAAGCGCCTGAAACTTGGTTAACCCTAGGCTATATCTTTCTGCACCTTCTTTGTAGCGAACGAATTTTTTTGCATATTTCTTCGTTTCGGCTACATTCTGACGACTATAGCCCACCCTTTCACCTCCTACAATTTATTTCATCCAGTCGGCGCCTGTGGCGAACAGGCTCATAGAAGTTTCATCTCCCCGCCTTCACTATGGCCGGGCCGCGTTTTACGGAAGTACCATTGTACCTTTGTGGATCATCGCGTTGCATGGGTGCCGCCCATACATAAGTGCTCATGGTTCTGTCAGGCCGTCAGATGGATAGCCGCTCCCCAAACAAAGGGATGTACCGAACTGGTACGTGTGCAGTTTTCAAGGTGCATGGCATAGGGATGCCCATAACTATAAAGGAGCCGTTGGAAACTTGCATTTCTTATAAACTTTCAGAAATTCTCAGGGAATTTCATGCAGAGACGGGGGAACCCCGGAGAGCAATTCTCCGGGGCCATGGCTTATAGAGGGAATTTGCTGATGTTGAGCGCAATATGTATCAGCAGATATTGGTGAAGATCTTCGTTGAATGTGCCATTATGAAGGGAATGCTTCCGGATCAAAGGCTCGTACAGCTCAAGGATCTGTTCAAGATCCTCATGTCTGCCTGCCACGGCGCCTTGCAGGACAGCGGCAAACTGCTGGTTATCCATGTTGGGTTTCTCCCTTCGTAAGCTCACGCCTCAGTTTGGATAGAGCCTGATGCTTGAACTGATAGACGCAGTTCGGAGAAATACAAAGCTGTCTGGCAATTTCGCAGGGCGTCTTCTCCTCCACAAAGAGCAGACGCAATACCTCACGCCGCATCAGGGACAATTCTGAGAAGGCTTTCGCAAGTTTCTCCTCCTCAAAGTCGAAGCCTGTTTTGCTGTGCTCGACGCTGATAAAATAGTCTGTCGTATCCGGAGTCGTGTTCGTCAGAACCTCATCCAGAGGAACGATGTCCAACTTTTCTGTGTGAGTTTCCAGATATCGCCCTCTGGCACGGATTAGTGCGGTGCTGAGCCACAATGTAAAGCGGGCGCGTAGTAAGTCATTCCCGGAATCAGATTGCTCAAATTTGTGAGCCATGGTTAATACCTCCAGTTCAAAGTGATGGTCAAATCGAACTGGGAAAGGCGGCCCACGGCACCTGATGGCAGGACGTAAAAAAACACGCAGTAAGGCCCGAAGGCCTTGCTGCGTGGCAAAAATGGCTGTAAGAATCCCGCCCCATTCTATTCTGCGCATGGCGGGACAAAACGAGTTAGCGGGAGCATATTCAAGGGATGCTAAGTGCCGAAGGTTAGTAGGGGGCCTCACCAATCAGCGTAAAATAGGTGGGGAACCATTTTTCATGCAATCACCTGACTTGATTTTCCTGCGAATCGTCTTTCAAATCGGAATCAGGCAATTCGTGTGTGTCGTATTTACACACAATTTATAGAAAATCTGAGAGAGAAAGCTCACGAACCCTGTCGACAGATTATAAATTTCTGTCTAGCGGTCAGGTTAGCAGTATAATTTTGGCACAGGAGTACCCAATCGGTTGATGCTCCGAAGTTTTGTATTTTTACCTGTTGTCGGTTATTATCATACCGTGTTCGCTCTTGAGAGCTTCATATAATTGTTTTTAAAGAGAGCCGTGTAATAATAGCAAGTAACAGTCCCGGCGCAGCTGACAGAACGTATTACGCATTTACATGTTACGCGAAGAACAGAGGGCTATGCCCGTATATCAAAACCGGGGGCTCCTTTTAGATTATATTTCCAGCGTGTTTCCGTTGCCCTTATTCTCTCCAATTATCAGATCTACATGATATAATTTATAGCAAAAATCCCAACAATTCGACATTAGCCCTTTTCATTGAACACTTCTTGTGGTATGATAAAAATGTTGGAGGGATTCTTTATGGCTAACCAAAAGAAAACAGTTCAGTTTGATCATTTCCATCCATACTATCTTGCCCAGGACGAAAACGGTGCTTCTCGTGAACATTTATATGATCTCCGTGCTTTATTAGAGCATGTGATGTCTCACCCGTTCTCTGAAACAAAAAAGAAAATATTGGGCGATACTCATATGTTCCATAAGTGTCGCCGTGATGATCAGCTAAACGTATGGGAATTGCAAATTCTTCACCTTCGTGAGAAAATATTACCAGGTATAGCTGATGGTGATGGTGCATATGAATTGATACAGCTCGCTGATAATCAATTCCCTGCTGAATCAACCACCGTTCTATATGATGAAAGCGATTGCACCTTGTATATGCAGCGGAATCTCTATGGCACCTCTATCAAGGCACTTGAGGAGTTCCTTCAGTTGCTTTCTCCTGAAGGTGTTTTGGTTCTTCTAAAGCCCATACTCAGTGGAACTCGCATCGGTAGAATCACTGCCAACGCACTATACCGGAAATTTATTCTGGTTGCCGATAGTGAACAACTGACTGACGAACAGGCCACTCAGTCACTTGGTCAGATTATCAACAATTTCAGAAGATATCAGGGACGCATTGTTAAGGTTGAACTCGGTTTTGGTCATCAGCGGCATGGCTTGTTAAATGCCAATGAGGTCTCTCCCCTCGTTCATGAGGCATATCAATTCCCTGGCACTCGCAGTCTATGTGTGCGTGCCTCTGACAATGAAGATACACCGTTTGAGACCATCAATCTAATGGATGACCGAGCACGCTATGAAATCAAGGTTGAATACTCTCGAAACAACCCTATTACACATGAGCGCTTATACCGCATGTGTTTAGGCGAATACATGGAACATCACGGGCTCTTGTAAAGCAAAGGTTAGGAGAAAGTATGAAAGGAAAATCACATTCCCTTATCACTGTGCTTATACCTCCCTTCCTGGGATTAATATGTGGTCTCGCCCTGTTTTTGAGCAAAGTGCCGTCACTATCCTTTGTTCGTCTGGAATTTCTTCTCAATACAATTATCTCTTGTTCAGCCACTATCTCTGGTTTTATTTTAGCGTCTGTAACCATTTTGGTAGGTGCTACATCCAGTGAAATAATGAAAGAGATAAAAAGACATGGTGCTCACAAAGAACTTCGATGGCGGTATACGGAGGCGCTAATTTTAGGACTTTTAGTAATTTTATTTTTCATTATTCTGGGCGCAATTATTGATGAAACAAACGCGGTAAACAATGTCATGGTTTCGGTCAGCGCAGGTATCCTTGTTTCGTACACTTGTAGTGTTATCTCTACGTGCTACTACTTGTTATCAATCATTGGCTTGATAAACGAAGATAGACAGGGTCCCGAAAATATACCTTCTACTCCAAACGGAAATTTCCGATAATAAAGATCCAACTTAGTCATCGTATATAGCTTAAAGTCTCTAGAATTGTTGACTTTAGAGACTTTTTCACATTACTCAAGCCTTAAGGACGAGCTCTATAACCATTCTGAATTGCTCCTTTTCAACGCAGCTTATCCCATAATGATGGGATGATACCCGTTGCCTACCGGGGTAATATGGTAAAGCACCCTTAATCAAGAAAAGAATTATCCCTCGCCAAGAGCGTCCTGATAATCTCTCTAAAATTGAAGAATCCCGGAATTGGTATCACCCAACTCCGGGATTTTTAGATTATCCAAAGCTGTCCAAATCGTTCAGCATTTCTAAGATATCTGCGCTGACTTGCTCCACATTCTCACGGGGATTGGCAGCTGCTTGTGTAGGAAGCGGGACACTGGAGGTGAGCCGTTCTTCGATCAGCTGCCGGATTTTATCTTCCAGCATCCGAGTATTTAGATCGGAAACATGAACCTGAATGCGTACCCGACCATCCAGCAGGCCCGGGTTATCCTCCAGATATTTGTTCAGAGCAGCTACGATGATCGGGCTTTTCTTGTTGCCCAGCTGCTCAAGGAACTGGCCTGCCCGCCGTTCTTCGGCAGTGTTCATACCAAATTGAAGGGTGTAACGGTACTTTCCATCTTTAATCAACGCGGTTCACCCCCGTTTATGGTTAAGTTCGCAGAAGAGAAAGCTGTCCTTCTGCCATTGCCTGATAGCCGATGGCATTGGCGTTCACATTTTCTACGAAACTGGCTGAGGCTACCAGAGGGGAACGCTCCAGATAATCCCGGAACAGGACAGAGCCACCACCAATGAAGACTGCCGGGTTAGAACGCAGATCTACCTTCAGTTCACGCAGCTGATCCAGAATATCCTTCGCGTGCTGTTCCGCGGACTTGCGGATGGTATCCTTTACATCCGCGGGGAGAATGGTTTCCTTGCCGCACAGCACGGCGCTGATATGTTCATCCTCAATCTGCATATCATGCAGGGCGCCGACCCTGCGGATGATGTCATTGTTCATGGTAATGACGCCGGTTTCCAGACTGCGGCAGAATTGCATGTCGGGCTTACCGCTGCGCAGGAGCAGAACATCGGTGGTGTAGCCGCCAATGTCGATCAGAAACAAGCGCAGGTGATGCTTGAGCTGGCTTTTCTGAGGTGCGATGGCAGCAAATGCCTGCGGATATACAAAGACATCCCGAATCAGAATGGTCATAGGCTTGTCATTGTAAGAGAATTGGACGGACTCACTGCGCTTGAAGTAGGCCCTGAACTTGTCCTTCAGAATGCCGTAGTGTTCCGGGGGCAGACCTACCGCCAGCTCGATTTTCTCTGCTGCGGGCAGAGGGCCGGCATAGGAAAGCTCTTTTGCGATAGCAAACAGGGTGAGAATGAAGAAGCTTTCATCCCGGGTCTTATCCCGGCGATACGGGAGACGCTGCTGCCGGAGACGCACGAGGAGCGTATCTATCAGGCGGAACCCTTTGTACTCCCGGCGGATATCAGCACGGCGAGGGGGCACGAGGGGCTTGCGGGCTGGACATGGTACACGGGCTCCGCGGGCTGGTACTTCCGCGCGGTGACGCGGGAGCTGCTGGGTCTGCGCATGAGAGACGGGAGACTTTATATAGAATCCCCCGTGCTGCCGGAATTTTCCGTATGCTGGACAGACGACGCAGGGCGCACTCACACGATAGAGCGCAGCCCAGACGGGATCACCGTGGACGGTAAAAGCTACGACGGCGGTGGGCTGCCTTAAATTTCCTGTAATTAACAAATAGTTCTACCATTTCAGGGCTGCGGGTGGTATAATTATAAGAA
>ENA-ORMR01002735-ORMR01002735.1-human-gut-metagenome-genome-assembly--contig:-NODE-2735-length-10408-cov-2.637979_pt1 | contig 10408 bp, 8 predicted proteins | sample MGYA00242107_ERZ509003 | MGnify/ENA primary metagenome ERZ509003 (study PRJEB26280, sample SAMEA2338699) | human gut metagenome | biome: human gut; feature: human-associated habitat; material: faeces... | reverse complement strand
GGCGACGTATGCTTGTTCAGTTCAGAAAAGACAAGATCGTCTATCACGATAGAGGGTTCTGTCTTTTTCAGGAAACGGCGTGCCGTACGCACATTTTCAACAATGAAATGACGGATGGAAAGGATAACATCCCGGTTATATTCGGGAAGCACCCGGCGATGTTCAACGTCGCCAAGCGTGACGGGAATGAGGTAAAGAGCGGACATACTTTTTTAATAGACAATTGATAATTGATTACGCAAAAGTAGTATTTTTGCCGAAAACAAGCGAAAAGAGATGGCACTTCCGATAGATTTTATCACACGTACCCGCGCATTGCTGGGAAATGAGTTCGACAGTTTCGAAGCGGCGTTGCAGGCCGATGTCCCTGTCAGTATCCGTATCAACGAGAAGAAAGGCGCTCCTATCCCGGCAGCCGATACTCCGGATAACCGGGTGGCGTGGTGCGATACAGGTTATTACCTGCCTGAAAGGCTTTCGTTTACCTTCGACCCGCTCTTCCATGCCGGCGCCTACTACGTGCAGGAAGCGTCGTCCATGTTTCTCGAACAAGTGATCCGCAGCCACGTGAAAACGCCTGTCCGATGCCTCGACCTCTGCGCCGCTCCGGGAGGTAAATCAACTCATCTGGCGGCGTGCCTGCCGGAAGGGAGCCTGCTGGTCAGCAATGAGGTGATCCGTAGCCGGAGTCATATCCTGGCGGAAAATATCGCCAAGTGGGGAAATCCGAATTGCGTCGTGACGAACAACGATCCGAAAGAGATCGGCCGCCTTACGCATTTCTTTGACGTGATCGTCGCCGACGTGCCCTGTTCCGGCGAAGGTATGTTTCGCAAAGATACCGACAGTACAGGCGAATGGAGCATCGCGAACGTCGCGCTCTGTGCCGGACGCGGGCGCCGCATCATCCACGACATCTGGAACGCGCTGAAACCCGGCGGTCTGCTGATCTATAGCACCTGTACCTACAACACGGAGGAGGATGAAGAGAACGTCCATCATATAACGGAAGAACTGGGAGCCGAAGCACTGCCCATCCCCGTGAAGGACGAATGGCAGATCACCGGCCCGTTGAAATATAACCATCCGGTCTATCGTTTTTTCCCGCACAAGACCAAGGGCGAAGGTTTCTTCCTCGCCGCCCTGCGCAAAGCGGATGGCGAAGCGGAAGAGATTCGATTCAAAAACAAGAATAAAAAAGAAAAGGGGAAAACGGCTCCTGCCATCCCGAAAGCAGTCCAATCCTATCTGTCGGACACGTCTTCTTTTTCACCCGAATGGAGCGGTAGTACCCTGAGGATGCTTCCCGAATCCGTCCGGGGGGCCTATCCCCTGCTTCGTGAGCACCTGCGCATTCTTTCGGCCGGCATCTGTATCGGCGAGGCGAAAGGAAAAGATTTCATCCCTGCCGAGGAGCTCGCACTCAGCACGGCTCTGCGTCCGGATGCTTTTCCCGTGGCTGATTTAGATTGGGACGATGCGATCCGGTATCTGAAAAAAGAAGCCCTGCTCCTACCCGCCGGTACAGAGAAAGGCTACGTATTGGTCCGTCACAAAAAGTTTCCGCTCGGCTTCGCCAAACATCTCGGCAACCGCGCCAACAACCTCTACCCGCAGGAATGGCGCATCCGCACGGGGTATGTACCGGAACAGGTGAAGACGTTCGAATAATGTTGCACAACATAATAAAAAAGATTGTCATTCAAGAGGTTCATCCCAATAATAAACAGTAATTTTATACCGAACAAAATATAAACAGTATGGCAACAAAAAGCCACAAATGCACAGACAAATTCATGACACCAGGTAACACAATGGAGGTCGTTCAGGCGAGACGGTACTTTTTTTAGTTTTCCAAATAAGAGTTCTCTTTTATTCACATAAATTCTAAATCTTATGAAAACAACTATTTTACAATCATTATTCAAAATTGCCTTGCTACTATTCGGCATGGTGGTCGGGGTCGGATGCGACGATTCGGACAATCCGGATAATAGAATACAAGAGGGGATAGAAATTTCCGGCATACTAGCAAAAACCGTAGAAAACGGTACAGAGATCAAGTACCCAACGGAGATAACCCCCTTCTTGACCTTAAGAAAAGATCTCACATTCGAAGGAGATGCCGTGTGCAACAGCATCAAAGGAGACTACAAATACAGTGCAGACAATGGGCAATTCAAAATCGAAGGTTTGATAGCGACTGAACTTGGATGTACATCCCCGCATCATGAAGCCGAAACAATGTATCTCGATTATTTCAGGAAAATCTCTTCCTTCAAGCAAGACAGGGAAAATGTCAGGTTCTATTTCGGGGAAAATAGCTATTTGGAGTATAAATCAATATCTGAAAAAAAATGAAAACAACAAGAACTTTTATCATCGTTTTAACCTTTGCCTGCGTTTCACTATTGGTAAATGCACAACTCAGTACAAATGAATTACCATTCTCATTCAGAGTGGAAAATCAACATTTATTCATACAAAAGAACGCACAAATAAACTCCTATAAAGCACTACTTCCCAAAACGGTTGAAGAATTGAATACGGAAGATCAAGAAAACGAAGGAGACAATGAAAATGTACCACCTCGTTTTGGCTATCCTATACCTGTCAATGGGATATGACCAATGCTGGCAACTGGACTGTACTAACAAATGGAGACAAACTCTGGACAATGGAAATATCATCACCGAATGCTCTTTCCATAAACTTATTGTATGACAAATTCTGGTTGCCAGAAGGAACTAGTCTGTTTTTATACAGTAAAGACAAAAAACAATATATGGGTGGCTTTACTTCTATTAATAATAAAGGAGACTCCATTAATCTAAAAGGTTTTGCAACTGGTATTATTCAAGGAAGTAATGTCATTTTAGAATATTATCAACCTGCACATATCTCGCAAACCGCTATAATATCAATATGCAATGTTGTACATGGATATAAACCAATCGTTGCACCTGCAATCCTAACTCGTTCATTCGGAGGATCTGGCAATTGCCAAGTAAACATTAACTGTCCAGAAGGTGAAGATTGGCAAAAAGAAAAAAGAGCTATAGCTTTAATAGTAGTAAATGGATTCCGATATGCAACAGGAGCACTTCTTAACACAACGGCTAACGATAAGCGGCCAATCTTTTTAACAGCAGATCATTGTCTCGGAGGATGGGGCAATTATAATATAAAATATGATGCTGTAACAAATCCAAACTTAAATCATTACATGTTCTATTGGAATTATGAAAGTCCCTCATGTTCTCGTGGAGGAAGCGAACCCCAAATCCTATCGACTTCCGGAGCAACCATATTGGCAAATAATGAATATTCCGATTTTGCACTATTATCCTTAAATGAAGATCCAAAGAATCTTTCCGGTTATGACCCTTATTATTTAGGTTGGGATAGAATAACGTCTTTAAGTTCCACCGGAGTTGTCGGTATCCACCACCCAAGTGGTGATGTTAAGAAAATAGCGACATCGTTTAACCTGCCGGCAAATACTACTCTATATTGGCGTGTTAATTGGAGTCAAACAACAAACGGTTTTTCCGTAACAGAAGGAGGTTCTTCCGGATCACCTCTATTGACAAGAAATACACATCGAGTCATCGGCCAATTATTTGGTGGTTCAGATATCAACTGCAATAATCCTGCAGCAGACTATGCTATCTACGGCCAATTTCATCTTTCTTGGGATTACGGAACCAATCCTCAACGTCGTCTGAAAGACTGGCTTGATCCTAATAACACGGGAGCCCAATTCGTAGATGGCATCCCTGTTCCAGAACCGGAGCCAGACCCAGATCCTTATGTTATCCATATAAATGGCAGTTTTTATCAACTGAATTGCCCGTTATTAGAAAATCAAAAAGTAACTGTCGACCACTGGGGCGGTGCTTACGACGTTTGTAAAAACCAAGAAGTTGTTTTGGAATTTACTTCCAACAAAAAGAATCTGACATGCAGTTTATGGGACGGAACAGGCCCATTCTATCTGCAATACTTTCCACGAGGAGATTACTACACACTTTCTTGTACACCACAAAGCGATATATTCGAACTTTCCTTCACAGACGGGAATATAACTGAATATATAGCTTTTGAAACACAGGACTATTATACGATCTCTTATAGCAACTCATCTCAACTAATACAAATAGACATTAATGAGGATATGGCAAGAATGAAAAACAGCAGTTCATACAAAGTTGCGATTTATAATCAGACAGGCTCATTAATGAAACAGGTCTCTATGGCAAATAAAACAATCTCCATAAATACTACGGAGTTTCCCAATGGAATTTATTTCATACACCTCATGGATAACACAGGTGAAAAGATCGGTTCGAAGAAGATATCAATCAGCCACTAATCTTAATAAAAGGAAGGGGGGAAAACATTATCCATCTTCTCCCCTCCCTTTTCTTTTTCCGTCAATCCATGCAAAACGTATAGAGCGAAGCTTCGCCCCGCCGGAGCAGTTTCGCTTTTTTCGTACCCGGGGCATAAACGAAGGTTTCCGCCACGACAACCCTCTGGTTCTTTTCATCGAGATGGGCATGGCTGACAAACGGGCCGCCCATCATGTCGCCTTCCATCTCCCATAAGCCTCGCACGACTCCACAGTATTCCCCGTTCTTCGAGATTGCCTCGTAAGAGGGGGTAAAACGCTTTTCGGTCGTCATATAAGAACCGGGAAACGCCCCCTGTATATGTTCTCCCAAAACGGAATCGCGCATGGCGACCAGATAATCCAACGTAAACGTGCGTCCGCTGACATAAGGAAAACTATACACGACCATATCGATCCGTCCTCTCGTGCCATGATCAGTCACCCAAAAGAAATCTGCCGTATCTTTGTAAGAACACATCTCTTCCGGAGCATACAGCTGCGCATTGAAACGTGCCCTCACTTTGTCATTCACCCAGACGCTATGCGAACTTTCCAGATAATCGGCCTGCCGTTCCCGTTCTTTCTCTCCCAACCAAGCAACCAATGATGTGCCTTGTTTTTCCAAGTATTCAGCCAAAATCCGGGAAGAAGGAGCGTTGAGCGTAACCACTTCCTGCCCCGTAGCCCACCGGTCTTTTTCCTTATGTACAGACACTTTTGTATAAAGGGATTCATCGATTCGGACATGGATAATGTTGCGGACATAATGCAGCAGACCGTTAAACTGGAAAGGCTCGGCATACGTCACCCGCATGGCCGGCTCATTCTGCGGCAGTCCCGGAATAGGAGCAGTTAGTTGGTCGTACAGTAACCGACCTACTTCCCCTTTCCACGCATCTTTGTCCATTACCACCAATACTTCATAAGCAAAACCAGTTGCCCTCTTCATAAAGATAGACTGTTTAGCCAGTTTGGATGACCGATTACAAGCGGTCCCCCCTATCAGGACGATCAGAATCAAAGTTAATAGAAATCGCGTTCTCATATCATTCCTCTATTAGATTATCTTAAAAAACTAAATTTACACGAAACAAAGATAGAGAGGAAGAAAAAGAAAGAAAAGAGACGATGCCGGACAAGTGAGACACCGGATAACAAACTAATATACAACCATATAAACCAATCAAAAAGTAACAAATATCCAATTTGGCGGACAATCCGTCCCTTTCCGGTCCTTAATAAAGACGAATAAATTGATCCAAATCGACCTTCTCATCCAGTCGGAGCTTCTTCTTCAACCGGTTTTTCGATTTGGTCAGTGCTTCCGAAGTATTATTGAAAACAGCCAATTGTTCCTTCCGCGAGAAGTTCCATTTGACCAGACAGCAGATTTCCTGTTCATGGCGGGTAATCCCTCGCTTCTCCTTCAAGTCGGACAAGACATGGTGGAAAAGGATATCGGTCAGATGGAACAACCCATTCCATTCCTCGCGGGTAAGGTTCGTGCGAAGCGGATCCTCTTTCAACTGGACCAGCATCGAAAGGGAATCGGACTGGCATTCGTTTTCAACCGATAAGGAGGAAATTATCCGCTCGCTCTCCCGGAGTTTCTGCTGGTAGAACTCAAGGTCAGACATCCGTTCCTTATAGTGTTCGGATTCGGATGCCGAATGCAACAAGTCTTCTTCCAACTGCTTCACCTGCCTGGCATATTCGTAACGTTCCTTTTGCCAACGGCAGATGGCCGCTTTATTCCGTTTCAGCTTCTCCTTCACCAACCGAAAGCGTTCTTGTCTGCCACCCGTACGAAACCCGACCGCAAATCCGAGCAAGGCTCCTGCGATCAGGGCGACAAAACATAAGGTAAATAATACGAATGTCCAGGGAGAAGGAAGATCCATACCGTCTATATTTTGTTTTTCAGATATTCATAAACAGCCAGTTGTGCCCGGACTTTCACCGGGTTGTCATCCCGTTTGAAATTGTTATGTAGATGTTCGTCGATCAAACAGGCTTTTACATTATCTTGCAACTGGATATTCAGGATATCTATGATATTTCGCTTGATCTCCGCATTCAGAATCGGGAAAGCAGTCTCTATACGCCGATTCAGGTTCCGGCGCATCCAATCGGCAGAAGTCAGGAACAAATCTTCCTCGCCGTCATTATAGAAGTACCAGATGCGAGAATGTTCCAGAAACATATCCACTATACGAGTAACCTTGATATTCGCACTGAACGGACGGTTCGGAACCAGGCAACAAATCCCCCGGACAATCAGGTCGATTTCCACCCCGTTCTCGCTTGCGTTATACAATTCATTGATCATATTCTGGTCATGCAGTCCGTTCATCTTCAACACGATGCGTCCTTTACGTCCGGCCTTCACGTGCTCAATCTCCCGATGAATCATCCGGGTCAGTTCCGGCACCATATTGAAGCGGGCGACCAGCAGATGGCGGAATGTCGGTCCGGCCAGCTTCCCTTCCAGCACCGCAAACACTTTGTTTATATCGGTTATCAATTCCGCATTCGAAGTCAGCAACGCCATATCGGAATAGATGCGTGCCGTTTTTTCATTGAAATTGCCGGTACTCAAATAGGCAAAATCCCGCCGCTTGCAGCCGTCTTCCGTATCTTTCCGCAGAATAACCGCCACTTTTGCATGTACTTTCAGACCGGGAATGCTATAGATGATGCGAATACCCGCCTGCTCCATCCGTTCGGCCGTACTCATATTGTTCTCTTCGTCGAAACGGGCTTTCAACTCCACAAAGACCGTCACCTTCTTCCCGTTCTGAGCAGCGCTGATCAACGTGTTGATAACAGCCGAATTCTCTGCCACCCGGTATTGCGTGATTTTGATCTCATCTACTTTCGGATCAAAAGCCGCCTCCATCAGGAAGCGGATCAGGTAGTCGAAAGACTGATAGGGGAAATGCAACAGGATATCCCGTTTTTTCACCGCCCGGAAGACAGAGCCCATCTCGTCCAGAAAAGGCACACGCATGGGAGACGGGACCTGCTGCTCCAGTTCTTTTCCTCTTGGATTCGGCAGTTTGATCAGATCCTGCAAATTGTTATACCGTCCTCCCAATACCAGATCGTCTGTGGTAATACCAAAAGCATTGCATATAAACACCAAGAAATCATCAGGCATATTGCTGTCATACATAAACCGGCTTAAGGCACCGATCTTGCGCTTTTTCACTTTCTTACGAATGTTTTCCACGATATTCCCGCCTTTCTCGTCATCCAGGTAAATATCGGCATCCCGTGAAATCTTGATGCTATAACAACTCTCCACCACATAACCGGGGAAGATACTGGACAAATTGGCCCGGATAATATCGTCGATAAACATGATATAGTGTTTTCCTTCATGCGTAGGCAATTCGATAAAACGAGGTACTTTCGCATACGGGATTTTCATCAGGGCATAATAATAGTCCGGCACATAATCCGGCTCCGCCATCCGCTTGCTCTTTTTCACCATCCGGATCACCAAATAAAGACGACGGTCGCGTATGAACGTACGGATATCCCCCGCTTGTATCATGACCGGCGAGAGGAAAGGGAACACCTCTTCATTGAAAAAGTTATGCACGAATTCTTCATGAAACGGTTCCGGCCGGCTGTCCTGATACAGGTAAATATCCTGCCGGTTCAATTCCTGCAATACTTTGGAGAATATGCGATAGTATTCGCGCTGCTGTCGGTTCACCTCTTCCGTGATTTCGGCAAGCGTCTCTTCGGCTTCCGCCCCGCTTTCTTCGGTGAAGTTCTTTTTCATGATTACTCCCCGGTGCTCGGCAACCCTTATTTCGTAAAACTCTTCGAGATTGGACGAATAGATCGACAGGAACTTGATACGCTCATAGATAGGGAGCGTTTCATCCTCCGCTTCCAGCAAAACGCGATAGTTGAAGGACAACCAGCTAATATCACGTTTAAAGTATTTATGTGAATTCTCCATCGTATTATTATCTTCGGTCGGTAAATATAAATACTTTTGTGGGATAAAAGAAATTGTTATGCTTAAAATAGGACTTCTTTCAGATACCCACGCCTGGTGGGACGACAAGTACATGGAATATTTCTCGGAATGTGACGAGATCTGGCATGCTGGAGATATCGGCTCGGACACACTGGCGGCACGCCTGGCTGCCTTGAAACCGCTTCGTGCCGTATATGGCAACATCGACGGGCAATCGCTTCGGCTGCAATATCCGCAGGTCGCTCATTTCAAAGTTGAAGAAGCAAACGTGATGATGACACATATAGGAGGCTATCCCGGACGTTATAACCCGCTTATCCGGAAAGAACTGTACGACACCCGCCCTAATCTTTTCATTGCCGGACATTCGCATATCCTGAAAGTCGCTTTCGACAGAAGTTTGAATTGTTTGTATATAAATCCGGGGGCAGCTGGTAAGAGCGGGTTTCATCAGATAAGGACTCTGGTACGTTTCGTTATAGACGGGAAACAGATCAAGGATTTGGAAGTTATTGAATTGGGGAACCGATAAGAAGGTGTCAAAACATCTTTATCACGATCTTTCAGTAAACAGTAATTTGTTCTGACATACCTCCTTATCAATTCTAACAACCAGCACAGCAGAAATTTTCTGCCAGCAGGACCGTGTTTTGCAAATAAGCAAACTCCTGTTCAAAATATTCGCTGAAAACACCCGAACCCAGATTTTCTTCAATCTGTTTGGAAGTCCAGAGCTTTCCGTTCGGTTGTTTGATCTGATCCATGACCTTTTCTGAACGCACACACATCACATACAAGTTCACCAGATGTTTCACCTTTTCGTTCTCAAATGTGTACCGAATCAGGAAGCGGGGCATGACATCTTCTTTTTCACCCAAGCCACCCATTGTTTCACGTACCGTACTTTCTATACTATGACGGAACAAAACATAGCTGTAGAACGGATAGTCGATCGTATCCGGAGATACAAAAGACTTCTTCCCTCTGTTTACCAGATAAAGCATTCCCTGATAAATAACAGCCACACGTACGACAGGATGATAATACTTTTTTGGTAACGAACGACTTACGGATCGAGCTATGCAACCTATCACCTTTCCACCGTCGTTCAGAACAGGTAACCACATTTCTTTCCGAAGGCTGCCTTGCATCATCGAAATCCTTATCTGTTCATATAGAATCAAAAATACTCCGATAACGATCCCAAGCTCCCTGTATAAAAAACGCTCCATACGCACGCTCTGCATCGTTTCGGGCAGAATACTGTATACCAAAATAATAAACAGATGCAATGTATAAAGGTTCTGGATCAGCTGGGCGACAAAAAAGAATTCATTTAACGTAGTACGCATCAATGTCCGCTTGTAGGTCGGATGCTGAGAAGTCCGGATCCGTCGCAATATTGTCCGCTTGGCAAACCCCAAAAACACCAATACCACAACCAACAACACTTCTGTTATCAACGGAGAATAAATAAACAACACCGGCTCAAGCCGAAGGCAAAGAAAAATCGAATAAAGAACTAATGTTGTCGCAGCCGGTAATAACAAAAATTGATAAACCTTATCCTTACTCAGTATCTGAAACAAAAAAATACAAACGAAACAAAAGGTAACGCCGATTATGAAGGATAACAAATATGAAAAATAATTATCCAAAAACATAAACAGCAACAATGGCACTAGGCCTATAGCCTGATTATCCAGGTTCCTCTTCACTTTGTTCATACCCTTTCCCCCTTTTTTCCCTTTATAACATAACAAATTGTACAGAGAAATGTTTTCGCCATCATACGTGTTTTTCAGCGTGATAAGAGGAACGGACCAGCGGAGCGCTTTCCACCTTTTTGAACCCTTTTTGTAAAGCAATTGATTTATAAGACTCAAACTGTTCGGGCGTAACGTATTCTTTTACCGGAATATTTTTGCGGCTTGGCTGTAAGTATTGCCCGATTGTCAAGACGGAAACGTCGGCAGCCCGCACGTCATCCATCAATTCACAAACCTCCTCGACTG
>ENA-ORMR01002730-ORMR01002730.1-human-gut-metagenome-genome-assembly--contig:-NODE-2730-length-10425-cov-3.081871_pt1 | contig 10425 bp, 8 predicted proteins | sample MGYA00242107_ERZ509003 | MGnify/ENA primary metagenome ERZ509003 (study PRJEB26280, sample SAMEA2338699) | human gut metagenome | biome: human gut; feature: human-associated habitat; material: faeces... | reverse complement strand
CCTGCTGCTCTGGCAGACTGGATCGAGAACCAGATGCCGTCCCTGTAACGGAGGTTCTGCATGAAACTCATCCGTACCGAAGACGCTGTCGGGCAGGTGCTCTGCCACGACATTACACAGATCATTCCCGGCCAGTTCAAGGGAGCACGCTTCCGCAAAGGGCACATCGTCCAGCCGGAGGATATCCCCGTGTTGCTCTCCATTGGCAAAGAGAATCTCTATGTCTGGGAGAAGCGCCCCGGCATCCTGCACGAGGACGAAGCCGCTGCCCTTTTGTACAAGGCAGCGGCGGGCCGCAACATCCACGGCACTGAGCCGAAGGAAGGCAAGATCGAACTGGTTGCCGACTGCGACGGTCTTTTGAAGATCGACCGCGCCGCCCTGCTGGCCGTGAACCGCACGCCCCAGATGATGATCGCCACCATCCACGGCGATCTGCCGGTGAAAAAGGGGCAGAAGCTGGCCGGTACCCGCATCATCCCGCTGGTCATCGAGCAGGAGAAGATGGACGCCATGCAGGCTGCCGCAGGCAGTGAGCCTATCCTGAACGTGCTGCCCATGCAGGCCAAGAAGTTTGCCGTCATCACCACCGGCAGCGAGGTGTTCAAGGGCCGCATCGAGGATAAGTTCACGCCTATCCTCGTGGGCAAGCTGGCCGAGTACGGCTGTGAGATGACCTTCCACAAGGTCTGCGACGATGACCCGGCGGGCATCACGGCTGCTATTCTGGAAGCAAAGGCCGCAGGCTGCGAGCTGATCTTCACCACCGGCGGCATGAGCGTGGACCCCGACGACCGCACCCCGCTGGCCATCCGAAACACCGGGGCTGACATCATCAGCTACGGTGCGCCGGTGCTGCCCGGTGCCATGTTCCTGGTCAGCTATCTGGACGGTGTGCCGGTCTGCGGTCTGCCCGGCTGCGTGATGTACGCCAAGCGCACCATCTTTGACCTGCTGCTGCCCCGTCTGCTGGCCGATGACCCCATCACCGCCGAGGATATCGCCCGCCTGGGGGAGGGCGGCCTCTGCCTGGGCTGCGGCACCTGCACCTGGCCCAACTGCGGGTTCGGGCACTGCTGAACCAGCTCCGTTGTGAAAGGCGACACGAAGGATAACGTGAATTTTATGAATACAACAGAAAATAAACTGACCCATTTCGATGCCGAGGGCAATGCGGTGGTCCTGAGCAACAAAAAGGCGGTCTTCTCCGTCACGTTGAACTACATCAGCGAGGAAATCCTGCCGGAACTGACCGATGCCTGGGTCGAGGAGAATTTCAGCAGCACCGACGGCGTCCACACCGTGGAAGACCTGCGGGCCGAATACCAGAAGATGCTGTATCAGAACAACCTGAACACTGCGGTGATGGATTATCTGCTGGCAAACTCCACCTTCAAGGACCTGCCCCAAGAAGTGACCGATTATCAGGTCAACCAGTGCCTGAACTACTACTACACCATGGCCCAGTATTACGGCTATGATCTCGACAGCTTCCTGCAGGCTGCTGCCGGTTACAACAGTGCCGACGACCTGCTGGATGCCATGAGCGACAGCATCACCGAGTATGCCCGCGAAGCGCTGCTCTACCAGGCAGTGGCTGAGGCGATGGACATCGCCCCCACGCAGGAGCAGATCGACACCTACTCTGCCTACACCGAGACCTACGGTGCCAACTACTGCACCATGGTCGCGCTGATGGACGCCGTGTCCGAGGCGCTGACCACCGGGGCACAGGTGAAGTGATCCGATCTTGTTTCCGCGCCCCCAAAACTGAATAAGACCACAAACGGCCTGAACCCTGTGCGACACAGAGTTCAGGCCGTTTCGGCTTTTGGGGGTTATTTTTTCAGGGCAGCTGCGAGGACGCGCAGCAGGTGCGGGATGTCCAGCGGCTTTGCGATATGGCCGTTCATACCGGCCTCCAGAGCGTTCTGACGGTCTTCTTCAAAGGCATTCGCCGTCATCGCAAAGATGGGAATGTTGGCCTTCTCGGCGTCCGGCAGGGCGCGGATCTGCCGCGTGGCCTCGTAACCGTCCAGATTGGGCATCTGGATGTCCATCAGGATCAGGTCATACTGGCCGGGGGCCGCCTGCTTTATCTTTTGGACGGCGACCGCGCCGTCCTCGGCGGTATCCACCACAAAACCGGCTTCTTTCAGGATCTCCAGTGCGATCTCGCGGTTCAGCTCGTTGTCTTCCACCAGCAGGAGCTTCTTCCCCTTGAGGTCGGCCGCAGTGGGTTGAGCGGGCTTGGAGGCAGGCTCTGCACGGAACGGTTCGGCCAGAACGCGGCGCAGCTCCGAGAGGAAGAGCGGCTTTTCACAGAACGCGGTCACTCCGGCGGCGCGGGCCTCGTCCTCGATGTCCGCCCAGTCGTAGGCGGTCAGGATGATGATGGGGCAGCGATTCCCGATCACCTTGCGGATCTGCCGCACGATCTCGATGCCGTTCATGTCGGGGATCAGCCAGTCGATGATGTAGACGCTGAACTCATCGCCCTGCTCCACCGCGTATTTGGTGCGGATGACCGCTTCCTTGCCGGAGATCGTCCACTCCGGCCGCATCCCGATCTTGGACAGCATGGTGCTGACGTTCAGGCAGGTGTTGGTATCGTCGTCTGCCACCAGGGCGCGCAGCCCTTCCAGCTGGGGGAGCTGCTTGGGCTCTGCCTTCTGCCCACTGCGTGTGAAGCAGAGGGTTACGATGAACTCGCTGCCCTTGCCTGGCTCGCTCGTGAGGGCGATGGTGCCGCCCATCAGATCCACGATGTTCTTGGTGATGGACATTCCCAGGCCGGTGCCCTGAATGCCGCTGGCGGTGGAGCTTTCCTCCCGGCTGAACTCCTCGAAGATGTGCTTCTGGAACTCTTCGCTCATGCCGATGCCGTTGTCCTTGATGCGGAACTCATAGCAGACGCAGCCCTTGGGCGCACCGTTCTTCTGGGCGATGCGGATGCTGATCATGCCGCCGGTGGGGGTGAACTTGATGGCGTTGGACAGGATGTTCAGAACCGCCCGTTCCAGCTGTTCCCGGTCGGCAAGACCGTAGATCGGCTGATTCGGTCCTTCATAGGTCAGGGTGATGCCGGTATGGGAAATGAGCGTCTCCGCCTTCTCAAAAAATTCGGCGAACAGCGCCGGAATGTCCACCGTTTCCTGGTGGGAGACGGCGGCGCAGCGCTCGGCGTCGGACATATTGCCGATGATCCGGAGGATCTGGAACAGTCCCCGGTTCAGACGGGCGACCTGCTCTGCCGTCCGGGGACTGCTCTCCGCAGCGCAGAGGGGGAACAGGCTGTCGGCGGTGATCATCACGTTGGTCAGCGGCTCCCGCAGCTCCCGGGCGGCCAGCGCCATGGAGCGAAGCTCGCCGTTGTCCGATTCCTGTTCCAGCAGGAATACATCAATGTCGTCCACCCGTGTGACCGACGCGCCGCAGCTGTGGGAGGACAGGTTCAGCGTCAGATACAGACACCCGCCGGTGAATGCGGCGTATTCCTCCGAGCCTGTCAGAAGCAGCGGGCGGACATCCGTGCCGGGGGTGATGAAAAGGCTCTCGGCGGCCTGATTGACCTTGATGATCTGATTTTCTTTTACGCAGAAGCCGGGGCGGATCACCAGATCCAGCATCCCCAGCGTATCTTTCTTTTCTTCCATGACGATCCTCCTAGCAGTCTTATCATGCGCAGAATGGGTGAAAACTTTCCCGGCAAGATTCGACGTTTTTTTCATTTCTCATTCTAGCGGAAACGGGACAAAATAGCAAGGGGTAAGAACTACGAGGTGAAAAATATGTCGATTCATGACGGACACCGCCAGCGGCTGAAGCAGCGCTTCCTGGAGGAGGGGCTGGAGAGCTTCACGGATATCCAGGTGCTGGAGCTATTGCTGTTTTTCAGCGTTCCCCGGCAGGACACCAACCCCATCGCCCATGCACTGCTTGACCATTTCGGCAGCCTGTATCAGGTGCTGGAAGCGCCGGTGGAGGAGCTGCGGAAGGTCAAGGGCGTGGGCGACCAGTCGGCGCTGCTGCTCAGCCTTATGAACGACGTGGCGCGGTACTATCAGGTGGACAGAACCATGCGGGAGAAAATCCTGCCCACGGTACAGGCCTGCGGGGAATATCTGGTGCCGTTCTTCTTCGGACGGAAGGTGGAAACGGTGTTCCTGCTGTGCTTAGACGCCAAATGCAAGGTGCTCGGCTGCAAGGAGGTGGGGCAGGGGAGCGTGAACTCCGCGGGAATTTCCGTGCGGAAGATCGTGGAGACGGCCTTGGCTGCCAACGCCACCACCGTGGTTCTGGCGCACAACCACCCCAGCGGCATTGCGGTACCCTCCAGCGAGGACGTGCAGACCACATGCCGGGTGGCCATGGCCCTGAACGCGGTGGAAATTCAGCTGGCCGACCACATCGTGGTGGCGGACGGGGACTATGTCTCCATGGTGCAGTCGGGCTACCGGCTGGATGAAGGGAGTTATTATGGACAAATTCAAGCTGGTATCGGACTATAAGCCCTCCGGCGACCAGCCGGAGGCCATCAGCGCGCTGGTAAACGGCGTGAACTGGGGACTGCGGGAGCAGACGCTGCTGGGCGTCACCGGCTCCGGCAAGACCTTCACCATGGCCTCGGTCATTGAAAAGCTGAACCGCCCGACCCTGGTGCTGGCGCACAATAAGACGCTGGCCGCTCAGCTCTGTTCGGAATTCCGGGAGTTTTTCCCGGAAAACGCGGTGGAATACTTCATTTCCTACTATGATTACTATCAGCCCGAGGCGTACATCGCCCACACGGACACCTACATTGAAAAGGACGCTTCCGTAAACGAGGAGATCGACCGTCTCCGTCACTCGGCGACTTCAGCGCTGTTTGAGCGGCGGGACGTGATCGTGGTCTCCTCGGTCAGCTGCCTGTACGGTCTGGGCGACCCCATCGACTATAAGAGCATGGTCATTTCCCTGCGGGTGGGGCAGGAGTACCCGCTGGACAGCGTACTGAAAAAGCTGACGGAGATCCGCTATGAGCGGAACGATCTGGACTTCTCCCGGAACAAGTTCCGCCTCCGGGGGGACACGCTGGAAATCTATCCCGCCTACTGGTCGGGACGTGCTATCCGGGTGGAGTTTTTCGGAGACGAGGTGGACAGGATCAGCGAGATCAACGCCGTTTCCGGCATTGCGGAGCGGTATGTTGACCACGTGGCCATTTACCCTGCCAGCCATTACGTTGCTTCCAAGGAAAAATTGCAGCGGGCAATGGTGGAAATTCAGCGGGAGTGCGACGATCAGGTGGCCTTCTTCCGCGCCCACGACAAGCTCATCGAAGCCCAGCGCATTGCCCAGCGGACGGCCTATGACCTGGAAATGCTGACGGAGATCGGCTTCTGCAACGGCATCGAGAACTATTCCCGTGTAATTCAGGGGCGGGCGCCGGGGACGCCGCCCACCACGCTGCTGGACTATTTCCCCAAGGACTATCTCATGTTTATCGACGAGAGCCACGTGACCCTGCCCCAGTGCCGCGCCATGTATGCCGGAGACCGGAGCCGGAAGGACGCGCTGGTGAATTACGGCTTCCGTCTGCCCTCGGCTTACGACAACCGCCCCCTGAACTTTCCGGAATTCGATCAGAAGATCAATCAGGTGATTTACGTCTCCGCCACTCCCGGCGATTATGAGCGCACCCGTTCCGGCCAGACGGTGGAGCAGGTCATCCGTCCCACCGGACTGCTGGATCCGGAGGTGGAGGTGCGTCCCATCGAGGGGCAGATCGACGATCTGATCGGGGAGATCAACGCCCGCACCGCCAGAAACGAGCGTGTTCTGGTGACGACCCTGACCAAGAAGATGGCGGAGGACTTGACGGTATACCTGCAAAAGGCGGGTATCAAGGTGCGCTACATGCACTCGGACATCGGCGCGATGGAGCGGATGGAGATCATCCGGGACATGCGGATGGGAAAATTCGACGTGCTGGTGGGCATCAACCTGCTGAGAGAAGGCCTTGATTTGCCGGAGGTCAGTCTGGTGGCCATTCTGGACGCGGACAAGGAGGGCTTCCTGCGCAGCGAGACCAGCCTCATTCAGACCATCGGCCGCGCCGCCCGGAACGCCGGAGGCAGGGTCATCATGTACGCCGACTCGGTCACCCCCGCCATGCGTGCGGCCATCGACGAGACAGCCCGCCGCCGGGAGATTCAGGATGCCTACAACAAAGCCCATGGGATCGTCCCGAAGACCATCATCAAGTCTGTGCGGGACCTGATCGAGATTTCGTCTCCCACTGCCGAACGCAAGGGCAGAACCGGCGTGAAGATGACGAAGGTGGAGAAGGAAAAGGAGATCGCCCGTCTGGAAAAGCAGATGAAGGAAGCGGCGAAGATGATGGAATACGAGTACGCCGCCGTACTGCGTGACCAGATCATCGAACTGCGTGGAAACGGAACGTAAATAATGAGAGGTTGAAAAGCCGCCGTTTTGCAAAAACGGCGGCTTTTGCAGTATCGCAAAAACAGTAATATTTTGGTAAACACACGGGCACGGTACTGTGCTATAATGACGAAAACGCCAGATGGAGGGGATTCCATGAGCAATAAAATCCTGATTATCGAAGACGACGCGGCCATTGCCGAGGTGCTGCGGCTGAATCTGGAATGCGCGGACTACACCGTGACCGCTTTTGATAACGGCCTTGCCGCGTGGAATGCGCTGGCAGCAGACCACGACTACGATCTTGCGCTGCTGGACATGATGCTGCCCGGGGTGGACGGCTTTACGCTGCTGCCCAAACTACAGGAATACGGAATCCCCGTCATCTGCCTGACCGCCATGAACGACGCCCAACATGAGGTGCAGGGACTGCGGGGCGGCGCGGAGGATTACATCGCCAAGCCCTTCGATATGCTCGCCCTGATGGTGCGCATGGAAAAGGTGCTCAGGCGCAGCGGGAAATTCAACGAAATCTACCATTTCCGGGACCTGACGCTGGACAACGGCAACCGCCGCTTAAGCAGGAGTGGGGAGGAAATCCCCCTGCCGCCGCTGGAATTTGACGTGCTGGCGGTGCTGATGAAGAACAAAAACCGCACGGTTTCCCGGGAGCGCATCCTGAACGAGATCTGGGGGCAGGACTATTTCGGGGACATCCGCACCGTGGACGTCCGCATTGCCAATCTCAGGAAAAAGCTGAACCTGTCCGAGGAAATCCGCACCATCTCAAAGGCCGGTTACCGGTTGGAGGAACGATGAAGCTGAAAACAAAACTGACAATTCTCTGCGCGGCGCTGCTGTTTGCCGTGGCGGTGAGCCTGACGGCGGCCATGCTCTGGCAGGTGCGGGAGCAGTCCTATGAAGCCCTTCTGCAAAGCACGGAGGAAACCCTGAATGATCTGGTGGATGATTTCGGGACAGCCGTCTACCGCAGTTCCACTGACGGCCTTGACTCGCTTTCCCGGAAAGTGCTGCTGACCTACCGCTTCCGTTCCTGCAGCGTGCCGGGAAGCGCCCTCACAGTCAATGGGGAGTGCCTGAGCGCGTCCGCCCAGATCGACCCGGAACGCTATCTGGATGCCCGTTACGGCAGCACGCAATCGGCAAGAGCCTACGCGGGCGGCAGGCATTTTCTGATTCTGGGCAGGGTCACGGATGTCTGGGGGATGGATTGCAGCGTGTATTTGGCGGCGGACGCCACCTACATATATTCCCAGCTCTGGCAGCTCAGCGGGCGCTTTGCGCTGCTGGCGCTGTCCATTGGCCTTTTGGGGCTTGGGGCGGTTTACTGGATGATCTCCCGGACGCTTCGCCCGCTGTCCCGGCTTTCGGAAGCCGCCGGCAGCATCGCGGACGGGAATTACAGCCAGCGCGTCCCTGTCGTTTCTCAGGACGAAGTGGGCACTCTGGCGGGGAATTTCAACCGGATGGCGCTGGCGGTGGAGACCCACGTGGACACTCTTCGGGAACAGAACGAGCGGCAGAAGCTCTTTGTCGGCGCGGTCACCCACGAGCTGAAAACACCCCTGACGTCTCTGCTCCTGAACGTGAACACTCTGCGAAATGTCTACCTTCCCGAAGAAAAGCAGGAAGCGCTGCTCACCAGTATGGACGCCCAGCTCCACTGGCTGGAAACCATGGTCAGAAAGCTGCTGACGCTGCTTTCCATGAAAAAGAACGCGAAGATAGCGCCGGTGTCCGTGCCGGAACTGCTGACACAGGTGCGGGAGCTGACCCGGCCGATCATGGAAAAGTACGGAACTTCTCTGGAAATCACCTGCAACGGGGACATTCTGCCCGTGGACAAGGATTTGATGTGCATTGCCCTTGTCAATCTCGTGGAAAACAGCGCCAAGGCATCCGCACCGGGGCAGACCATCCGGATTCAGGCGTCGGAGATGGGCTTCACCGTTTCCGACCATGGCCGGGGCATCCCGGAAAAAGACCTGGAAAGAGTGACCGACCCCTTCTACATGGGCGACCCATCCCGGAGCAAGGCAAACGGCGGCTTCGGCCTGGGACTGGCGCTGGTGCGGGAGATCGCCGCCGTCCACGGCGGAACGCTGACGCTGGAAAGCACTCTCGGAGAAGGAACGACCGCCAGAATCGTCATCGGTAATCAAACGGTAACGTGCCGGTAAACTCTTTTGATTCTGGCTATGGTATTCTGGAACCATCCAAAGAAAGGAAGTGTTACCATGAAAAAAATAGTTCGTTTTGCCGCCTTCACGCTGGCGCTTGCCATGCTGCCCGGCTGCGGCAAAGGCCGGACGCCCGCCGAACCCACCACCGTCAATCAGGCGATGTTGCTTGAGCAGAGCGCCAAAGAGCAGACGGAGTACACCTTCCCGGAGAAATTCACCGGGGACTGGGTCAGTCAGGAGGGAAGACTTACCATCCACGCCGATGCGCAGGTGGTGGCGGAGTTGGGGACGGCGCTTCCCACCGCCACCGTGACGCCCCGGGATTTTACGCAGGAGGATGTGGACACCCTACTGCGGGTGCTTTTGAAGGGACAGCCCCTCTACAGCACTGTCATGACGAAGCAGGAGTGTCAGGATTCCATTGATTTTGCCAACTCCCCCGAATGGCACGCAGACCCGGACGCCCCGGAACAGACGCCGGAGCAGCTGGAAGCGCGCCGTCAGGAGATCATCGCCTATTACACTGCGGAAATGGCAAAAGCACCGGAGGAAAAGCCCATCATCCACGGCTTTGAAGATTCCGGAACGCCCAATGAGGTCAGCGGCGATGCGACCGTGGATGGAGCCAAGTACGAAATCAACATCATGAACCGCTTCGGCGGGGACTGGACGAACGCGACAATTGTCAACAGCGACTTCAAGTATTACCGCAGCACCGACTGGGGCAGCATTTCCAAAGAGGACGCCATCGCCAAGGCGGACGGGGTGATGCAGGAGCTTGGGCTGGGCGATATGGTTCTGGCCGACGCGCAGACGCCCAGAGAGGGCGAGCGGAAGGGCACATGGGAGCTTTACTATACCACCAGCGTAAACGGCGTGCCCATTCCCGGCATCCGGGAGGATCGTGTGTTCAGCGATCCAGCCATCGGAGAGGATCATCAGTACTGGACTTACCGCTGCTCAGAGGAGACCAACGCGGATACCGTTTCCTGGTACATGGAAAGCGTCTGGATCACGGTGGGAAGGGACGGCATTCTTTCCTTCGAGTGGGACGCTCCCAGCACCGAGCCGGTTGTCAAGGAAACGCAGACCGCCCTTATGCCCTTTGAGGACATTGCATCCATAGCAAACACCATGCTGCCCGTGGTGGTCATCGGCCCGTCGGAAGCCCACAGCATTGTGGAGATCGACAAGATCAACGGCGACGAGACATACATGGACGTGGAGATCACGAAGGTCTCCCTGTCTCTGATGCGCATCCGGGATAAAGGCTCCTTGCAGGGGACGATCGTTCCCGTGTGGGATTTCTGGGGAACGTGGGACTGGTATGAGCCCGGAGACAACGCCTCGGAGTCCATGAAAAAGGGCGCGAACTATGTGACCCAGCCCATGCTGACCCTGAACGCCATCGACGGCAACGTCGTCAGCCGGATGTTTGGCTACTGACCGTTGGGAGAAAAGAGCCGGGAGCAGTCCGAAATGGGCTGCTCCCGGTGATTTTTTGCAAAGGTCAGGACATCTTGGAAATATCCGTCCCGAAATACTTGACCGACAGCTCGGTCAATGTTCCGTCAGCGTCCAGCTCTGCCAGTGCCTGATTGATAGCGGCCAGCAGCGTTGCCGTGTCGGCGCTCTTGCGGACGGGGATGGCGACCTGCTCCACATCGTCGGAATAGGCCGCAATTTTGATGTTGGCTTCGGGATGGGCTTTCTGATACTATTTCCTGATTAAAATCTTAAGGCAATACCGCACAGAAAAAGGTGCCAAATACCGCCGAGTGTGATATAATAAACT
>ENA-ORMR01002729-ORMR01002729.1-human-gut-metagenome-genome-assembly--contig:-NODE-2729-length-10428-cov-3.089656_pt1 | contig 10428 bp, 10 predicted proteins | sample MGYA00242107_ERZ509003 | MGnify/ENA primary metagenome ERZ509003 (study PRJEB26280, sample SAMEA2338699) | human gut metagenome | biome: human gut; feature: human-associated habitat; material: faeces... | reverse complement strand
ATTCCCAGTCCTTCGTCGGGCCAAAGATGCGCTCGCAGTACAGGCCGTCGCGCTCGGGCTTCAGGGTGCGGTAGTTGATGGTTTCAGGCTTTTTGACCTCTCCGTAGGACCATTCACGGATCTTTTCCGGGGAAGCAATACCGATCTGGATTGCGCTGAATGTTGCATGACTCATTGTATTGCCGCCTCCTTCTTATACATTCTCCGAATCATCGGAGTCCATGGTGTAGCTGTCGTTCAGCGCCTTGGAAACCGTGGCAATGGATACCCCTGCCTCCTTTGCCACATCATAGATCGTCACCGCCATGAATCCGTTCCTCCCGTACTTCATACTCCCATGCACCGATTATGGCATGATTGCCGCCTTTTTTCAAGAGCAATCTGCCTGTCTGCGGTGCGGGAATGGGTGCGCCGCCCAGATTCATGGTAACTGTGATTCTTGTGTTCTCCCAATTCCGGCTGTAGCTGTAGGTCTTCCCTGCCGCGAAATTCGTCACGAAATCGCCGTACCGCAGGGCGGGGTGCGCCTTGCGCAGGGAGATCAAGCGGCGGTAGATATCCTCCAGCGGGTGAGCGTTTCCCCACGCCATCGCCTGGCGGTACTCGCTTTCGCTCAGGCCGCAAAGCCCCTTTTCATCCCCGTAAAACACGCAGGGCATACCGGGGAAGGTCATTTGCAGCAGCACCGACAGCTCCATTTTGTCGGTATTTTCCCCGCACAGAGACAGATACCGGCTGACGTCATGGCTGTCCAGCAGATTCAGCTGGGCAAACAGGGCGTTTTCCCGATAGCGCAGCAAAAGGGTGGAAACATTGGTATCGAAGGTTTCCGCATCCACCGTTTCCTCCGCGAAAAATCTGCGGCAATACCGGCGGAAATCGTAATTCATCGCGGAATCCATCATATCCCCGTTCAGATAATGGGCGGCGTTTTCCCAGACCTCCCCGACGATGATGGCATCCGGCTTTGCCGCCTTTACCGCGGTACGGAACGCGCGGAGGAAGCCGTCGTCCAGCTCGTTCGCCACGTCCAGCCGCCAGCCGTCGATGTCAAACTCCCGTATCCAGTAGACGCCGACGTCGCAGAAATACTGCCTTAAATACGGGTCGGCGGTGTTTGTTTTCGGCATACTGGCAACGTAGGAAAAACAGGTATATTCCGGAAGCTCGCCGGGAGCGGGAAGCTTTGGCTTCGCCGGTAGCTGGTAGAAACAGGAATAGTATTTTGACTCCATACCGTTCCGCAGAACATCCTGAAACAGAAAATGGCTGCTGCTGATATGGTTGAATACGCCGTCCAGCAGGACGCGGATGCCGAGGGAATGGGCCTTCTCCACCAGCGCACGGACATCCTCTTTGCTCCCCATATGTGGGTCTACCTGGTAGTAATCGAGGGTGTCATACCGGTGGTAAGATTCTGCCGCAAAAATCGGGTTCAGATAAATGCAGTTGAACCCCATGGAGGCGATATAGTCCAGATTCTCCGTAACGCCCCGGATGGTGCCGCCCAAACCGGTTTTCCCATCGGAGCCGCCGGAAAGCGTCCGGAACCCGTCGGCGAAGCTGTCCGGGAAAATGTTGTAGACAACGGCGTCCTTCGTCCATTCCGGGACGGAAAGCCGGTCAGCGCGATGGTTGAAGGGAAGCTGGAAGAAATCGGCCCGGGTGGGCGTCCCGGCCATTTCGTAGCAATCGCCAAAATAGCAGAGCGTCTCGGCCCCGTCCGACAGTTCAAAATAGTAGGCGATACGCTCAAGCTTTGTTTCCAGCCGAACCTCGTACCAGTCAAAATACCGGTCTTCCCGGATTTTTTTCATGGGCAGGCAGGCAAAATCCAGCTCCGGCGCCATGGCGGCGCGGTCGGCGTAAAAGAAGCGGCAGCTCCGCGCCTCGCCTTTTCCGGTTCGCAGGCGGAAAACATAGTGGGTAGCGTCCATGGCAAACGCGAATTCGCTCAATGGTCTATGGTAAATTGTTGCGGGATTCATACATTATCCTTTCACCGAGCCGCCGACGACGCCGGCAACGTAGTATTTCTGCATTCGAATAAAGAGTAGCACCACAGGGATCGCCACGATCACCGCACCGGCGCAGAAGACGGTGTAGTATTCGTAGATATTCGTCTTATCCACCATGGTGTACAGACCCTTTGCGACCGTAAAGTTGTTGTAATTGTCCTTCATGATGACCGACACGAAGATATAGTCCACAATGGGGTTAATGAAGGCATTGATGGCCGTGGTCGCAATCACCGGCTTGGCGTTGGGCAGTATGATCTTCCAGAAGATCGTACTGTTGGTCGCGCCGTCCAGGATGGCAGCCTCGTCCAGAGATCTGGGAATGGTGTCAAAATACCCCTTGGCGATGTAGTAGTTCAGCGCCGCGCCGCCGGAATACACCAGAATCAGCGCCAGAAGCGTCTGATCCAGACTTACCGCCTTCATGAAATGGTAAATTGCGATGATGCTCATAAAGCCGGGGAACATTCCCAGAACCAGAGACGCATTCATCAGGAATTTCCGGCTGGGGAAACGAAGCCGGGAGTACACATAGGCGACCATCAGCACCAGAATCGTGGTGATGGCACAGCTGCACCCGGCGACCAGCATCGTGTTGCCGAACCATCGGGGAAAATCAAACAGCTTCCTGTCTGTAAACAGTCGGACGTAATTACCGAAGGTGAAGCTTTTCGGCCAGAGGTAGGAGGTATACGCCCCCTGCTCCGCTCGGAAGGAAGACACGACCAGCCAGAAGACCGGCACCAGCCAGAGCATTGCCAGAACCGCGATCACCACATTCAGCGCCACCGAGGAAACAATCTTGCGCCTGCGCATATTTTTCATTGAAACTGATCCTCCTTCTTCACGGCGCCTGTCCGGTTATACACCAGCAGGGAGCAGCTGCCCACCAGCATAAAGATAAAAATGCCGATGGTCGATGCCAGAGAGTAGTCATTCCGGTTCACCGTCAGCTTGTACAGCCATGTGACCAGCAGGTCGGTCTTACCGGCCTGATAGTAGTCCAGCGAGAAGGGGCCTCCGGCAGTGAGCAGGTATATGACGTTGAAGTTGTTGAAATTCGTCACGAAGGTAGTGATCGTCGCGGGGGCCGTCACGAAGAACATATAGGGCAGCGTGATGGAAATGAACCTTCTGGCCGGCCCCGCGCCGTCCATTTCCGCGCTTTCGTACAGCTCGGCGGGGATGTTCATCAGTACCCCGGAAAAGGTCATAATGCCGATCCACATATTCACCACAACGACTACAATCCGCGCCAGCGTCGGATCCAGCAGGAAGGGCAGCGGCGCGCTGATCAGTCCCAGCTCCTGCAGCAGCACATTCACCGCTCCCGCAGGCTCCAGCGCCCGGGAAATGAGAAGCAGGCTCACAAACTGAGGAATGGCGATGGCAATGACGAAGCAGGTGCGCCACACCTGTTTGAGCTTCACCAGCTTGCTGTTGATGGCGACGGCCAGCAGCATACCGAGGATGTAATTCGTAAACGTGGCAAGAATCGCCCAGACGATTGTCCAGCCAAGCAGGCCGAAGAAGGTGTTGGTCTTGATCTCATTGCCCAGAAAAATATCCGTCACGTTGGTCATACCAACCCATGTAAACAGATTTCCGGGGGGCTGGTGATCCGCGTCGAAGTTGGTAAACGCAATGAGGATCATGAAAATGATGGGCAGCAGCGTAAACAGCACCAGCGTCAGCATGGGCATGGAGAGCAAGGTTATATGAAAGCGCTCATTCGTCAGGCTGTGAAGATCGTCCCGGAAGCTCGCGATTTTCCGCCCCTCCCGCAGATTCTCCTGCGCATGCCACGAATCCCGGATGTTCGCGTACCAGATGTACAGGAATACCGCAATCACCGCCAGCGACAGCACGCTGTAGAGAAGAATCAGCATGGAGTTGTCGCCGGGGAATCTCTGGTAGATCTGTAAGTCCTCGTTCCAGACCTTCCGCTGGGTCTCCGCGCCCAGCGTGGTGAATTTACTCAGATACTGCAGCGCAAAATTTTTAAGGAAGCAGAAAAAACCGATCTGGGTCAAAAGATAGATCAGCCCGCGAACGTACTGCTTATAGCGGATGCAGCCGGTTCCCATGATAAAAAACGACAGCCGTGTCCAGAAGCTGCCCTTCGCGGCGGCGCAAAAAAGTATATTCCGTTTTGTGTTTTCTTGCATGGATATCCCTCCGTGAGCATGGGATGGCGAAAAGGGGCTTTTTTACAGCCCCTTTTCGGAATCAAATGAACTTATCCTGCCAGCGCCTGCTCCACGAGCTGATCCAGCATGGTCTGCAGATCGCCGGTGGAATGGGCTTCCAGCTCCGCGCCGAAGGCTTCGGCGGGCGTCCAGAAGCCGCCCAGAACCATCTGGGAAACGGCGAACTCGCTCTGTGCGTTCAGAGCCTGAAGCGCCAGATTGGAGGCGATGGTGTCGTCGGCCAGTGCGTTGACATTGGAGGGGCCGTAGTTCAGCACGTTGTAGCGCTCGATCTGGGCTTTCTCGCTGGTCAGATACTCCGCTAGCTCCATGGAGTCCACGGGATAGGCGGTCTGAGAGTTGACGCCGTAGATCTTGCAGCCAAGGAAAGAGCCCATCTGAACCTGCTTGCCGTCACAGGTGAAGGTAGGCAGCTTGCAGCAGCCGTAGTTGTCGCCCAGCTTTTCCTGAATCGCGGAGGCGACCCATGTGCCGGACACGCCGCAGGCGATGGCGTCGCCGATGCCGCCCGCCAGAACGGAGTCATCACCGGTGACAAACGCGGGGTCGTTGCAGAACGCCCGAATCGCTTCCGCGGCGGCAAGGCCGTTGGCGTTGTTGAAGTCGATGACCTGCTTGCCGTCCTCGATGGTCAGCGTGCAGCCGTTGCCCAGGAAGAAGGAGGCCAGATACCAGCCGTTGGAGACGTCCATATGTACCTTCTTGCCGGCAGCGTTGGCAGCTGCCAGAATGCCGTCCAGCGTCTTCAGGTCGTCCTCGGTGAACACGGACTTGTCGTAGTACAGGAAGTAGCCGTTGTCGGAGGTCATGGGGTAGCCGTACAGAGTCCCGTCATAGGTCGCCGCGTTGATGGAGCCGGGGGTGTTGGCGGCAATGATGGCGTCGGTATTCCGGGTCACTTCGTACAGGGCGTCGGCCTTGACCAGATCCACCAGCTGGTCGTCCGCAAACAGGAACACGTCAGCGGCAGCGGCGGGGTCTTCCAGATAACGGGCCTTGCCGTCCACAGCGCCCACGGCGCCGTATTCAAAGGTGTATTCCTTCTCAGGATGCTCGGCGGCAAACTCGCTGCACAGCTTTTCGGTCAGCTCCAGCTCGCCCTGATCCGCCCAGACCTTCAGGGTGACCTTTTCCTTTTCGCCGCTCACCACGGCGGTTTCGGCCTGCGCCTTTGTATTCTCCACAGTGGGAGAAGCGTCCTCAGCCGGAGTGCTGGAACAAGCCGCCAGCATACCAGCGGTCATCAATACTGCCATCAGCAGCGCAATGATCTTCTTCATAATTCTCTGCTCCTTCATAATTATCTTACAAATGGATTTCTCCCTTTGCCGCTTTCATTATATAGACTTCACAAAAATTGGTCAACGAAAATATAGGAAAGCGTTTTCGCATGGCAGCAGCGGCATTTGGGAGTACAAAATCACGTCAGCAGCACCCGACGCTGAAAAAAGCCCTTGCCTTTATGTAATACTAAAATCTAGTAAACCACTTTAACCGTCTTACCAGGTATGCTGGTACAGCTTTATCTGGAGAGACAGGAAGTACAAGAGCTCTTTGTGCTCCATCTTCAAATCCCTGACAATCCCGGACAGGAAATCATTTCCGGTGAGATTGTGCATTTTGTGTGGGCAGTCGCAGAGGATATCCAGGAACTGCCCTCTGTACAAAACCGGTGAGAGAACCCATCAGCCGTGGGAAGTCCAGTTCGCTCAGATCCGTCACATCCACCTCCAGCACCGGGCCGTTGGCCTGAAAGCGGGTATATCCCCGGGCCGCGATATCGTCCAGAAACTGCTCATAGCTTTTTCTTGTGGGGTTTTCTAGGGGGGCTCCCGGCGGCTCTGGGTAGCAGTCGTTGACCACATGGCCCCGGTGCCGGGTGTCGGACAGATCCCGGGCGGCAAACCGCTGGTAGATGACCTCCGGGTCACCGGTGAGGCGAACCGTCACGGCGGTATAGTGATGGGTTTCCAGCAGTGCCATAATCCCGGGAATGGAAGCGTCCTCAAAATTATTTTCCAGAATAAACGGTTTTCCCACTTTCATCAGCTGGGCCGCGGCGTAGTACAGAATGTGCATGGCCGCTGTGCCCAGCTGAACCTTTTCTGCCCGGCTGTGAAAGCCCAGATCGTCAAACAGCACCTCCTTGATGGAGTCCTTGGACAGCATTGGAATTCCCAGAGACTCCGAAATCCTGACGGCGATGGTGCTCTTGCCGCTGGCGGGCATACCGGCAACCAGAATGCAGTACATGGCGTTTCCTCCTAAAAACGAAATGAAAGACTGTCCTGATACTCCGAGGGTGTTTTCCCGGTGATTTTCTTGAAGGTGTTGGAAAAATAGCCAATGTCCCGGTAGCCCACCTGTTCCGCCACCTCGTAGACCTTCACCCGGCAGTCCTTCAGCAGCTCCGCCGCCTTGTGGATGCGGTAGCGGGTCAGATATCCCAGAAGCGTGCTGCCGGTTTCCTTCCTGAAGGTGTGGCTCAGATGACCCTCGCTGATGTTCAGGCTCTGGGCCACGGAGCTGACGCTGATATCCGGCTCCTGATAGTGGTTCTTGATGTACTGGATTGCTTCGGAGACATAGCGGTTGCCGCTGCCGGTTTTCGGCTCCGGCAGCACTGTCTGCTTCGGTGCCAGCTTTGCCTGCACCCGCTGCACCGCCTTTTCCAGATCACCGTCATGGAAGGGCTTGAGCAGATAGTCCACCGCTTCCAGACGCAGGGCGGTCTGAACGTAGGAAAAGCTGTCGTAGGCGGTCAAGATGATGACATGAGTGGTTTTTCCTGCCTGTCGGAGCCGTTCCAGCATTTCGATGCCGTCCATCTGGGGCATTTTCAGGTCGGTGATGATGAGGTCCGGGTCGCATTTTTCTGCCTTCTCCACCCCCTCCGCGCCGTTGGCGGCTTCGCCCACCACCACGCAGTCCAGCGTCGCCCAGTCCACGGTCAGCGCGATGCCCTTGCGGATGAGTTCTTCGTCCTCCACGATGAGTACTTTCAGCATTCTTCTTCCTCCCTTCGGCGCAGGGGCAGCCGCGCCCGGACTCTCGCGCCGCTGCCGGCGGGGTTGTTGTCCAGATACAGGCCGTAGCGCTCCCCGTAGTGCTTTTTCAGAATGGTGTCCACGTTGAATAGTCCCAGATGGTGTCCGCTGGGCGCGGACTCCCGGCGGTAAGGATGGCCGATCATATCCGGCGGCAGGCCGTGACCGTTGTCCGTGACGGTAATGAGCAGGTCTTCCCCCTCCTGAGCCGCCTCCACCCGGATGACGCTGTCGGAAATCCCTTCCAGGCCGTGGAGAATGGCGTTCTCCACAATGGGCTGCAAAATCATTTTGGGAACCATGCAAGTTTCCAGCTTCTCCGGCAGGCTGACCAGAAAGCTGAACTGGTCGGACAGCCGGATTTTTTGTATTTCCACATACCGGTTCAGCACCTCCACCTCCCGGCGCAGAGGCACAAATTCCTCGGCAGAGATACAAAACCGCAGAATATCCGCCAGATTCGTGGACATCAGCGCCACCTGCGGCACATGGTTGATTTTGCTGATCCACTTCATGGTGTCCAGCGTGTTGCACAGGAAATGGGGATTCAGCTGAGCCTGCAGCATCCGTACCTGGGCCTGATTCAGCTCCCGTTGATTTTCCACCAGCTCCTGCCGGTTGGCCTTCAGGGCCAGAACCATGTGATTAAAGCCTGATGCCAGCTGACCCAGCTCATCCTCTCCGTCCCGGGAGACGTGGACGTCCAGATCGTCCTGCTCCAGCCGGGAGAAGGCTTTCAGCAGCCGCCCAATGGGCTGGGAGATCCGGCGGCTCAGAGGCAGGCAGAGCACCGCGGAAATCACAATGCCCATCAGAACACAGAAAAAGCTGGCGGCGTGGAGCAGCTTCATGGTGCTCTGAGTAAACATCTGGGGCTGACGCAGTACCAGATACAGGCCGGTGGGCGGATGCTCCTGAATTAGCAGGCGGTATTCCTCCGTCTCCGCGCCGGGATTGCCGTTCCGCAGCAGTTGGCCACGCAGGGAATCCGCCAGCTCCTCCTTCATGCCGCTCTGGCTGGCGTAGACCGGGTGCCAGTACCGATTTAGAATCAGAACCTCGTTGGAACTGCCGTATTTGCCGGCGAAGAGCTTTTGAAAATTCTCCTCGGACAGTTCCATCACCAGATAGCCCAGCGGTTCTCCCTGAGGATTTTTCAGAAGCGCCGCGCCCTGCAGCAGGGTTTTGCCGCCGTCCATGGGCGCCTGATACACCGCCTGCCCGCCGGCATTTTTCGCCGCGAACAGGACGCCCCACCGGGTGGAAAGGGTGGTGCCTGCTGTAACGCTGCCGGTGGAATAGCGCAGACTGCCCCGCAGATCATACAAAGAGTAATCCGCCAGATCCCGGCTGCCCTCAGTGGCCAGGAACAGGGCGGTATTGATTTGGGTGTCCTCCCGGCTGGTAAAAGCCCGGGGCAGCAGGCGGCTTTCTTCCAACGCTCGGGCTGCTCCCGGCAGGGCGTCGCTGATCCGATCCAGGGCGGTCATCAGGTGGGCGGTCTGGGTCTGGGCGTCGGTGTCCAGCTGCTTCGTCATCTGGATCCGGGAAATTTGGGACAGCATGGTGGAGCAGATGATCATGGGCGCCAGAGAGGCGATCAGGAAGGATAGCAGCAGCCGGTTTCGGAAGGAACGGCTCTGAGGTCGGGTCATGACGGCACCTCCCCAAGCAGGAAGGACCATTCCGACAGCAGCCGGTCCCGGTTCTGGCTTGCCCATTCCACATCGTAGGACACCATGTTCAGGGTGGACAGCGGCGGCAGGGAGGGGTCCGCGGGAATGTCCGCCCGGACCGTCCGGCGGCAGAACCGCTGACCCACCATGGACTGTACATCGGTGCTGACGGTGAAATCCAGAAACAGTCTGGCGTTGTCCCCGTGGGGCGCGCCCTTCACCAGCGCACTGCCGTCGGGGACACAGGAAGTGCCGTCGGACGGGTAGACCAAAGCGATGTCCTCCCCGGCGGCGATATGTTGGAGGGCAGTCTCCTCCAGCGTGATGCCCACCAAGGCGCTTCCGTCAGCGACTGCGGTCAGCACCGCGCCGGAGCTGTCCAGCTGCTTTCCATCCAGCGCAGTGCACAGCCGAGTCAGGCTATCCTCCATCCCACCGCCCGTCTGAAGCCGGGTCACCAGCGCCGTATAGGAGGAACCGGATATCTGGGGGTCGGCAAAGGCGATTTTTCCCCGAAAAGCCGGGGATTCCAGATCCTTCCAGCTCGTTAAGGACACCGGGGCCACCAGTTTGGTATTGTACACCAGCACCACGGGCAGGGCGGAAAAAGGCGTCCAGCAGCCGGACTCCGCCTGAAACTGCTCGGAGATACCGGCGGTCTCCCGACAGATATAGGGGCTGAAGCAGTCCTGATAGGACTCGAGGCTCTCCACACCGCCGCCGAACATCACGTCCGCCTTTGGCGCGTCCGCTTCCTGCTGGATGCGCTGGAGCAGCTCATTGGTGCCGCCGCTGACCACGTCCACCCAGATGCCTGTGCGCTCCTCAAATTCCCGGATAATGGGAGTGTAGACCTCCTCTTTATGGGAGGTGTAGACCACCAGCCGCTGAGCCTCTCCGGGGGTACAGGGAAGCGGCTCCGGCTGCTTTGCGGTGCAGCCTGCCAGCAGGGGAAGGAGCAGGGCCAGAATCAGAATTTGTTTTTTCATAGGCATATCTCCGCTATGCTTTGAATGAAGTGACTAAATTATAGCACACAGGTCTTGCGATTTCATCATATTTTACACAGAAATCAGAAATATGCAAAAAATATCAGTTTTGACCGGTTTATTTTTGTTTGTTTTACCATTAGACTATAAGCACAGCAGGGAACAAGACCTGCCGCCGAATAAATCTTTTGAGGAGGAACTGAAATGAAACGTATCGTCGCAATGCTTCTGGTTCTGTGCATGGCGCTGGGCCTGGCCGCCTGCGGACAGAAGGCCCCCGCTCCCACGGAAGCCCCCGCTGCTTCCGCCGAGGCCGCTCCCGCCGCTACGGAACCCCCCGTCGAGGAGAATCTGACGGAAACCCAGAAAATCATCAAGGAAGCTCAGACCATGACCCTCGAGGAGTTGGGCAAAAAGGCCATCGAGGAGTCCAACGGCAAGATGTTCTACGGCGTGGGCAACTCCAGCCGCGGCAAGAGCGCCCTGCC
>ENA-ORMR01002726-ORMR01002726.1-human-gut-metagenome-genome-assembly--contig:-NODE-2726-length-10437-cov-2.404932_pt1 | contig 10437 bp, 8 predicted proteins | sample MGYA00242107_ERZ509003 | MGnify/ENA primary metagenome ERZ509003 (study PRJEB26280, sample SAMEA2338699) | human gut metagenome | biome: human gut; feature: human-associated habitat; material: faeces... | reverse complement strand
AAAACCTAATACTTAATACTTAAAACTTTTACCCCAATGGCTTCCTTCCGTTTTACAAAGTTGAAAATAACCGCCGGTTACACTTTGTTGCTGGCGATCCTCCTTTTCTCGCTGGTGTTTGTACATCGTGAGATGGAAGCATTGTCGGCCGCCGACGATCAACAGAATTTAAGAACAGACAGTTTATTGACCCTTCTCCATGAGAAAGATCAAAACACGATTCAGATGTTGCGGGTGTTAAGTGAAGCAAACGACAGCCTTCTCTCTGCTTCGGAAATCGAAGAAATCATATCCGAACAGGATTCTGTGATTACCCAGCAACGGGTACAACATCGGGTCATTACCAAGCGTGACTCGTTAATAACTACTCCTAAAAAGAAGAAAAAATGAAGCATTATTTTATGACATCATTACAAGAACGGAAATCTTAAAAAAGTAAGTTTATGTTCTTTTGTAAATGTTAGGAGAATGGTTATGAAGAATAGAAATAGTTTGACTTATGAAGATAGAGAATTTGTTACTGGGTTTATAAGAATGAAATATCCTCCTATATATAAAACAGACAAAACTGATCGTATTTTATTTGTTGAGCTTGTGGAATTTGATGTTTGTCCATATCTTTTAGGGCAAAAACAAATAGATAGAGAACAATATAGTTATATTTTGGACGAGTACGAAAGATATTTAAGTCAAACTGATATCTCGATATTTGATGAATATGCTAAAGAACATTTTAAGATTATGGTAAAACTGATTGACTTATTTAAAAAGTACTATACGAACTCAAAATACTAGGGGCGAACATGTTCAAGGCTGTTTTACGCCAACATTAAATTTAGTTGTTACTTGCAAAAACAGGCGAAAAAAATCATTAACTTATATATGTTTAGTCGCAAACAAAGGTATTTTCTTCTAGATTGGATAATAGCGAAAGTCAAAGAAACACAAGGCTTGGTATTGACGGAAATGACAGGAGAAGAATTCTACAAAGATTTTATTCGAAAGGATAAAGAGCAGGCATTGAGTAGGTGTAAGAAAAATTAACGGCAAATAAAGTTGTAATTCAACTTTACAATTTTCTATGATTGCGCCCTATCACGCTAAAACAAAAAAAGCGTCCGCGCTATACGGGCGCTTTTTGTTTTTATTCGTTTTACAAAGATATTTTCAATTACACAACTTGCTTTACGGGCAAAATGAAGTACAAAACTTCGTCGCTGTCGTTTATGGTTATCACGCAACTGTTATGTTGAGCAAATTCCATTTTTATGGTATCGGCGTTTATCACTTTCAAGCAGTCGTTAATATACTTGCTGTTGTACGCGCAACGAATATCCTTGCCGGAAAGGGAAATTGTGATGTTTTCTCTCGCCGTGCCGTATTGGCTGGTGGAAGAAATGTTCATGCTGTATTCTTCAATGTCGAATACAACAAGGTTGTTTTTGTCCGTGCGGGACATAATAGAAGCGGTGGAAAGAGATTTTTCAAACACTTCCTTGTTCACAATCAATGTGGAAACAAATTCGCGCGGGACGATGTTGTCGTACTTGATGTACTGACCTGCAAGCAAACGAGTAAGAAGTCTGGCCGTGCCCAAATCTACCATAAGGTAGTTGTTTTCCAAGTAAACGCGAACGATGTTTTCCGATGCGGACAACAGTTTGGAAAGTTCGCCCAAACTTCTGGAAGGAACGGTGGCTGTAAGGCCGTCGCATTTTTCTTCCAAAACCTTTTTGCTCATTGCAAAACGGTATCCGTCGGTAGCAACGGTGGTAAGCGTGTACTGCTTGGCTTCAAAGTAAACGCCTTTAAGCATCGGACGGCTGTCGTCGGTTGCAACCGAAAACAAAACGTTGTCGATTGCCGCTTTTAGGTTCATTTCCTGAATGGCAAAGTAGTTGTCGCCGCCGACTTCCTCGCTATCCGGGTAGTCCTCCACGTCCAAAGTGCCGATGTTGCATTCCGAACCGGCAGTGGAAATATTCAACCTGTTTTCCTCTGAAATCTCCAACGAAACTTCATCGCCGTTGTTCACAACGCTGCGGATGTAGTCGCCGAAAATTCTACCGGGAACCAAAAACGCACCGCCGACGATAACGTTTGCGTCGATTTTCTTTTCTATTGCCAAATCTTTGTCCGTTGCAAACAAAGTCATCGTGTCGTTTTCCGCAGTAATTTTGATACATTCCAAAACGGGAGCAACGTCTTTGGTAGGCAACGCTTTGCTAACTTTGCTTATTGCGTCGTTAAGATCCAAACTGTTTACGATAATTTTCATATTCTCTCCTTTGCTCGCTCGGACGAAGCGTACAATTTATTCACTTTCTTTTGATAGTAGGTTTATTAGGCAATGTGAAAATGTGGACAAGTTGCCTTTCGCACTAAATGTTGTGTACTACGACAAAAATAGGCACAAAATGCGGCGTTATGTTTTTAATAATATCTGTGCCGCGATTGTGGAAAAGCGCAAAATTTGTCCACTGCATTTCCACATAGAGCGCAAAACGTGTTCGACTAGCCTGTTGTTCGGGCAATAGAGGCAACCGTTTCGGTACTATAATTCCATATAATATATAATACCATATATCTGCCAAAATTGCAATGTTTGGCACAATGTTATGTCAATCAAAATTAAAAAAAACATATTTCTTAATAAAGAAAACTATATTTTTGTTTAATCGCCGCAACGAACAAAACGCAAATCGTTTTTCTTGCGGTGTATTTTGTGTGCGGAGGAAAGAATATTCGTGCCGTCTAGGTGACTTTGTGATGAGTGCGGCAAAACGGCAGGTGATTCAAAGCCGAAAGTTGCATGGCAAAAGAACAAAGAGTAAGTCGTTCAAAAAGTTGAACTGTCAATAGCAAAAGTTGTGCAAATTGGCTTGAAAACGAACAAAAAAATGGCTAACGTGGGCAAAAAAAGGGTACTTTGAAAAATTAAATTTGGCGAAAATCGGGCAAACGGCCAGCCTAAAAAACACACAATGGGGCGATATTTGGTAAAATGTTGGCACATAAATAGCCAAAAACAGCCGCAAGTGGCAAAATGCGGTAAAATTATACAAAATATGATTGAAAAAATGCGGCGTAAATGGTACAATGGACAAAATCGTATTTTCGGAGGAAACATGAGCGTACTTATTTGTGACGCGGACGGAGAACTTTGGTACACGCGTCAAGAGGAATTGGGATTGGATTGTATTGCAATGCCGTATTCCTACGGAGGAGAAGAATATTACTACGATTCCGGCAAAAATACCGATTTCAACAAATTCTATGCGGCGGTTCGAGGAGGAGAAATTCCCAAAACGATGGCTCTCAATCCGCAGGACTACGTTGAAATACTAGGAAAATACTTTCAAAACGGAGAGGACGTTTTGTATGTCAGCTTTTCGCACGCGATGAGCGGCACTTTCGATCACCTTGCAACGGCGTTGGAAACGCTCAAGGAGCAGTACCCGGAACGCAAATGTACGGTGTTCAACACAAACAGCATAAGTTTGGGTGCCGGCATTCAAATGGAGTATGCTGCCGAACTTAAAAACGCAGGCGCAAGCGACGAGGAAATTTTGCAAAAACTTGCCGAGTTTACCGATCGCGTTGCCGTGTACTTTGTGGTGGACGACCTTATGCACCTTAAGCGCGGCGGACGTCTTTCCGGCTTTGCTGCGTTTGCAGGCACGCTGTTTTCCATCAAACCCGTTTTGACAATTGACGAAAAGGGCAGTTTGGGCGTATTGGAAAAAATAAGCGGAAAGCGCAAAGCGCTTAAACGCATTGCCGAAAAGGTTATAAACGAACTTACCGGAACGGAATTTCCTGTTTACGTTTTGGACGCCGACTGCAAGGAAGAAGGCGATTCTATTGCCGAAATGATCAAGGAAAAGCGCCCGGAAGCAAAAATCGTGCGTCAAATCATAGGACCGGTTATCGGCAGTCACTGCGGCCCGGGAACGGTCGGCACAATTTTCGTTGCCGACAAGCGTCCAATACCTCTCCAAAAGGACTAATTTTCACAAATACAAATTTAGCGGAGATTTCAAAACAGGAATCTCCGCTTTTTTGTTTATTATTTTTTTTGCATTCAAATTGTTTTGGGAATTTCAAAGTGGCGTATTTGTAAACGACCAAAAGCCAGGTTGGCTGCATTTTGTGAATAATTGCGTTTTGTCCAAACGGGCAAATTCAAAATAACTTGCAAGTTGGCGATGCACGACGGCGAATTGGTAAACTAAACAAATAGCCAAATTATTTATATCTTGTTCAAAATGCTTTTGCTCGGAATATTGGTTCTATCTGGGCAAAATCGCAAAAAGACAGCGTTTTTAACGGCGAGAAAGTTTGGTTTTTGCAGCGGAGTTTAAGTCGAGCGTTATGCGCAGAGTGTTTACATTGTTATAAGCGATATTGTCAGCGGAATTACCAAGTAGACGGCAAACCAAATCCAACTTTTGTTTTTTACCGTGCGCATAACAAGGTATGACGAAGCAAGTCCGGACAAAAACGCGGCAAACGTTCCTGCGGCAACGCATATCCAATTTATTGTCGAGCCGAGTTTTATTGACTGGTAGGCTTCCACTGCTGCGCCGCCAAGTATAATCGGAACGGAGAGCAAAAAGGAAAACTCCGCCGAGTCGGACGCGTTCACACCGAACAATTTCATTGTGCAAACTGTTGCTCCGCTTCGGGATAATCCAGGGAAAACGGCAACGCCTTGCGCCAGTCCGGTTATTATCACGGGCAAAACACCGCAGTTTTGCAGCCGCAGTTTGGGACGGGAAAGTTTTTCCGACAAGACGATAAGCACAATGCTTGCGGCAAAACCGATGGGTAAAAGGGCATACATCAGTTTTTCGCTTACAAAAAGTTTTATCGGCAAAGCAATTGCCGTCGTTGCGGCGCTTGCCAAAAGCAAGTAGCGCAGTTTTACGTCGGCAAGCGGATGCCTGACTATGTGCCAAATGGACTTGCGGAAGGAAATAAGCACCGCAAGCAACGTGCCGACGTGAAGCATAACGTCAAAAAACAAATCGGCTTGCAGGTCGAACAGTTTTTGCGCCAAAAACAAATGTCCGCTGCTGGAAACGGGCAAAAATTCCGTCAGCCCTTGCAATAATCCCAAAAATATACTTTGTAAAACGGTCATAAGTTACCTTTTTCATTTACATTTTGTTTATTATGTAGTATCATATTTACACATTGCGTTTTGTCGGATGTGCAAAAGCTATGCGCTTGGTTTGCGCTAAAATATATTATGGGCAAACCCGCGTTGTAAATTACGGTTTGAACAAACAAATCCGTCAAAAACAAAACTCGCGTCAAAAGCAATTTGCCGTCGGCGCAAAAAAAGACAATTGCCGCAACAAAAACGTAGTGCGGCGGAGGTAAAAATGAAACTAGGTGTAGTAGGTTTACCTAACGTAGGCAAAAGCACGTTGTTCAACGCAATCACCCAAGCCGGTGCGGAAATAGCGAACTATCCGTTTTGTACGATAGAGCCCAACGTGGGCGTGGTTGCCGTTCCGGACGAAAGACTGGATAAACTTGCAAGTTTGTACGACAGCAAAAAAATCACGCCGACATACCTGAAATTTGTGGATATCGCAGGTTTGGTAAAAGGCGCAAGCCACGGCGAGGGACTGGGCAACAAATTTTTGTCCTACATAAGAGAGGTGGACGCAATCGTTCACGTCGTAAGATGTTTTGTGGACAGCAACGTTACTCACGTTTCGGACAAAATCGATCCCGTTTCCGATATGGAAACAATCAATTTGGAGTTGATTCTTGCCGACGTGGAAACGGTTACATCCAGATTGAACAAAGCGGTTAATATGCAAAAAACCGGCGAAAAGAAGTACAAAATCGAAGCCGAATTGCTCACCAAAATACTTGCGTGGTTGGAACAGGAAAAACCCGTCCGCACAATGGATTTGGACGAGGACGAGCAAGCCGCCGTGGAAGAAATGTTTTTGCTCACGGCAAAACCGGTAATTTATGCCGCAAACATTGCCGAAAGCGATTTGGGCAAGCCGGAAAACGACCTTGTTAAGGAGGTTGAGGCAAAAGCCGCATCGGAAAACGCCGAAACGTTGGTTATTTGCGCCAAGGTAGAGGAGGAACTTTCCAACCTTGCTCCGGAAGAAAAGGCAATGTTTTTGGAAAGTTACGGTATTGAAGAAAGCGGTCTTAACAGGCTTGTTAAAAAGTGCTACAAACTTTTGCACCTAATCAGTTATCTTACCGCAGGCGAAAAGGAAACCCGCGCATGGACGATAAAGGAAGGTACAAAAGCGCCGCAAGCGGCAGGCAAAATTCACAGCGATTTTGAAAAAGGGTTCATCCGCGCCGAAATCGTCCCGTACGAAGTGATGATGGAAGCAGGCGGATACAACCAAGCCAAGGAACACGGCAAAGTTCGCAGCGAAGGCAAGGACTATGTGATAAAAGACGGCGACGTGGTATTGTTCAGGTTCAACGTATAGTGCCGTTTACAAACGAAATAGTAGTACGTTTCGGCAAAAGGAAACAAAAACGAATTTTTGCCGTATAATCGCAAACTTGGCATTTGCGCTAAAACGGATTATTCCAAAGATGACCGACGATATTAGTCTATTCGATTAGTTAGGAGGAAAAATGAGTACCGTAGAACAATCCAAAACCGCCCCAAGCGGAAAAGTTAAATTCGGCAACAAAATTGCTTTTGCTTGCGGAGATATTTTCGGTGGCGGCAGTTTTAATATCATCAACTTTTTGTTTACACCTTTTTTGACGCTTGTTGTGGGCGTGCCGATGGTGTGGCTAACGCCGATTTTGCTTATTTCCAAACTTTGGGACGGCATCATCGACCCGTTTATCGGCAAACTGACCGACGGCAAACAACCCGGGAAATTCGGCAAACGCAGATGGTTTATGCTGGTGTTTGCTCCCTGCGTGTGCGTGGGAATGATTTTGTTGTTCTTCCCTTGGAACTTGGTCACCACAAGCGTATTTTGGAAATGCGTATTGGTTATCATAACTTACATGCTGTACGCAACGGCGCAAAGTTTGGTGCTTATCCCGTACTATTCGCACGCAAGCGAAATGACCGACGATTTTAACGAGCGTAACAACACAAATGCGGTGCGTTTGGCGTTCAGCCTTATTTCTAGCATAATTTGCGTTGCCGTTCCGGGAATGATTGCATCTCCCACAAAGGGAGATAACGGCGTTTGCTACATAATAATGGCAAGCGTTTTCGGCATCATATTTATGGTGTCGATACTGATCACGGCTTTGTTCAGCAAGGAACAAATCGTAACACCTGCAGTAAAAACCAAACTGAACATAAAAGATTTTTTGCAACCGCTCAAAGTAAAAACTTATCGTCAATATTTGGGTATGCAAATGTGCACGTCCATGGCAATGGCGGTTATGTCCAGTTTCTTCTTCACGTTTTGCGACTTTTATCTTCGTCGTAAGACCTATGCGGAAGTTACAACTTTGGGCAGTATGGGAAGCAGATTTCCCATTGCAACGGTGGCAGCCGCAATGATGTTCGTGGCGCAAATTTTCGCCTTGCCGTTTTATTTGTTCCTGATCAAGAAAAAATCCAAACGTTTTGCCTATATCACCGGCGCAACCATTTGGATTGTGCTTGCCGCACTTATGCTGTTGTTGCCTGCCGAAACGGCAATCAACAAAGATACGGTAAACGGAGTTGAGTTCATTTCCACACAAGTCGGCTCTCCCGATTGGCTGCTAATAGTTGCCGGATTGCTTTTGGGCTTCGGCATCGGCGGAACGGTGTTTGTGCCGCACAGCAGTTTCGGTGACGTGTGCGACGTCGGAGAACTGTACTTCGGCAACCGCACGGAAGGCGCGTTTAGCGGACTTACCAACTTTTTGAACACAACGGCGCAAGCAATCGGTTTGGCAATTCCGCCGGCAATCATAGGCCTAGCCGGCTATCAGGAAACCGAATACGTAACTATTGCCGAGTTCACGCAAAACAGCGGCATATCCGCAATCAACGGAATGAGCGGCATTTGGGAAAACGGTTTGGAAAAATGGAAGTACACCGTCGGAAACGGCTCCGTGCAACTTTTGCCCGTGGCGCAGTCGGATTCGGCGCAACTTGCTATCAAACTGACGTTTATTTTGCTGCCCATAGCCATAATGGCAATCGGCATACTTATTGCTTTTCGCTTCAAACTCACCAAGGACTTGCAACGACAAATTGTGGAAGCCAACCAAACGGAGGACAAATCTACGCAGGAATTTGCCCAACTACGAAGCGACCTTTTGGACAAGCTGTAAAAATAACTTAAATTCAAAACGTAATGTACCCTCGAAAGTATTATAGGTTTTCGAGGGTACGGTTTTTTTGTTTTTGGGATGTAAAATTTGCTATAGTACAGCCTTGTCGGTTTGACAGGTATTTTGCGGTGTGGTATCATTTGAGAGTTGTTTTTTTTGAGCAGCCAACGCCGCCGCAAAGAAAAAGCGCAAAACAAATTTGGAGCGTTTTGCGCACTGTCGAACAAACAAATGCGGAAAGCGATTTTGCCTGTTGGCAAGGTGTGAACTTACTATTGCGGCAACAAATCGTTTTTGGAGGTTAACTCTCGTCTACGTGAGGCATGCAACACAGGACAGCCGCGGAAAGCGGCAAATCTGCCGTTTACTATTGCAAAGGTAGTATCAATTGCATTTGAACTCATCGCAAAAGTATGTGGCAATTTCGTCAAAACACGACAATTGCCATCGGGAGTGGCCTAAAATAAACGATTATACCATTTTCGTTTAACCTTGGCGGCACGTGGGGGGTTAACGCTTTCACGACTTTTTAAGTTAAGCGCCCTCTGCGTACTTGACCGTACAGAGCAAGCGACGATAACAATGTACTGCGGCACTTGGGCGTGATTATAAACACGGCGGGTTCAAATTTCAACTGCCAAGAAAAACAACAAGAAAAATCGGAAAAAGGAGATTTGGGAGGAAAGTCCGATGGATCACAAAAAGAAAAGTTTTGGTCAAAGATGCAAAGATATGTGGCACTATTTTTCCACGTACGAAAAAATATGGTTCTTTTCCATATTGGTTTTGGCAATAGTGTTCAGTTTCATTTTTCCGGAAACTGACGATCCGGATTATAACGTGGCAATAAAATGCGCAAACACCTCTTCCTACGAGGCAGTTTCGGCAAACTTCGAAGGCAGCAAGGGAGAGTTTGTTATAAGCGGTTTTTACTATACTCCCGAACTTAAAGCCGACGGCAACTACGAGGACGCGGAAGGAGTAACCTACTACGACGTTTCCTACCTCGGCTACGACGAATACACCGTTTTGGCAGGCGACAAAAACACAACGTCGCTAAAATTGCCTGCGCCCTTAAAAGCCGACATGAATATCGTTTTTGTGGGCTATGCCGATAGCGATGACGCCGAAATTCACGTAATGTTGCTCTCGGGCGGCGGCGAAACGGTGTTCGAGCAAAGCGGCGTAACTTTCAACGAGGGAACGTTCGGCAGCACAACCGTAACGGAAAATCCGCTAAAATACTTTGTAAACGTAAAATGGATAACGTTTTTGTACCTCTTGGACGTGGTGCTTAACGTTGCGTGCGAACTGCTCATTTCCAAACAAAGTAAATGGAACTTCATCGTTTCGCTTGCGGTGGAAGTTGTGGAAATTTTGGTTTGCGTGTTTTGCGCGTACCGCTTCGCAACAATGGCGGTTACATTGCTGTTTTGGATTCCTTGCGACATCATCAGTTTTATCGTGTGGAATCGCCACCCCGACCAACAGGACGAGGAAGTTACCGTCGTCAAAAAACTTACCCCGTGGCAGGACGTGCTTATCGTGTTGGGCATTGCCGTTTGGACGGTGGGCGTTGGCTATCTTCTCACCTTTTTGGACGTTCCCGGCGGCATTTTTGCTAACAACGTTCAAGCCAAAAACATCGCTTGCTACTTGGACGCGTGCGCCTCGGCAGTGGGCATAGTAAACGGCGTGCTGATTTTGTTGCGCTACCGCGAGCAGTGGATTGCTTGGTACATTTGCTGCATAATCGAAACGGTTATCAACATAATGGCAGGTCAGTGGATTTTGTTGGTGCTTAAAGCCGGCTATATCACAAACACAACCTATGGCTACATCAAGTGGACAAAGTACATCAAACAACTCAAATTGCGTAACGAGGCGAAAGCCGCAACCGTTGCCGCAAACGCTGTTACATCCGACTAACAGGCAGAATAAGCAATCGAATTTAAAAACACAAACGAATAATTTTAATAATCGTTGCATACGTTGTAAAACCGCATATTTAGGAATCATAATACAAGATAGGAAAATAAAACAAATAATCACCGATAACAACGACCCACAAGCCGTCGCAATTCCCATTGGGAATAAATTATCCGGGAACCATAACGAAGTCAGGTATACTCCTGGAATACG